>ENA-UENT01000663-UENT01000663.1-marine-metagenome-genome-assembly--contig:-NODE-663-length-16598-cov-7.761968_pt1 | contig 16598 bp, 18 predicted proteins | sample MGYA00237879_ERZ529330 | MGnify/ENA primary metagenome ERZ529330 (study PRJEB26372, sample SAMN05368345) | marine metagenome | biome: cultured habitat; feature: ocean water; material: water; isolation... | reverse complement strand
TTTATCGTCGGTGACCACTTCGTATTGCGTATACTGTTGGAGGGTGCTAAAACAAAAACCGTCCGTGAGCACCAATGCACCCACGGACGGTCGTCGTGTGGTTAAGAAAAATGTGGTTTAGCCTTTATTATGGCTGCCGTTGGCTACGTTCTTCTGTTTCATTTCCTCGCCCATCTGCTGAGCAGTAACGAAAGAAGCGGTCATTTGAGACAACATATCGGCGCCGGCGCTAGGTGCATTCGGCATCATAATCAGATTGCTGTTGGCATTCTCACCCATTGACTGTAAGGTGTCGTAGTGCTGCGTGACCACGATAAGGGCAGAAGCCTCCTGCGAGTTGATGCCTACTTTGTTCAGCACTTCCACAGACTCTTCCAGGCCGCGGGCAATTTCCCGGCGCTGATCAGCAATACCCTGACCCTGAAGGCGCTTGCTTTCGGCTTCAGCACGGGCTTTGGCTACGATGCGGATACGCTCAGCCTCCCCATCGTACTCGGCAGCGAGTTTAGTACGTTCGGCAGCGTTAATGCGGTTCATAGCATTTTTAACCTCAATGTCAGGATCAATGTCGGTCACCAGGGCTTTCACGATGCCATAGCCATATTCATTCATAGACTCTTCAAGCTCGCGGCGGATCGCCAGGGCGATGTCATCCTTGCGCTCAAAAACGTCGTCCAGCTTCATCTTAGGCACTTCGGCACGGACCGTATCAAATACGTATGCCGTAATCTGTTCGTGTGAATTCTCAAGCCGGTAAAAGGCATCGTAAATTTTCTCCGGAAGGATATAATACTGTACAGATACCCGGAGTTTGACGAAAACGTTATCGCGGGTCTTGGTTTCGACATTCACATCCAGCTGCTGTACCTTCAGGCTTACCCGGCCGGCGATACGGTCAATAATCGGAATTTTGAACTGAAGGCCAGACCGGCGGATACCGTAAAACCGGCCCAGGCGTTCCACCAGCGCAGCAGATTGCTGACGCACGGTGAAGATGCCGGAAAAGAGAATAATGATGCCGAAGAAAATCAAGGCAATCAAAACAGGTGAAAATCCCATAGTCTATCAGGTTTATTGCGCGTGGTTTCGGGGCTGCGCGGTTTTTAAATACTCCTTCAAAGTACGAATTTCTCCGGGGATTTGCGCGAAAATGCGATGAATCTGGATGGAAATTCGAGGAACGGTCACCAGGACCAGTTGGTCCGCAGTACCCAGCGCTGTCCGTAGCGCCCATTGGAGGCTTCTCTTGGGAAACGGGCTTCAATCCCGATCTCCAATCGGCTGCCGGTTGGCAGTAAGGTGCCGGTACCAGTGTAGAGGCGGTGCTCGCGCCCCGTCCAGGCATCGGTCTCAAAGGGTTCTGACAACAGTTCAGTCTGATGGTTAAGGTACCATTCGCCGGGGTCCAGTTTGTCGCCATTGAGCGGATAGTCCAGTGCCACTCTGAAGCGCCAGCGGTGGTGTGTGGCTTGCCGGAAGACACGCTGTTCCAATAAAAGGCGTTCCCGGAGGCGGTATTTGCGCAAGCGCTGACTGGTGGTAATTTGCTGGGCGAACCGGTTTTCAACACCGGGCACTTCATCCAAATTACCCCGCCGGGACAAACGGTAAGTGGCACCGATTTTCCAGTTGCTCGCCAGGTCATAGGCCAGGCCGCCCTGCACATAAAGCTGAGACCAGGCGGGCTGAAATTCATCACCGTCCTCCCAATGGGTCAGGCGGAGCTCCGTCCGCACATCCGCTGACCAACGCTCAGATAGTTCGAAGCCTTTGGCAAACTGAAAGAAAGACTCCACGGTATTCGATTGGGCGTAGGATACTTGGGCTATGCTGAGGTACAGCAGTCCGGTTAAAAGTCGCTTCATGTGTTGATTTTAAAAGAAAAAGAACGGATTGGGGTCCGATTCGATAGGCTCCAGCGATTGGCGTTTACCATCAGGCGAATATTGTAGCTCAAACTGACCAACCGTATTGTCCCGCTTGCCGCGAATTTCCATTTCGTAACCCATCAATTGTCCGGAGGGGGCATAGCGCTCCTGTATTTTTTCGATGCGGAAATGCCTGAAGGTATGCCCCAGGTCTTCTTGTACAGCCTGCCGGGCGGGGGAGGGGAGCTGTTCGAATGCTACGATCCGTTCTACATCATACAAGGCCCCCAGGCTGTCGAATTTAACGCTGTAGCGGTGCCCGTCCATTCTGAACTTAGACTCATAGAACAACTGCAGGCTTTCTTCTTCTCCCTGCCGGCTATGCTCCTCGTAGTGTCGGGTACGGCTGCGCTCAGGATAGGTTTTTGCCAGGTATGTTAATGCGGGAGCGGGCATTTCAGAGGCTTTGATGCGGGCTTCGCGCTCGTACTTTTGGGCATGGGCAGAGACTGTAAAGCTGATGCATGCAAATAGTGCTATCCATTTGTTGTTTGTCATAAGGTACTTTCTACGTTCTCTTTTATAACGAGGCAGGGTGGTGTTTGGGTCGCGAAAAGCTGCCTTTTTGAATGGTGTTTTTCTACGGGAGGCCAAGTGTGCGTGTAGCTTGAGACCTTGGTTGTCATGGTCTTACGTTCCGCACCTACGGCGCGGAGGCTGTGGCGTTGCCTTGGGTTTACCGACATGTTGCTCCTAGTGGAGCAGGCAAGCTAAGTGGCTATTTCAGTATTGCGGCATCATGTTTGGGGTTAAACGAGGTGTACTCTTGTGCTGCCAGTTGTCGAAGGTTTACGTTCCGCACCTACAGCGCGGGGCTGCTCCGGTGCTTCGAGTGTTACCGACATATTGCTCCTGACGGAGCAGCCAGCCAAGTTGGCATATTTGTTTAGTGAGGCTTGTACGGGGATTAAGAGAAGTGAGTCTAATGGGCGCGGGGCTGCTGCCAGAGATTTGTGGGTAACTTGGATGCTTTTTATCGCAGAGGGCCACAGAACAACCCGCCCGTACGGGCACAGAATACACAGACGATGTTTCTTGCCCCCAAAGCACCACAATAGAGCCGCTACCCCGCGCCGTAGGTGCAGGGTATGACCAACTTAAGCAGGTTGAGGTGCCGTTGCCAAAGGGGCATAATTTAGAGTGGTTTCTAGCCTTAGCTTTTACTCATCCAGAATTTTCTGACCAATTAAAAACTAAAAATAACGACCGAAGAAGCAAAATACAGCCTTCAAGGTCCTGAACAGGTTCAAAACATAGCGTTTGAGCAAAGAAGGGTAGTAAGGGCGTAGTAACTGCACAGCCACCTCATTATTCACTTTTCTGGCTATTGCGATTGGGGAGTCGGAGCTGAACCCAGCATTCAGTTTTGGATCGGCTCCATTGGCAAGGAGGTAAGTGGTGATCTCAGGATGATGGTGTTCTATACTCTCGATAAGAGGAGTGGTCAAAAGCTCAGGGTGCTGATAATTAGGGTTGACACCATTGTCAAGGTGGTACCTGAGGAGGCTGAGATTCCCGTCCCGGGCAGCCTGTAATGTGTCTTTCCAGTCGCCTGCAGCCATGCAAGAGCAGTTTTAAATGAGAATAGAGGAAAGCGCAGGCTGCACCTATAATGAAATGAAAGCAGCCTGCGGTTTTTCGATTTACAAACTTTTTATCTCAGAAGCCAGGTTGCTCAGGGTGTCTTTTGCATCCCCAAATAACATACGTGTTTTTTCGTGGAAGAACAGCGGGTTCTCAATACCTGCATAGCCCGGGCGCATACTGCGCTTTAGGACAATGACATTCTTCGCCTCCCATACCTTGAGCACGGGCATACCGTAGATTGGGCTGCCAGGATCGTCCTCTGCGGCAGGGTTGACTACATCGTTGGCGCCTACAATGACGACCATGTCTGTGGTTTTCAAGGCATCATTAGCCTCCTCCAAGTCAAGCAATTTAGGGTAGGGGACATCAGCTTCGGCCAAAAGGACATTCATGTGCCCGGGCATTCGGCCCGCTACGGGATGAATGGCGTAGCGGACTTCCACGCCGTTCTTCTCCAGCAGTTCATCTACTTCCTTACAGACTTTTTGGGCCTGGGCTACTGCCAGCCCATAGCCAGGTACAATAATCGCGCTTTGGGAGTAAAACAGCTGAATGGCGGCATCATTGAGGGTGACTTCCTTTGCCACCTGTTCGCCATCGGCTCCTTTTGCGGAAGCACCACCGCCACCAAAACCGCCGACAAGAACGTTTATCAGGGAGCGGTTCATGGCCTCACACATGAGTACAGTGAGGATCGTGCCGGAAGCGCCAACCAGGATGCCGCCCACAAGCATAAACTGAGAGCCGTAAATCAGGCCGGTCACTGCCGCCGAAAGCCCGGTGAAAGAGTTCAGCAGAGAAATGACCACCGGCATATCCGCACCACCAATGGGCGCTACGAAGGAAAAGCCATAAACCAAGGCCAGCACCATAAAGACAGAGCCCATCAAGAGCCCGCCTTCCACACCGCTCGCCACGAGGTAGCCACCCATACCCAGCGTGGTCAGGAGCAGTACCATATTGACGATGTCGTGCCGGGGCAAGGTGATGGTGCTGTCCCAGACCAGCCCCTGCAATTTGGCGAAAGCCAGCATGCTACCGGTAAAGGAAATACCGCCGATCAGCAAAGCCAGCAAAATAATGATGAGCCCGGCCATGTCCAGTTCCTTGATGCCACTGTAGTAAGGCACCAACTCGGCGTAAGCCAGCACCACGGCACAGGCACCGCCCAGCCCATTAAAGATGGAGACCATTTGGGGCATAGCGGTCATCTGCACTTTTTTGGCAGAAACCAGCCCCACGATAGCGCCAATAACGATGGCACCGATGATCCACAGGTAATTATTGGAAGCCCCTTCGATCGGCTGACCGATAGCGGCAATGATAGCGATAACCATGCCTACACCGGCAACGATGTTCCCTTTGCGGGCGGTATCCGGCGAGCTGAGCAGGCGCAGGCCCCATACAAATGCCAAAGCGCCGATCAGGTAGGCTATATTGATGATGAAGTCGATAATCATGATGGGTTACTTTTTCTTTTTGAACATTTCCAGCATACGGTCGGTAACGGCAAAGCCGCCGGCCACATTGACCATTCCAAGAATAACGCCCAGGAAGCCAAGCCCCAGGGTCAGGTAGTCATCAGGATCTGCCTGACGGATGAGCAAAATGGCACCAATGATGACCACTCCGGAAATGGCATTCGCGCCTGACATCAGGGGCGTGTGGAGTACGGTAGGCACTTTGGAAATGACTTCAAAGCCCAGAATAATGGTGAAGAGTAGCAGGTAGATGAGCAGCAAATTGCTCTCATCGTTGAAGAACTGAATGAAGGTATCCATGATTATTCGTTTTCGTTGGCCTCCGGTGCAGGCGTGATGTATGCGCCTCTGATGATCTCATTGCTGAGGTCGAGGTTGAGCGCACCGTCTTTGACCAGAATTTTCAGGAAATTGACCACGTTGTTGGAGTACAACTGACTGGCATTCTGCGGCATTAAGGCTGCCAGGTTGGAGTTGCCCAGAATGCTGACTTTGTTGTGCACGATGGTCTGATTGTCTTGCGTAAGCTCGCAGTTGCCACCGGTGGAGGCAGCCAGGTCGATGATGACCGAGCCGGGCTTCATTTGCTCCACCGTACTTTTAGGTACAAGCAGCGGAGCTTTGCGCCCGCGCACCTGAGCGGTAGTGATGATGACATCTGCCTTCATGGCCCGGTTTTGGACCTCCTCCCGTTGCCGCTTCAGGAATTCTTCAGACTGCTCCACGGCGTAGCCGCCAGCACCCGTGTCTTCCTTTGCACCTTCGATCTCGATGAACTTCGCACCGAGGCTTTTCACCTCTTCCTTAGCCGCAGAGCGGGTATCGAAAGCTTCTACCTGAGCACCCAGCCGCCGGGCCGTGGCAATGGCCTGCAAACCCGCTACTCCGGCACCAAGTACCAGCACCGTAGCCGGGCGTATACTGCCCGCAGCGGTGATCATCATTGGGAAATAGCGGGGAAGGAGGCGGCTGGCTTCGAGCACCGCCTTGTAGCCTGCGATGGAGGCCATGGAGGAAAGGACGTCCATGGATTGCGCCAGGGTTGTCCGCGGGATCATATCGAGGCTGAAAGCTTTGAGTTTGTGCCCTCTGAGCCTGTCGGTGATTTCCGCGTCTGCAAAAGGCTTGAATTCGGCAATGACGACAGTTTCGGGGGAAAGCTTGGCCAGGTCTTCATCTGGTAGCGGGTGGATGCTCAGCACCATATCGGCGCTTTTGAGCAATGCGTCCCGGTCCAGGACCGTTACGCCATCGTAGTCGTCATCCGCATAGAAGGCACCTTGGCCGGCACCCTTTTCCACGCACACTTCAACGCCCAATTCTGACAGCTTGGCCACAGCATCGGGCGTAAGCGCTACACGAGGGTCATTGCCCTCTCTGGGGATCGCTAGTTTCATAAGTTAAAAGTCGGTTTCTACGGAAAGGTAACACCAAATCTGACAACCGCCAAAGTTTGGGGTTCACGAAAAAAGTACACCTTTACGATGGGCGAAAAGTAAAAATGTAATTTATTTAAAAACTAAGCAGGGTGTTAAGCTTTGGATTACAATAACTTAGGTGGCCAGTTGCTACTTTCGAAGCTCAGCAAAACGCTCCCGGAATTTTTTCACCTTAGGCGTAATGACAAAGGTACAGTACGGGTTTCGGTTACCGACTTTCCGGTAGTAATCATGATGGCTGACTTCGGCAGGGTAGAAGGCTTCGAGCGGTGCAAGTTGCGTAACAACCGGATCGTCCCAAAGCTGAGGAGCGGTTTCTGCTATTGACTTTTCTGCTTCGGCTTTCTGTGCATCATCGTGGTAGAAGATGACAGAGCGGTACTGCGGGCCCCGGTCATTGCCCTGCCGGTTGGGGGTTGTCGGGTCGTGGATGGTCCAGAAAATATCCAGGATTTGGTCAAAGGAAACCGCCTGCGGGTCAAATTGTACCTGCACGACCTCAGCATGCTGTGTTGTACCGGAGCAAACGGCGCTGTAGTTCGCATTCTCCTTTGTCCCTCCAGCGTAGCCGGAGGTCACTTTATGTACACCTTTGACTTCCTGATAAACGGCTTCGAGGCACCAGAAACAGCCTCCGCCGAGGGTTGCGTATTCAAAATCAGAGTTCATGCGATTCGGTTTTATGTTTTACAATCCCGCTACACTGATGGCGGGTGTTTTATCGGCAATCGCCGCCAGGAAATGTTTTAAAGCCTGACGCTTAGCGGCATCAAATTCGTAACTGATATATTTAGTGAAGTATTCCTCCACGCTGAAATCAGGATGGGGGGAAGGCAGCAAATACTTTAGCTTCTCTATCTGCGCCACCCCGGAAGCCAGGGCTTTGTTGAACCGCCTGACAAAAGCAGCAGGCAGCGGCCGGTTACTAATCCATGCTGCGAAAACGAAAGGTAGGCCCGTATGCTTCATCCAGATAGCGCCCAGGTCGTACACGTATTTGAATTGTTGTTCCAGCCCGATAGTGCGGTCACCAATAACCAGCCCTGCAGTGCGTCCGCCAATTTTTTTAATGTAGCCTTCCTTTGCCGGTAAGAGGGCGGGGGAGAGGCTCCAATAATCCCTCAGCAGCACTTTGGTGAGCTGAACAGAAGTACGGGAGTGATGGTCCAAATAAACCGTTTCCACCTGTTGGATGGGCACATCGCTGTAGATGCATACCGTTTTGACTGCACCCACGGTACCGATGCAATAGTCCGAAATCACATGTGGGTTGTCAAGCTCGGGCAATACGGCTACCGGAACAAGCGCCAGGTCTGCCTCACCCCTTGTCAGCTTTTCTGCGCAAACAGAAGGGATATTCAGTTCCAGGTCCAGCTGAGGGGCCAGCGTGCTATTGAGCAGTCCATACAGCAATGGCTTCGTGTTGAGGTAAGAAACCGCGGTAAGGCGTATTTTATCCATCAATGTTGATTGATATTCAGGTGCTGCAGATGAGCGATGTCATTTTCGAGCAGGAAAGTATACTGCTGCGACTCATAAGCGGCTTTGTACAAACCGGTATTATGGTGCTTGAAACTGTCCATTTCCCGCAGGGATTTCCCACTCAGGATACACATCAGGGCGCGCATTGCCCGGCCGTGGCTGCAAACGAGAATCCGCTCTTCCGGGCGCTGACTGAGCATGTCCACAAACTGACCCAGCCGGTCGCCCATTTCCCGGGCGCTTTCGGCTTCTTCCAGGCGGGCATCGAAATCTCCGGATGCCCAGGCTTCCGTAACTTCTTTGTACTGCAAGTGCATGTCCGGTGTGCTGATCTGCCCCTCATGCGTGCCCCAGCAAATTTCGTTGATTTCTGAGTGCTGTTCCCATGGTAGCCCTCTTTCAATAAAAGGCGCCATTGTTTCATGTGTGCGCTTCAGGGTAGACGTCAGGACGGTATCGAATCCGGCAGTATAGTAGCTTTTGTAAAAGGCTTGTGCCTGCAGTTTCCCCACCTCATTGAGTGAAGAATCCACACCGGAGCCCTGCACAATACCCAGCCGGTTGTATTCGGTTTGACCGTGGCGGACGATATAAACGTGTTTGTCCATGTTATCGGTTTACAACGGGTAAAGCAGTGTACCCTTTGAATTGTTCATCTTCTTCAAAAACGTGGTCGGTATAGTCCTGGATCACATTGTAAAGCGTATCCCTTTCTATGGGTTCTCTGCCTACACGGCGGATGAGGTTGACCAGGTCCCGAGTACTCATAGCCGGTGTCTGTTCCTCTGAGCCAGCCATGCTGTAGATTTTAGTCGTGTCGTCAATGGTGCCATCGATATCGTCAACGCCAAAGCTGAGCAGCATTTGGGCAACGTTCCGGCCGATCATCGGCCAGTAAGCCTTAATGTGGTCGAAATTATCGAGGTATAAGCGGCTGATGGCGTAGTTGCGCATATCCTCCACAACCGTAGATTCCGGTACATGGCTCATTTGGTTGTCCTGATTGCGGAACTTCAGCGGAATAAAGGTTTGGAACCCTCCGGTTTTGTCCTGTAACTGGCGGAGTTTCTCGAGGTGGTCGATGCGGTGCTCAAACCTTTCGATATGCCCGTACAGCATCGTTGCGTTGGAGCGCATGCCCAGTTCATGCCAGATTTCATGAATGCGAAGCCATTGCTCGCCCGAGCATTTACCGCCGGCAATCTGATCCCGGATTTCAGGGTGAAAAATCTCTGCGCCTCCGCCCGGCATACTGTCCAGCCCTGCTTCTTTCATGATGCGCATGCCTTCCTCGTAAGTCACCTTGTCTTTTTTGAAAATGTAATGGTATTCTACCGGCGTGAGCGCTTTGACGTGCAGGTCAGGGCGGTGCTTCTTAATGGCTTTGAAAAGCTCGGTGTAGAACTTCACATCGTACTGTGGCAATACGCCTCCCACGATATGCACTTCAGTTACCGGTTCGCCATCATACTTTTTGACGATATCCAGGATGTCCTCCAGACTGTATTCCCAGCCCTCTTCCCGCTTTTTGATCAGGCGTGAATAAGAACAAAAGGTACAAGTGTACAGGCAAACATTTGTTGGCTCCACATGAAAGTTGCGGTTGAAATAGGTGCGGTTGCCATGCCGCTTCTCCCGCTGATAGTTGGCCAGAGCGCCGAGGTAACCGAGTTCGCCTTCTTCAAACAGCAGCTGCCCTTCTTCTGGGGTGATACGCTGGTCGTTGAGGACTTTTTCAGCGATAGCCCGCAGTGGGGCAGACAGGGTTTGATCCTGTAGGATGTGGTCGATTCTTCTTGCAGTGAGGGTCATATCGTTCAGTTCTTATTCAAGGGAACAGTCTTTCTAAACTTTCAGTTTTAATTGAAAGTGTTAAATTCACCAACAAAGGTAAAGGATTGTGCGCTATTCCGGTCAACCTGCCATGGGGAATCTGTTACCTGGCCGGATGGCTCTCTTTCAACGGTATACTACCCAAAGAGGTAGCGCAAATGAGAAACAAGAAACAGGCAGTAGTGTTTTTTGTGCTGTGATTACAGCAGGGATTTTTTCGCCATATCAAAAAAAAATGACATTTTTGGATAGAGAAACCCCTTAAAACCCTAAAATTAATGGCAAACACTACAAAGCTGTGGGCGCTACTGATCGGTATTAACGACTATCCGACCAGCCCGCTATCCGGTTGTGTGCCGGACGCCCTGGCACTTCAGTCCTACCTCGAAAGCAACCCTCGTCTCGATACTGATGGAAGCCTAAAGGTCTTATTTGATAAAGCCGCCACCAAAGCTGCTATAGCTGATGGCATTCTCAATCATTTAAGCCAGGCAGGGCCAGACGATGTTGCCCTGCTCTACTTTTCCGGGCATGGCGCTCAGGAAAAAGCCGATGCTTCTATCTGGACCGAGGAGCGGGATGGCTGCCTGGAGTCCATAGCCTGCTACGCGCCTCCCGGAGCACCCTTATCTCTGATGGCGGACAAGGAACTACGCTACCTGCTTAATCAGGCTTTTTACCGGTCCGGAGCGGACTCGCCTCACTTGCTAACCATTTTTGACTGTTGCCATTCTGGAGATAATGTACGTTCGCTCGGGTTGGACGCGGAGGACGTTCGGGAGCGGCGCTTTACGCATGTATTTCCACAGCGGGAGTGGGGCGATTTCCTCTTTGCGAATGCTTTTCAGCCGGAGCAGCTATCTGGTCCCGGATTGGGTGCACTGCTGCCCAGCCCACCCATGATTCAACTGGCTGCAGCCAAGGACGATCAGGCGGCTCTTGAAATTGGAGGGCGTGGGGTTTTTACTTCTTATCTGATCCAGGTGCTGGAACAAACAGGTGGGGCTATCGATTATAGCACACTTCATCAGCTGTTGTCCAACTACATCCGTTTCAAGCACGCGCAAAACCCTCAGATACTGACGTTGGGTGCCGGCATGGACCTGGCCTACCGGGGATTTCTGAACCAGGAAACAGACCCTGAAGGGAAACGCTATGGCCGGGCCAACTACAGCACTACCGAAGGCTGGCTTCTTAATATGGGCCTGATGCATGGTTTGACAGACGGAGCAGAAGCCCAGCTTTTTCTGAAGGATGGCGCTGTGGTGGACTGTAAAATCGGGGAAGCAATGGACGTGAGCAGCACGCTGAATATCGATTTTGAGCAGCGTAGTGTGCTGGACAAAAAGAATAGCTACCAAGTGTCAGTGGCGTCTATGCAAAACTATCCTATCCATATTTTTGTGGAAGACACTATGGGAGAAAAGCAGCTGCGTAAGCGGGCCATTACTGCCCTTAAAGCACTGCCTGACCCGGTTCTCGTCACTTCATCTGAGGTCAATGCCGACTTTGTGGTGCATTTCCGGGACGGCCTGGCCTACATTACCCGTAAGTTTGACCCCTACCGTCCGGTATTTGGGGAGGTTTTCTCTTTTGATTCAATTGAAGAAGACGTTATCCTGGAGAAGCTGATTGGGCAGGTACAAATGACTGCCCGCTGGACCTTTGCATACAGCCTCCACAATCCAAAGCTTAAAGTGCTGGACCGGCCTCCAATCGGAGTGGAGGTCCTTCAGGAAAGAGCCGGTGGTTGGTCTGTTGTACAAGCTAAAGGAGAAGACTTTACCATTGATGCATTTGAAGAAAATCAAGGCAACGGCAAGCTACAAGCCCGGATTAAAGTCAAACTAACGAATCAATTTGACCGTCCCCTATACTTCTGCCTGCTCGTCCTAAGCGACCAATGCAAGAGCAACCTCTCGGTAGACCGGAAATACACTCCAGGGCTAATGGAACAACCGGTCACCCGCCTGGAGCCTGGCCAAAGCATATGGCTGTTCGGGCACAGAGGCGGTGTCATCCCTTACACGATAGGGGAGGAAGAACAGTTTCAGAACCGTCCCTACGGACAAGGCTGGTTTAAGCTGGTTATAAGTACGGAATCCGAGATTGCCTATGATCACCTGATCGTGCCCCGCAGCCGGATGATGCCAGACCTCGGTGGGGAACCTGTGAATGACTGGACGACTCAGCTCGTCGGGATACGCTTGCAGAACCCCAATTATAATACCGTAAAAGAAGAAGCCCTGAAATCCTGGCTGGCAGATCCGGAGCGCGCTCCGCTGGCAGCCGGGCTCTACCTGGATACTGATGCCCTGGCATCCAAGCTGGTGCTAAAACCGGAAATACAGCTCATCACCGCCGACCAGGAACGTACACGCAGCAAGAGCCTGTTTTGGAATACCCTGTTGGGCGCCGCTAATACCTGGGCGCGGCATCAGCGCAGCCGTAACTTCAAGCGTCGGCTCCGGAAATATTATCACCGCCCCCTTATGGTTTCTGAAGGAGATTCCTGGTTTCAGCACCCGGCCATTATGGAGATTATCGACCACCTGAGCCTGAGCTACAATATCTACAGCCGGGGAGCTGCCGGTGACGAAATGCGAAACTATCTGATGTCAGGTGAGTACCTGGATGCCTTCACAGACCTGCAGGAAATTGTGAAAGAGGTGGCAGAGATATTGGGAGAAAAGCCAAGAGCACCCGGTTTTTTCCTCATCAGCGGGGGAGGCAATGATATTCTGGGCGATCAGTTTAAGGACTTTTTGCTACCTTTCGCAGAAGTAGCCACGGTTCCCCCTGGTGAGCAACCGGATCGCTTTCTGAACCAACGCCTGAAGGATGAGCTCGATGCCATAATGGCGCTTTATCGGCAAGTCTTTCAGCGGTTGAAAGCAGAACAACCGGATGTCCGTATTATTACCCACGGGTACGACTACGTCATTCCAAAAGGCGTGAATGAAGAAGGGATGAGCTGGCTGGGCAAGCCAATGACGGCACAAGGCATCACCGCGCCGGAAGACAGGCAGGCTATCGTCCGCTATCTCATTGACACCTTCAATGAGCGGCTGATGGAAGTTGGGAGTGCTTTTGAACAAGTCACGCACGTGGACCTCCGCGGGGCAGTGAAGCCCTATCAGTGGGCCGATGAAATCCACCCGGACCAGGAAGGCTATCAGAATGTGGCATTGCGCTTTAGCGCGGTAATCGATCAACTTTTGTAAAAAAACTAAACCATGGGCTTTTTCAGAATTTGCAAAAATGATATCACCGACCTCCTGCGGGAGACCTTTAATGCTTTCCCCCTTCGAGTTCCTGAAACCCGTATGCAGCCGATGGTTGTGATGGGGCAGAAAGGCAGCAAGATGGACTACCGTGGTGAATTGCAGTACCTGCTGGAGGATGGGCAGCCTATTGAAATCGAAATCCGGGAATCCGCGATGGCGAATGCTGCTTTGGACCGTTCGAAGTCCATCAGCCTCAATTTTGGATTGAAAATCCTGGAAGGGTTTCTTTCCGGGTTTGGTATGTCGCCTGCGCCTATTGGTGCCAGTCTGAAAGGGGTAAAAGAGATCAGCTTTAGCTTCACAAACTGTAAGCGCCGGTTTATTGACCCCGCACAACTAGGCAGTGTGCTCCGGGGCCGGAACATCGACCTTGGGCATGGCTCACTAGGGGTTTTCAAAGGCGGGGACCCTTACCGCATGTTGCTGGTTTCTGATGCCATTGTCAGCAAAAGCTTCACCATTAATATAGAGAAGACCAACGACAACGAGTTTGATGCATCCCTGCCCGAGCTGCAGCCCTACCTGGCTGATGTCGATGCCAAAGTAAAAGTCAACACTCAAAGCGGGAAGTCTATCACTTTTGAAGGAGAGGAATTCCTGACTTTCGCCTTTTCCTGCCTGCTTTTGGAAATGGATCAGCAAAGCGGTGCGCTGGCAATAGGGGAAACCGTGCGCAGCAGAGGCACCGGCGGACAGGAAGAAGCAACGCCCTACGCCACAATTGATGAGGATTTGTTTGAGCCGGGAATGGTGGAGATTGAATAGGTGCCAAAGAAACCGAACCCGCTCCAAACATAGTCTTTAGAACATGATGTATTCAGTCCCTAGTGGCTTTTCTTATGCCCAAAAAACGATAATCCACACATGGAAGGCGGCTATTCTGGGAAAATCAAGCAGTTTTCTGAAATATTTTTTAAAAAAAACAAGCATCTTAACAAAATATATTGCACCTTTGCGTTGGAATTAATTAAGAAACAGATCTAGTGTTCAGGTATTCTTCCTCTCTACTTTATTCTTTCCTTAGTTTTTTTCATTTTTCACCTTATTTTTAGTTTGCTGTGCCAGTCACAGTACCAATTTTGTTTTATGAATATTTTTGTTGCTAAGCTCAACTACGACACGCAGGAGTCTGACCTGCAGTACGCATTCGAAGAATTCGGCGCTGTCGATTCTGCCAAGATCATCATGGACCGCGACACAGGCCGTTCTAAAGGCTTTGGTTTTGTAGAAATGCCAAATGACGATGAAGCCCGTGAAGCAATCCGCCAACTGAACGATCAGGAGCTGGATGGTCGTACCATTGTTGTTAAAGAAGCTGAACCACGCGAAAACCGTCGCGGCGGTGGCGGTGGTGGTTATAACCGCGGCGGTGGCGGCGGTGGCTACAACCGTGGAGGAAGATATTAATCGATTGAGGCTTTGCCTCACCGTATGATATATTCTTTTTTGAAAAGCCCTGAGTAACCACCCTCAGGGCTTTTCTTATGCCCGGTAGTGACTTTCCTGCCTCAATAGAATACATTCTCTAGATATCCTGCTGCTTTTATTATTCTTTAAAGCACTAAAACACTGAAGTTTTCTCAGTTGCAAAAGTATGGTTAGGGCGTTGTCTGCCCCAGTATTTATCTGAAACAGGCGTGGTATTTCGTTTGGTAATGACCTCCACCGGGATGCCAAAGAGCCCGGCTTCCAGACCAATAATATCTTTAGCCGTGGCGCTTTTCCCGGGCTTCCAGGTGTTGAAAGGGTAGAGCCGAAGCTCACCGGCATCGTTATTGGTCTCGGTGACAAAGTTAAAAAGGATGTCTGTACCAATGATTCCGTCAGTTTGCGTTTTGAAGTAGTTACTAATATTTTGCGCTACTCCTGTCATTTCTTTTCTTCTCCCGCCGCTTTCAGTTGCTGTTAGCTGACGAACGTCTCTTGCTCAGATGTGTAGATAATTGCATTTGCTGCGCAGGTTGCACATCAAAACAAGGGATATCATCAGGCCGCCAATCAAAGCACCATAAATCAGCAAAATTAGGCTCTTGTAAGAAACTCCTGGTTAACCCGGCCGGTAACTAGCAGAAAAAAGACGTTACTGGTATTATTTTAAGTACCTTTAGTTATTACTTACTTAGAAGCTACTTAAACTGTTGTCTTACAGACGAGATCAAGACATTATAGGGTATGGCGAAGCGCTTTTTAGAGTGCGTGCATTGAGAGTACGGATGAGATAAAGCTAAATCTATACTATTAAAGCTAAGATCAAAGGTCAAGAGAATAAGTTCAAATATCTTCTTACTATAAAGACAATTATGAAAATAGTATTAACGCTTATTCCAGCCATTTTTTCCTTTGCTTTAATTACTGCTCAGAACATCCCGATCGATTTTGAAGAAAACGGTAATGGAGCGGATTGGACATGGACCACTTTTGAGAATGGTGAAAACCCACCGGCGCTCGAGATTATACCTAACCCAGACCCTTCAGGTATCAATACATCCTCAACCGTTGCCAAATTTACAGCCCTGCAGGAAGGCCAGCCCTTTGCTGGCTGCGAGACTATGCACGGAGCAGGGATTGGCACTTTCAACATCGAAGAGTCCAATTCGATCATCCGGATCATGGTCTGGAAGCCTGTGATTAGTGACGTAGGCATCAAACTGGTAACTGAAACGGGGTGGTCTAAAGGTGAACTTAAAGTGGCTAACACTAAGGTTAATGAATGGGAACAACTCACCTTTGATTTTTCCACTGTGGATCATGAGAATATGACCTATGATCAAATTGTAATTTTTCCGGACTTCGGTGACAGGGAGTCTGATAATATCATATACTTTGATAGTGTATACGGAGATCTTGCAATGCCTAGCAGTACTAAAGATCTGGAAAAGATTGAAGTTCGGCTTTTTCCTAACCCGGCCACTGATGCTATTACAGTTGACTCGCCGAGCAGGATAGGAAGTTATGAGGTATACTCTGCAACCGGGAAATTAGTGGCATCTAAGAGAAGCATCGAAAATCCAACAATCGATATCTCTGATCTACCTAATGGTATCTATTTATTCAGAGCATTTAGTTCCAATGGAACAACCACTCAGAAATTTATTAAAGAGTAAATCACCTTTAAGCCATTGTTTGCTGGTAAAAGGGGAGCTTCCACTAACATGAATTCAATCCTGCTGATTTGGATGAATTGAATTAGTGCGCAGGAACTCTTTATTAATCTTTGTAAAAATATAAGGACGCTACTACCTATTTAAGAGAGCGTGTTTATTGACCTTATAAAAAGTGTAGACTACATGAGGCCATCTCGTTTGAGATGGCCTTTTCTATTAGGCGCAAACCCAATTGTGACTTAAGCACCCCAGAGTGCCCGATTTGCTTATTAACGATTTGGCGGATGCTATCCCCATTGCCCTTTAACAGCACTCGATCTGAAGGTCATCCTGGCGAAGTCACATAGCTTCTCCGCTTCATGATAACAATCAAGGGTTATTTCTCTTGAGGGTAATAGTGTAGAAGCGTAGCCTAAAACCAGGGAGGCCGGGCGCCCTTTCGGATGCCCGGCCTCCC
>ENA-UENT01000662-UENT01000662.1-marine-metagenome-genome-assembly--contig:-NODE-662-length-16620-cov-3.604510_pt1 | contig 16620 bp, 12 predicted proteins | sample MGYA00237879_ERZ529330 | MGnify/ENA primary metagenome ERZ529330 (study PRJEB26372, sample SAMN05368345) | marine metagenome | biome: cultured habitat; feature: ocean water; material: water; isolation... | reverse complement strand
TCGCCATCAAAAACAGTTTTGAGATACGCTCTAGTAAACATAAGCTATGTCCCTCCAGCTGAGCAAGTATTGCGAGAAAGCAGGAGTACGGTTTTATAAATCTGGAATTTGAGCGAGCATTAGTCCGAACTGGAATCTAATTGTGGGGAGCTTTCCTTAGAGAAGCCAAGATCCATCTGGTTCTTATATTTCGCGGGGGTGGTTCCCACATACTTTTTGAAGGTTGCGTAAAAGGTGGACTTGGAATTGAACCCACACTCGTACCCGATAGCCTCCAATGAAAACACCTGGTTTTCCTGCAAAAGCACCTTGGCATTCTCCACTCGAAATTCGTTGATGAAGCTGGGAAAATTGGTCCCCAGATTATCGTTGAGCAGTTGGGAAAGGCGGTGGGGGGTAATATGTAAATGCTTGGCTACATCGGGAAGTTTAAGATTCGGGTTTTTAAACAATTCTTCTTGAGCCACTAAGTCTTTCAATTGGGTGAGCATAGGATCTGCTTCCTCCCTTGCTATCTTAGTAGTGGCATATTTTGGGGCGGACGCCCTTGGGCCTTTTCTTCGTTTAAATACCAGTAAAAGAACCAATAGATATAGCATAAAGGAGAAAGATAGAGCGCCAAGTATATAGGAGGTATAGCCACAAACATTGTAGGTTACCCAAATGGCAATATTCCCCAGATAAATGCTGAGTATCCAGGATTTACCCCCTCGTGATTTCTCGACCGATAGTGCATCCTTGACCCAAATACTGGACAATAAAATATAACCTAGCCATTGTAAGTATATCCCCTGGATAATATAGGGTCTCCACAAATCAACATAATCTGCAAAGGGGTAACGCCATCCGATCACGAGTACAACCAACAGCCAAAAGCCGAAGTGGTAATTCCACTCCTTCCTGATGGCCTCAGGGTTTGCTATGGAGCGAATGTAGCAGTACAAGAAGGGGCCAATAAAGGCGCAAGCCGACAAGCCCAACTGCAAATAGCCAAAGGCCAGATCAGGTTTAAAATAGAAGAAAACCGATTTTCCAATCCGAATACTCAAAGCCAAAAGCAAAGCTCCTAAGAAAGCATTGGACAGTTTCTTCGGTTGCACAAAGAAAAGAAAATAGCTGCTCAGCAGAAGTCCATTGAAGGCCCCTAGAGCACTAAAAAAGAACAAAAGCTCTCGGCTAAATTCCAAGCCATCGCATTTAGGGTGATGAAAGTCCTTAAGATAGGACTAGCCATAGAGAATGTCAAGGATTTGGAGGGGCAGAGGACAGATGTAAGAACACTATGTTGACAGATAGCAGATAGCAGATAGCAGATAGCAGATAGCAAAATGAAAATTTCACCCCTTGCCTTCTGTCATCTGCCCGCTGTTCTCTTACCTCTCCTCCTAATACCCCATCGCTCTACCATCGAAGCTGCGCGAATCAGCAGCCCCATATCTGATCCCGGTCTCTGGATCGATGTAGATCCCCATGGCTTGGCCTTGGGCATTACGATAGCGAATCTTATGCCCCATCATCTCATATAAACGACGAGTATCGGGAGAAATGGAGTGCCGCTCAAAGGATGTGATATCGGGTAGCCATTGGTGATGAATGCGCCCAGCTTCAATGGCCTGTGCCACATTCATGTCATGATCGAGGACATTCAATACCACTTGTAGAACCGTATTAATGATAGTACGCCCCCCAGGTGTACCGATCACCAGCAGTGGTTTACCATCTTTTGCCACTATAGTCGGAGTCATGCTGGACAGCATGCGTTTTTCCGGAGCCACTAGATTTGGTTTTGTACCAATCAGGCCGCGAGAGTTAGTGAGCCCTGGTACAGGATTAAAATCACCCATCTCATTATTGAGTAGGAAGCCAGCGCCTTCTACCACGATACGGGAGCCATAACTATATTCCAGGGTATAGGTTAAAGAAACGGCATTCCCTTCTCCATCCACTACGGAAAAGTGGGTCGTTTCTTCACTTTCATAAGCTAACAAAGCATCATTAAAGCGAGAAGAATCGCTAGGTGAAGCCTTAAACAGATCGATGGTTTGTCGCAATTCTTTAGCATGCGCTTTCGAAATTAGCTTTTCCACCGGCATGTTCGGGTTAAAATTGGGATCGCCCAGAAATTCAGCACGATCGGCATAGGCCCGACGCATAGCTTCGGTGACGACATGCAAATACATGGCTGAGTTATGCCCCATCTCCTTTAAGTTGAATCCTTCGAGGATATTGAGCATTTCCATCATGGCCACGCCTCCAGAACTTGGGGGAGACATAGCATATACATCATATCCGCGGTAATTGCCGTGAATGGGCTGTTGCTCTTCCGCTTCGTATTTGGCGAGATCTTCTTCCGTAATGATACCACCATGCTTCTTCATAAACTTGGCAAAAAGCTTTGCTGTCTTTCCTTTGTAGAAGCCGTCTCTCCCGTCCTTCTGAATGCGCTTAAGCGTTTTAGCTAGATCAGGCTGTTTCCAAGTTTCGCCCGGTTCATACAATTCCTTGCCTTTCTTGAGAAAAGCCTCCTTTGAAGCATCATACCAAGCCTTATCTTGATCCTGGAAATACTTCATGATGCGTTGCATATTCCAAGAAGAAGGAAATCCTTTTTCAGCTAGATCGATAGCCGGTTGCAGGAGCTCCGCCCAGGGCTTGGAGCCAAATTTCTGGTGAGCAGCCCACAGGCCGGCCACAGTTCCTGGAACGCCAACAGACAAGGGGCCATCGTGATTGCTATTGTCCCTGATCTTACCACTTGCATCCAGATACATGTCTGAAGTTGAGGCTAAAGGTGCTTTTTCTCGGAAGTTGAAGGAAGTAACTTCTCCATCTGCGTCATGGTAGACTAGGAATCCACCTCCACCGATATTTCCGGCAGAGGGATAGGTAACGGCTAAAGCAAAGGCGGTAGCTACTGCGGCATCAACCGCATTTCCTCCGCTTTTCAATACGGCTGTACCCACCTCGGAGCCCAGGTATTGGCTACTGGTAACGATACCATGTTTAGCAGGTACGGGGATGCGCCCAACTTGGGCATTTACAGCCGTAAGAAAGAAAAAGAGAAACGTTAGGGCCAGCAATGGCAGGCGGAAGATGGATTGCATACTAATTCAACTTTGTAATCTGACAATTTTGGACTGCCAGCAAAATACATCTTTTCCGCCAAAAGTAGGGGTAGAATGCTGCCCATCAACGCTAGAGCTGATGGGCAATCCACAATAATTTTATAGCTTTATATCTCGGAGCATGACAAGTTCTCCTACCTCCACCTTCAAACGGTAAACGCCTGACACTTCTTCTCCAAACTTCCAGTTGAACTTCTTCTGACCTGGAAACTTCCAACTATCCGCCATCTGCTTCACCTCTTCATTTTCTTGATCCAGTACGTGCACCTTGACCATATTGGTAGAGGGTAGGTCAAAAGTTACTTCTAGCTCTTTAGCTAAGGCATCAACTTTAATCAATAGGTTAGATTCTACCGCCCGCTTTTCCTTTCTGCTCATCCGACCGACTGGTTTCTCCCCTTCCAACTCATCGTAGAGCAGGAATACCCCTCCTTCTTGTCCTCTTGCGCCATACTTGGCAGCTTGGGCATCATTCAAGATGACCACAGAGTCAAGCTTAACCTGGCGGAAAGAAGGTGGGAACTTACCATATCGGCTAATGGGTACTTCTTTTCCATTCAGAATATAAATCGGATAACTAGTGGGGTTATCTTCTTGTGAGATTTTAAATTGAATAGTCGCTGGCTTATGCCCAGTATTTGAAGTCATGAAGAAGTCGTCAGCTCTGATATAGTGGCTTACAACCATGCTCATAGAATCCGTATAAACCTTTTCTTTCTCCGCTACGACGGCTGCTACCTCCTTCTCTTCTTCTTCTTTGACGATATGCTCAGCTGCCCAATCGTTGGTGGTTATGATCAGTACTTTCTGTTGTAGATCCGAAATACCATAGTCAGCAGCTTTCGTCCCACGAACTAGACCGATCTTATACAGATTTCTTACGTCTATATCTTTAACCGCCGCAGGCACTCTAGCGTTTGTCGGATTATCCACCCGTTGTCCATTCAGAAAGAATACGGCGTTGTTCCCATCATAAATCGTCCCAGTAGAACCTGAAATATCGATCGACATGCCTCCCTCTAAGGGTACATTCAATACCATGTGCTTCCCTTTCGCCGCGGGATCTTTGTATAACCAAGCTAGGAGAAATTGCTCCAGGGTGGCATCGACCGTTGTATCTGCTTCGACTTTTTCCACCTCACTCCAATCCTCTTCGGCCAGAGACTCATAGAATTCAGCTCTAGCTGAAAGGGTAAAAACGAGTAACATAATACCTGCTAGTAAAGCCGACAAGAATGACTTACCTAAAGACCTCGCAGGTTGAACACCAAATAAACGCTTAATTCTAACAGTAAAATCTTTTTTATTTCCTCTTGCATTCATGGCAAAGGGTATTTTTTGAGTGAATGAAAAGGCAGTTAGGTTGGTCAAGGCTTGGGCATACTCCAAGGGGTCGCTTCCCCCTAAGTACAAGGCCAGGTCATCACAACAATGCTCTCTCGATTCTCTTACCTGGCGACCAATCCACCATACTGCCGGATGATAGAAGTAAAGGACTTCCAACACCAATTGGAAACAATTAACCAAATAATCCCATCTTCGGATATGTGCTAATTCGTGCAGAAGAATAGCTTCCACTTCTGCGGTAGAGAGCGCGTTTAGTATGCCTATCGGCAATAAAATCACGGGTTTGAAATGCTTTAGGGTTAAGGCATCGCTCACCTTTTCTGAAAAATAGAGTCTTACTCTTCTACTCACGCCCATTTTTTCCTTGAGATCCTCCAAACGCTGGAGCCACTCCGCTGGAACAGGACTTGTTTTTAGATTAACCAATCGATTCGCATCCCACCAACTATAGGCTAACCAAATCAACACCATCATACTTCCGGTTAACCATAATAAAACAAATGTTGGGAGTAAAGGAATTAAGTTTTGGGCGCGTCGATTGAGTTCGTTCCAAAAATCTTGGCCTTGTTCGTAATTCACCTGTACAGTAGGTGCTGCCGGAGCAGCCCCAGTTGTTTCAATAGCAGGTAGGGATTGAGTAGCGATCTTAATGTCCATCGCTGCTCGCTCTACCCTATAATGTGTTTGAAAGGTCCATACAGAGCTAGCCAAAACCGTAATCATGGCTAACAGGGACAATGCATAACGCCATCTGGCTTGTGCGGCTGGAATAAAAATTAGTAGCCCACGAAGAATGATGGCGATAATGACCGCCTGCCAGAGGCTATGCACTAGAGTCCAGCCCATAGCTTGCACTATTGGATGTGTCTGTAAGTATTCAAACATTGGTTTGGAAAAAATTTAGTGACTGCGATTAAGCTTGTACAGCCTAATCAAGAGACTTTGTAGTCGAAGATTACAGTTCGGCTTGCTGTTTAGAAAGTTGCGCCAATCGGCCTATTCCTTCTTATTCTTCTTTTGATCGTCAAGCCATTGTTGTAACTCTTCTAATTCTGCCTCACTGGTTTTATTGCGACCTAAAGCATGCATCACCAACTGCATGGGTGATCCCTTAAAGGCCGTCTTCACCAGTTTGTTATAAAGTGACTCTTGTATCTGAGATTCTGAAAAGCTAGCACTATATAAATGCTGTTTTCCTTCCTTTACACGTCCGATCATTCCCTTTTCGAACATGCGTTGCATCTGTTTGAGGATGGTCGTATATCCTACTTCTCGATGTTGAACCAACTGCTCATGCACGAACTTAACTGTCGCCGGCTGATGCTCCCAAAGCACTTGCAAGATCTCTAATTCTGGCTCAGTTGGTTGTCGGAATGATGTTGAAGACATTGGTTCTAAAAATTAAATGGTCGATGTATAGATGGTGTGTTTCCTTTACAAGAACAAATATAAACGACATTTGTCGTAGAAGCAAACTTTTTTACGACAAATGTCGTAAAAAAGTTTGCAAACCCGATTTAACTAATTATTATTCAGATAATTAAGCCACCTTTTCTTTAGCTGGAACAGCCTGAATCTTCTCAGAACGAGAGACAGATACAAGATCATAGTTGACCTGAAAGCGGAGCGCCTTCAAGCCTGTGACGCCTTGCATATCTTGCAAATCTAGGTCTTCTACTTCTTCTTTGAGATAGCCAATAGACCTTAGATAATCAAAATAGCGTTGATACTCGATCGCCTCTTGATCATGCGAATACACCACCGCAATACGATCGGGGATGGTCAGGCGATCTTTGGTACCTTTCACGTAGGCTTTATCAATTCTCTTCTTTACAATTTCGTATCTAACATTATAGGCACCATCTACATCAAACTGCTTCTCATCCTGTCGGAACCGAATACTCAAAGAATTGCCGTGAACCAGGATTAAGGAACAAATATCCAGTGGCACTTTCAGCTGTGGTTTTAGTTTACGAACGGCACTTTCAATTTCGCAAAGGGTCATCAGCTGCCACAGTCGAAGATTGTGCAAATACATGTCATTGTAGGGCTTATTGTTAACCAAGGACTGGCCGATATAGATATTGTGCTCTACCCCATCTGTCTTGTACTTTTCGAAATAATGCGGAAACATCCCTTGTGCTTCCTCTTGAGCCTTTTCCAGCACCGTCGAAATCTTGGTGTTGATGGCGGTTACGCTTTCCTCGTAATCTTTCCGCTTATCATAAATCACACCTAGGTCAGAGTCAAGCACTGCTTTGTAAGCCTCTATTCTTTGGTGAAGCTCTTCATCCAGCTCCGCAATATGATCAAATACAGGATAGATGTCACGTCGAAGGAACTCTAAGGCCTTAAGCTCATCTCCTGCTCCAAGGCCTACTTTCGTTTTCTGCACATATTCGCTAATTCGAAAAGAAAGATTATCAAAAACAGGCAAGGCTTCGCGCTCCTTTGCTGCGACTAACACATCACGAGCCATTCCCAATTGACGGATTAGATCTGCCTGGATTGATTTATTTCGCTCTGTAGAAGATCCTTTGATATCCGATTGCCCATACAAAGGCATGACATCCTCAAAGACAATTTCTTCCATCACATTGGTATCATAAAAGAGTTGCTTCTTCAAGAGATTCTCAGCTGCCTCGAAGAACCGCCAACTCACCGATGAGTGGATGGCTGTGCACTTATCCTGGATGATGGCTTCTAGCTGAGTTTCTAATTCATCCATAGAACGCTTCAGCGCGGTAGTGAACAGAGAGACCACTTTCTCCAATTGACTAGCCACTACGCTATTGAGGGCGTTCATATCTTCTGAACCCAACTCTAGCACGCCAATCAATTCCTTGTTGTAGATCAAGGGTACCCCGATATAGCTTTTTAGTTTATGTTCCACCAATTTGGCAATCAGCGGGCTTTCAGCCGCATATTCTTCCTTCACCTCCGAAATGGCAAAGGGTTTATGGTGCTGAAAAATCTGAACTTGAGAATAATCACAGAAAGTCTCTTCCTGTTTCTTTAAGCCCTTATCGGAAAGTAAAATACTGTTCCAGAAACCATAACCTAGGGACTTCATCATGTTCCGCTCCGCATCAAAGGCGATGAAGCCTAGTTTCAGACCATTAAGGTTGAGCATCGAACAAAGATTGAGTCGGATGCGCTCTACCGTCTCTGGCGTATATAAGGCATCTTTCTTTAACAGATCTACTTTTAGATTGGAGACGGCCTCTTCGATGGTTACATCAAATAGATTAACCAATGCAAACCCTTCAAAATCAAAACTGCCCGGCGGAATACGCTCTTTCCATAATTCGTAATTGTCAAAATTATCGGTCAATTCTTGAATTTCTTCCGGCGTAAGCGGCTGGAAAGAATCATTGACGGTAAAGCTGGAAAAATCCGCGTTAAAAAAGGCGCGGTAATGGCGCGTGATTCCAGCCTTTTCATCAGGTATATCGAAGTAGGTCGGTTCCCGGTAATTGATGCCAGCGCCGTAGAGATAGTTCAGTACGAAGACGCAAGCGAACACGTACTGCTTGTCGTGCTCGGCATTTTGCATCAAGATCTTGTGATCTCCTCCAGCATTATCAATGATTCGATGAAAGCGTGGCGTAATATTGAACAAATAAGGGCTGAAAGGCATACAGGCCGCTTTGATCTCATTATCTCCCAGCATTTTAGGAAACAAAGGATCCAAGAGCAGACGAACCTCCTTCTCATTCTCTTCTACTACCGATAAATCATTAAAGGGTTCCTTGAGCGCTGGTCTGGAAGCCAGGCGAGCCAGTAGGGCTTTGGCTTCGGCAGCGGTTTCTAAGTCTTCACTTTCGGCTTGCGCCTCCCAGAATTCGAAGATCTTTTTAAAGCAAAATTTGACGTTAAAGGGGAAATCAAGTCGTTGATCATATTGATTGAAATCAAAATAACGTACGTATCCCATCTTATGTGTTTTGTGTAGCTGACAAGTTTAAGTGTATGAGATGCAACGGCATGCAGAGACTGCTTCTTCAATTTAACCATTCTTACTGGCTTCCCAAAGTTAGTTAGTAGTGAAATTTAGACCTGTTGGGTATTTCCAAGGTCGGGTTGGCATCTGTTCAAGGCAGTCTTTTTCTTTTCATCTCTCTCTGTAAACACTACTGAAAACGAATTAGTTGCCTAACTAACAAGCTCAGTTAGCACATTTATTTTTACCTTGTTAAGGAGTGCGACAATAGTAATAGGGCAATTTTGAGTAGTAGATTTTGTCGTTGCTCGAGGCACGGAAGCCAAAAAGCCGGAGAGTCTAGTGTCACATTACTTAAATCCTCATCACGACTGAAATCAGCAATATGGAAACGCAATCAACGACACTCGCCAGTGTAATCGATCAATTTCACTTACAAACCCGATTATTTGAGAATGTAGTGGAAGGCTTTCGAGAAGAACACCTACATGAACGCTTAAATGGGATCACCAATCACGTGGCTTGGATCATTGGGCATTTGGTATCTGGCAGGTATTTGGCCGCTTTTGTCTTGGGCGTACCTGCGAGGGAGCCTTATCCAGAACTTTTCGCGAAAGGAAAGGGGCTGGAAGAGCATATACGTTATCCAAGTTTGGAGGAGCTAACTAAAGATTGGCCAGCTATTTCCGACAAGCTACTTGCCCGCCTCGAATCCTTGACGGAAATAGAATTGAATTCCGAAGCGCCTGTCCCAAGTCCCATGACGCCCAGAAATCAAACGCTTCGCGGCTTCATCACCTTCATTTCTCACCATGAAGCTTATCATATTGGACAACTAGGCATTCTGCGGCGTTACTTTGACCTGGAGGCAATGAGATATGGGTAGGAAAGAGAAGATCTTTTAAGCAGGTTGGCCGAGATACCACCAACCTGCTTAAAGCTCTAAGCGTTTACCTAGCGTAATCGTTCGTTAATCAATCGATGTAGATCCGAGTTTGGATCCTCGCTAAGTGCATGTAATGAGGCATCCATAGCATTGATCGCTACTGGAGATAGGTATCGAGCCAAGGGAACGATTGGGGATATTTCATCGGTCTTGTAGGTCCACAGAAGTCTTTGTGTATGTTCCATTTTGACCTTTTTCAGATCAACTTTGTAAAAGTGGTCTGCTGAATTTTCCAGGTCCCAAAAGTTATGGGCATTGAAAGCAGTCCGAAGATTGGCCATGGTTCCGAGTGGGGCGGTCAATTGACCACTTTCTCTTAATACCTCTGGCTTCTGCTCAACCGTACTATTCCGAACTAATACAGAAACAAATTCCAACTGTTGATAAAGTAGTGAATCTGGGGTCTCTTTTTTGGCTTCCCGCAAAGCGGACAAGGATTTCAAGATACCAGCACCCGTTCGCGCGCCGTAATTGTCAAAATAACCCGCGTCTACAAAACTTCCAAGCTTACCAATGTGCCCGGCAGGATTGATATAAGGGAAGCTTGCATTTAGCAGGTTGGCTGTGATTAAAGGAACAGTCCGTGGAGTATGATCTGTCTTTGTTGCTTTCTGGTCTTCTTCTTCAGCCAGCGCAGCCAGCAGATCCATACCTTCATAATGCCGCTGATCCACCTGTACCGGGGAAAAGATAGCATGCCCAGCACCTTGTACTTGGGTTGTATTGATGAATAAAAGCGGATCCATTTCAGGCTTCACTTGCCCTGTCTTATCACTGGCAGCATCATACCAAAGGGATAGATAGGGGGCTCCAAATACGTTTTCCTGCTTCTCCCCTATCAGTTGCTGGAGGCTTTCTGTCCATTCCCTTTCAAGGCGTTTGGCTCGATCTCTACCAAGCGGTATTCCGAAAACATCTTTAACCAAATCAGCCCCTAATAATAAGGTCAAAGAAGAGGATAAGTAATTTTGTTCAAACATCTCTTTTCCTTTCTCGTCCATCTGCGGAGCATCTACTCCGCCTCGCTTCATGGCAAAGTAAGTGCTGTTCCCGGTACTCCCCCCCGATGCTCCAGTCATGGCGAATAGATGCCGCTCATAATAAGCTGGGATTTCCTTTTCCAGCTGTTTATGGACGGAGCTAGTCCAATAGGCAGCCCTGGAACCGCCACCTTCTGCAGACACCACAACTACAGGAAACTTACGGTCTGGGTTTTTAGCCAGGTAGCTACTGATTGAGTCCTGATTTGACTTTAGCCAGGCATCGAAGTAGTCTTCCAGACTGAGTCTTTGGTCTGGATGAATGAGTCTTTCCTTGAAGGAGACCTCGTGTAACCGGAAGCTATTGGTCAATCCCACCATGGTGAATATGAACACGAATAAGAAAAATACAGCGGCTATCCCTCTACTAGCTCCCCAAAGTCGCACACCATAGAGGATGGTGAGGTAACACACAAAAGCAAGGTTAGCACAAACTAGGGGATTTAAGTGTTGCGCAATACGGGGAATACAATTGATCAAAATAAAGAATAAGGACAAGGAGATCGCTGTAGTAGCTAGTATGACTCTGATCAGATTATCATTCTGAAAAAAGGGAATCTGTTTTCTGATGATCGTGAAAATCAGAAAAGCAAAACTCAATAATATAGAAAGGCCAAAGAAAGCAGGTAGTCCATCTTCTCCAGCAGCTTTGGTTAACCTCAATATAATGATCAGTACCAGAACGCTACCAATAAACCACCAAGCTCTTCCTTCAAACCGTTTATTCAACCACCGATTAAACGACATCAGGACTGGCTCTTGCCCACGCTCAAAGAGAAGGATGGTAATCAAAATCAGTAGGCTGATCTTAAGGGTAAGTCCAGCGTTGAGTCGCCAGGGAAACTCCGTATTGTTCATTTCATTGCCCACATTCAAGATACCCAAGGTTACTAAGAACAGTAAAGAAGCCGCCAAGATTCGGGGCATCATTTCCCGAAAATGTTTCCGATAACAATCTTCTTTCTCCGCATGATCATAAGGCGCCTTTTGATCGTAATCCCAACGTTGTTCACTGAAATCCGCCATGTATAGATCGCGCATAGTGCTACTGGCAGTTGTAGCCTCGTAATTTCCGACTTCCTTCTCATTTCTTTTCTCCGCCAGATTATAAAACACGCGAGGCATATACCAGGAAATGGCGGCTAAAGTCATTAAACTGGTAAAGAAGAGAAAGATCTGTCCGTCGTGTTCTTGGTTAATGGTAAGTAGCAAATCCTTGGCCTGTGGGAAGGTCCAATAAAAAAGATAGATGACGATGAGTAAAACAAAAGTGTAGAAGTTAGACGATAGAACTTCAACGAAGAAGCGGATTCGGTTGGATAGGTTAGTAAGTAGTTCCGTGATCCATTGGATGCTACGACTAAAAAAAGATGGTGTAGCTTGTTCCTTGGAGGTAGCCATGATACTTGGTTTTTGCCATCAAGTTAGCTCAAACTTCAATTCATGACCTCCACATTTAGATGTGGTTAAAGTTGACCTTTGTTTGCAACGCTGGCGAAAAATAGGAGTCTTTGAATGTGCAGAATCATCATTAATGCAGGAACTGATTTAAACTGGTCACTCGTATGCTAATCCACAAACCTTACCCATTTCTCCTCTTTTTCATTATTAGTTTTCACTTTTCGCACACCGCCCTGAGTCAAGTGCATATCGACTCCTCCGCCATACCCATTTTCTGGGAGATAGCCGATACACTAAGTGCAGATCAAGCACCTTCAGTAGTTTTGTGGGAGAAGTTTGCCACGCACCCGGCCTATGCGCAAATCCAGGCATCCGGCAATCGGGTATCTTTTCTAAAAAAGGTACTGCCACTGGTCTTCATGCCTTCAAAATCGGAACAATTAAAGAAAGTGTTGGAGGGGAAGGAATCCGCTTTTCAGTATTTTGCCCAGCATTTGGTTGAGGTCAAATCCAAGCGAAAAGATTTGGCGAAATTTCTTTCAGCTGCTGACTTTGAAGGTTATAAAGTTGCTTACCGCAAAAGCCTAAACTACTTGCCACTTGATATTGAAGAAGATCAAGTACAGCTAAATATCTACCTGGCCTTATTTGAGGACAACGGCTTCGGAGGAAAGGTGATCACGATGGATTTACTGCACTTGCTCCGAGGAACCTCGGAAGAAAATCTTGACTTTTTCGCCCATGAGTTCCATCATGCCCTGCGAGGGCATACTCAAAAACATCAATTGTATGCTCCGACTTCCAGTACCGTATATCCTATAATTGAAGCATTGAATAAGATTCCGCTAGAGGGTGTTGCCAGCATTTTGGACAAAAGCAAATACTTTGACCAGGCCTACTATGGTAACTCGTCTGCTATTCATCCTAACCAAATGGAAACCATTGAAGAATTTCAACAACTTGTTGCCGAAGCACCTGCAAACCTTGCTCAGATCGATTCCATTTTGACCTCGGCCGCCACGCCAGCAGAAAAAGGGAAGCAGATCTTTCAACAACTACCTTGGAGCGGTCATGTGATTGGCTTCTACATGTCGAGTGCCATTGAGAAAAAAAGAGGGCGAAAAATACTGGTCAAAGCTCAGTACTCCTCTGTAAGATTCTTTGCTCAATACCAAAAGGCAGCTAAAAAAGACAAAAGCCTTTATCGGTTTTCAAAGGAAGCGATTGCTGCCCTGAAAGAGCTTAATGAATGAAATAGATTGGGGGCTAATAACAGAGCCTATTTATCCATCCTATAAACTGAGGCGCTTCATCATACCTTCGAAGCGATAAGATTGGAAACTCCTCTGTTTCACGGTATAGGATTCCAATAATTCTCTGTCAATGCCTTGTGAGAACCCGATTTGTTGTAAGCTTTGACTTGGAACTAGCTCTCCCTTGCTGTTTTGCTGCACGCTTGGTTGGGTGATATCTTGCTCCAAAAGCATTTCTCCAAGCGCCCCTTCGTTCGCACTCATCGGGCCAGCCAATTTTGTCAAAACTATACCCGCGGTTGTCAGTATACTAGTTTCGCCGAAGTGTGCACCCAATTGGCAAGGTACTCCCCCCTCCTCAGCTAGGCGGTAGATCTGCAATGCGGAAAAGATCCCTCCCAATTTAGAAATTTTCAAATTGAAATGATTCCCGATCTGATGTTCCAAGAAGTGTTGAGCATCTTCGATAGTCAGCAGGGACTCATCCACCATAATGCGGCCCTCCGTCCCGAATCGCTGGGTTAACAATTGAAGCGCACCGGTCTCTTCCGCTGGTAGTGGTTGTTCAAAGGAGTTTACCCCTAAATCCAAGAATACAGGAATGAACTCAATAGCATTTTCTAAAGTCCAACCAGCATTAACATCGAGTCGTATAGCCAGCGAATCTCCAAAACTAGCCCGTAAGAGTTTGATATTCTCCACATTGTCTTCCAGTTGATCGCCTGCCTTTAGCTTAACACTCTTGGGAGTGAGATGCTGTATTCGCTCCAACAGCTGAGCCATCTTTGCCGGCTTGAACATAGGAATAACCTGACTGTATTCGATAGGAGCATCAATATTTGATAATCCAAATTGCTGAGCCAAGGTGTGTTGGTGACTCTGACAGAGGAGATCAATAGCCGCAAGTTCTAAGGCACAAAGGGTGGAGGGACCTACACCGAGTTTGCGCCAGTTGGCCAATTGTCGTTGCCAGTCCTCCATCCTTTCGAGCCTGAGATCAGCCAGTTGTGGAGAAATTCCCTGCAAGTCCTTTTCCATACTTTGCATGCTTTCACCCGTAACGTACATTCGTGGACAGGCCTCGCCAAATCCTACAAGGCCCTCAGTCGTATGTAATTCCACGATCGCCGATGAAGAGGAGTGGCTAGCGCGATTATTCGACTGGGCAAACTGAAAGCGCAATGGGATATTTACTTCCCGGAAAAGAACTTTGCTGATCTTCATATGAAGTGAATATGGGTTAGAAGCCGCTACAAAGGTGCAATAAAAGATGAAGGTGGACAACCACATGAAAGTGGGGTAGGGAGAGTTGCTGTTTAATCAACCTGAGACTACAAAGGGAACTTAAGCCAGTGCAGATTTTGTATAAGTAAACATATTCCTGTATATATATTTAAAACAGCTTTGTTCTCTTGTATTAACTACAGGAACTGATTTAAGATGAAATTACCCTAGAACCCCAAAACATGCGAATCATTTGCATATCGGACACACACGGTCTACACGAACAACTAGCTCTCCCCGAAGGCGATATCATTATTCATGCCGGTGACATCACTGACCATGGTAGTGAACCTGAGGTAGTCGCCTTTCTTGAATGGTTCTCAAACTTAGATTTTATCCACAAGGTCTTCATCGGTGGGAATCACGACATGTTCCTGGATGAGTACCCGGTGGAACTGTTAGAACTGCTCCCTACTAATGTTACTTACCTGCGAAATAATGGTTGTCAAGTGAACGGCATCAACATTTGGGGATCCCCAGTCTCACCAGATATGATCTACTGGGCTTTCGGAAAGCGCCGGAGCGAGATGGAAGAGCACTGGATGTTTGTGCCTGGGGAAGTCGACATATTGCTTACCCATACCCCTCCTTTCGGAATTCTGGATCAATCGTCAAGCTACGATCACTTGGGCTGTGAAGCCTTATTAGATTGTGTAAAAGATATCGAACCCAGATTGCACATCTTTGGCCATATTCATGCCAGCTATGGAACGTTGATAGAAAATGAAACTACCTACATCAATGCTTCCAACTTAGATTCTTACCAAGGTTTGATTAATCCTCCAATTGTAGTGGATTACTAGACATAATCTAAAACATAGTTGCACTTTACAATTATTAGACACACATTTGTACCTACAAATATTGTACAGATATGAGTCAGCCGTATTTTTCTACTATCCATGAAATTATCACAACCGGACATTGGATTACTGATCAGATCAGTCTTGAACTAAAGGAATTTGGCATTACAGAACCTCAGTACAATGTACTCCGGATACTTGCTGACACCCAGAATAGTCCGATCACAGCGCAAGAGATCCTGGAAAAGATGGTGCAGCGAAGCAGTAACATTACGCGCATAGTAGACAAATTGGTGGCAAAAGAGCTAGTGACAAGACAACTTTGTCCTACCAATCGGCGCAAGATGGATATTAGTATTACAGCTACTGGTTGTGAATTGCTACATAGACTAGATGAAAAGGTAAAAGCTTTTCATGATCCATTCATGGACAATTTAAATCAGGAAGAATTACAACAATTGAAACAATTGATCATCAAATTAAAATCAAATAATAATGCGTAAAAGAGTGTTGGCTATAGGAGCCAGTAATAGCAAGAACTCAATCAATAAACAGTTCGCTGAATTTGCCGCCAAACAGACTCCTGATGCGGAGGTAGAAGTCTTGGATCTCAATGATTTTGAGATGCCGATCTACAGTATTGACAGAGAAAAAGAATCAGGGATTCCCGAATTAGCAAAGACCTTTAAGGCAAAGATAAAGGCAGCGGATTTCGTGATCATTTCCTTCGCGGAACACAATGGCGCTTATACCGTTGCCTTTAAGAATGTGATGGATTGGATTTCCAGATTGGAAGGTAGTACATGGGAAGACAAACCGATGTTGCTTTTGGCGACTTCTCCAGGTGGACGAGGAGGAAAAACGGTATTGGAATTGGCCACGCGTTCCTTTGCTTTTATGACCAAGGGAGCCATTAGGAGTTATTCTCTCCCCTCCTTTTATAAGAATTTTACGAATACGGAAGGGATTACGGATGAAAAGCTGAGAGAAGATTTTGCCATAACACTTCGCCTTTTCTTGGAAGCAATTAGCACAGTGGCAGCCTAGTTTTGTGCATTTTTTTTCATCCAATTATTGTATGTACAAATATTGTATAGTAGAATGATAGCCTGGATTAGATCAGTTGTAATTTTGGTATTGGCATGGAGCGTGTCGCCCAATCCGGGCCTATGCAACACGCTGGATAGCACCTGGGTAAGGTTGGAATTGGACCTGAGAGGAAGATGGCAACAAGGCAACTTGAATCAAATTGGCATTCAGCCTAATCTACGCTTTCAATGGGGTAATAGGCGATACCTGGTGGACTTACAAAGTAATTATCAATTGCTCAAAGCCAGTGACTTTGTTTTAATCGATGATTTCTGGACTCAGGCAAAGTTGACCTTGCATAGAGAGCGGTCTATATATCCGATGGTAGCTATGAACCTGGGCTACGCCCTCTCCTATCGGATCGACCACAGTTTTCTGTTAGGAGTAGG
>ENA-UENT01000661-UENT01000661.1-marine-metagenome-genome-assembly--contig:-NODE-661-length-16704-cov-5.201967_pt1 | contig 16704 bp, 24 predicted proteins | sample MGYA00237879_ERZ529330 | MGnify/ENA primary metagenome ERZ529330 (study PRJEB26372, sample SAMN05368345) | marine metagenome | biome: cultured habitat; feature: ocean water; material: water; isolation... | reverse complement strand
GGGCCGCACTCCCATTCAGCAGCTCGGCTGGTTGCGGGCTACTGAATGACCTGGTGAGAAAACATACATCTCAGCCAGGGCTGCGTTGCTCAGGTCGCTGTTGTCCTGCTCCAGCGGCTTGAGCAGCCACCAAGCAAAAGGTTGGCTCATGGATCAAAAAAAGCCCGCCGCCACACGTGGCCTTTTTCGGACCACGGCCAGTAGGGCGCGGTGAGTTCGCGAGAGCAGGAGCGCAAAGCCTTGAGGCTGATCCCATACCCATCACCTGCCGCCAGATCGATGATCTCCTGCGGTGATGTGCAGCGACGGATCGCCTGCTGCAGATCGGAACGGCCGTCACAAGCGGCCACCCAAGAGCGGAGAACGCTCAAGTCCGCTTCAGGGAGAGAAGAAGAGGAGATGGGGGGGTGTCAATTGGACTCACGCGTCTACAACGCGACCAAATACTTCTCGTCCATCATCACCGGATAAGCATTGTCACAAGGCGCATCCGCTACCGCCTAGGGAGCATGAACACCGCTTCATTAGTAGGTAGCGGCCGGTTCTTTCTTTCGGCAACACTCAGCCGGCCTGTCCGCTGCGACCGATCACCTCGCTGGCTGGAGCAACTGCAGCAGTTTGACTGCGTGGAAAGCCTCCTGAGGAGGAACCATGGCGCGACTGGAGGCCTGGATGGACGGGGTGGTCGATGGCCCTGATCGGCGCCAGGAGCTCAGCGAGCTCGCCAGCCAGCTTGGTGGCCAGCTGGAATGGCTGGACCCGCGCAATGGCGAAGTCAAGCTTGCCTGCGGGGACGAGGCTCTGCTGGTCACCGCATGGATTGAGCTGTTGCCCGGCAACAGGCTGCGCCTTCTGCTCAGCAGTCGGGAAGGGATGAGCACCGGCGCCCAGGTGACGGCGGCAGCCCTGGAGGTGATCCTCCAGGGCCTGTTGGACATTGCGAAAGGAAGCACCGTGCGCTTCCGCTCGGACCGTGATGGACCACTGCTCAAACCGCAGGGAATTGCCATTCCTGCTGGCCCTTCCATGGACTGATCAGCAGCCGTGAACAGAGCACGTCTTCACCAAACAACGCCGTCTTTCCACAGTTTTTCCACAACTCCGTCAGAGCCCAATCCAGGTCTGCCAATCGGTTCCGGGTGTTCCGGGGAAAACGAGCCTGCCCCTTGACAGGCGGATCTCACGCCTTTCAACTTTGTGCCCCACGACACATGCCAAAGAACCAAGCCCAGTGCTGGCCTTGATTCTTGATGGGGGTGCATCGCTTAAGCGGAGCGAGTCCGCTTTTTTGACATCACTGCAGGCGCTATGGCCTGATGGCTGGGTTGACAGCCATGGGACGAGTTGAACGAGACACCCGATGCGATGCGAGTCCACGTGAGTGTGGAAAACCAGCTACCGGAAGACCTGCATCGCGCCATGGGAGTTTTTATCGCCGACCATCCGCAGTGGGACCAGTACCGACTTGTTCAGGCCGCCATTGCGGGCTTCCTCTTTCAGCAAGGCTGCAAGGAGCGTGCTGTTGCTCAGCATTACCTCGCAGGCCTGTTTCACCAGCAGACCTGCACCCCGGATGCTCTGCATTCCTAGGGCCCTTCAACCCTGTTGAGACCCATAGCAAGTGCTAAGCAGCAGCTCCCTGAGCTGCCACAACCACGCCAGCGCAGTGCCGGCCCCTGGGGCTTGATGAGGCCATTCACTGCCCACCGCCATCACTCAGATGTCATCCTGTTTCCTGCTGCGTGACGGCCGCAAACAGGCCTGCACCGTTGTTCCTTCTGACCTGCAGGTGTTTGTCTACAGCGACCAGGCTGGAGAAGAGGTGCGGGCCTTGCTGGATCCCGCCAGTCAGCAGCGTCTGCTGCGCGTCCAACCCCCGGCACCGGTGCACAGCCTGCGGCGGTCCCGCAGGAACCGCATCTCACCGCCACAACAGCGCAACCCTGCCGCTGCCTGACACCAGCGGCGGCAACAGCAGGAAACCGCTCCCCACGCATCAGCTGCTCAGGCCCCGTACAGCGCCGAGCGCTGGCGGTCGTACTGCGACCACTGGCAGGGCCAGCCCCAGCCGTGCGATGCCATCAAGCAGAGCCGGCGCAGTGTTGAAACCGCCCTGGCCACCTCCCTGGCTTTACTGGGTGGCAGCAGGCCCAGCTCAGAGCGTTCGTAACAATGCGGGGCCGGAACGCGCCATACCGGCAAGCAATCAGCTGGTGCGCCACAGATCTGATCGCGAATCCGCGCGACTTTCGACGGATGTCCTACAAGCAGGCCTATCACTTCATGACCCGGCGGTCTGCATGGGCGGCTAACGCCAAAAGTGACTAATTTTTCGGGATATCGCAGGAAACTGGCGCATCTGAGTTGTGAATCTGCTCCAGGAATAACTCTCCTCTCAAAGAAGAACTCCTAAGCAATGCCATTCACGGGCCTGATTCTTTTCAAAATTGGCCAGATTCTTTCCATAAATATCACATAGAGTGACTGAGTCCTCTCGCACCAAGGAATTAGCTTTTACAGGTTTTTTGCGGCCACCTTTCTGCATATATAGCTGACTGCAAGCCTGAAAATCCCCCTCTTGAGTGCCATCGCTTTTGCAATAGCTATCTCCACTATCAGCCGAGAAAGTATTGATGCCAGCCGTCGAGCCAGAGGTTTGTGCGCCAAAACCAACTGTCGCACCTGCCAAGCAAGCCAGGCCAAGACCAATTTTAAGAGTGCCATTACTTCTTATACCTAATGCTGCAAAAGAAGTTTCGTCAGCCCAAGAGCCGTATCGGTTGCCCTCGCTAGTTGTCGTAAGCTCGCTAGCACCAGAAATAATTAGCCATGCACCTGCAGCGATAAACAAGTTACGAGAAAGAGATCCGATTGAAAGCATCTGTCGATTGACTCGGTAATGCATATGTAGCAATGCTCCAAAGGCAAAACACCAATATCTAATGAATCAGGCAAAACTACTCACCAGCTACCTTCCGGGCCAGAGGATCCTAGGTCCAACTAGATGGCATAGGGATTCAGAGCATCTACCCAGGAGGCTTACAATGAAACGAAAATCGGATCCTTGCCATGAAAACAACGCCATCAGAAGTTAAAACTGTCATGCAAAAGCCATCCAACTAATGCACCAGCCATGAAATCTCTTGAAGAGGCAAGGAGACAACTAGAAAGAGGTGAAATTAAATATCGAAGAGCTCAGCGTAAAAATACAAAAAAATGGGACGACTACACAGTCGCAACCAGAAAGAAAAAAACACCAGGCTTTCATGAATGCCATAGATGCTGCTATCGACAACAAAAAGTATAAGCGCAAAAGAGATATACATGAATTTTATGCAGTACAGCAAAAGCTGCACTCGTCGGCAAACATATACCTTTTTGATGGTGACAAAGAGGAGAAACAGTATTACGAAAAGAGCATTCTCGAGTTTTCAAAGTTCCTGGCCGCAATGCACTTAAAGTATCCCTTAAGCAGCAACTTCACCTCAAGGTCTAATCGCTGGAAAGAGGTTAAGGCCAAGGTTGAAAAAGATGACAAAGAGAGAGAAAGGCTGTATTGGATAGAGAGTTTTAATCTTGACAAAAATCTTACCTACATAAAAGCACGCAATGCCGCCAAGAGAGCAAAAAAGCAATTAGACGAGAAAGCCAAGAAAGCGCAGGAACAATTAGCTAAGGAAGCCAGGGAAAAAGCCGAAGAAGCAGAACGATCGCGATTAGGTCTAAATGATACCGCGGATCTTGACTTAGCAATTAAGCTTGAACAACGTGCAACTTTGGAGATGAAGAAGGCAGAAAAGAGCTACTTATATTTCAAATGCTGGGTATTGCCAGATGACAGCAAGTGGTACAAGATCGGGATTACCAACAATCCATCAAGGCGAGAGGCGGAGCAAAATATTTTGCCGGTGCCAGCGAATACGTTGCACATAATTGCATTGCCAAGCACTAATCATGCGCGACTTACAGAAACTGCTTTCCATGATGTTCTTAATCATTCAAAAATTAAAAATGCAGGAAATAGAGAGCTTTTCACCCTCAAGCCCAGCCAAGTACAAGCTGTAATCGCAGCTATGAAGCAACTTGATTCGCTTTCATCATCACTTGAAAGTCAGTTGGCGTTCGATAACTTTTAGCTCTATGACCAAATTCTTCAGGTTACTCGCAACTTCACAATTTCACTTTTACTAAAAAGCAGGAAGCACTAAAATCCGGTTTATAGAACGTGTCCTGACATTGAGTTGGCCTTCTGGCGGGCGACTGAAGCCGTCTCTTCTTAGTACCTGGTTTCCCCCCTCGCTCTTTTTAACTCCTCAAGATAGTCGCTATCACGCTGCATAGATTCAAGAAGGACTTGTTTCCTCTGTTCTTCTCTGGTTTTCTCTTCTTTCTCTTTCGCTAGCCTCTCCTGTGTGCGTACAATATGTTCTCTGCGCACTTGCATCGCCAAGCATAAACCGGCAAAAACCAGCAAGGAAAAGGCGCTACCAAAAAGAACAAGAAAAAGCCTGGAGAGATAATTAGCAGCACAATTGCAAGGGCTGCGATACCCACAATGCCGTAAAAAGCTGCTGCTGCTTCTCTCTGATTCATGCCTCCAAACTAAGGGCCGGTCCGCGTGACTTTAACTCTGTCGCTTGACCAGGAGCACGCGAGGGCAACCCCATCGAGGCACTGGCTTGCTCGCTCGGCAAGGATCGAGCCATGCCCCCCCGCGGGGTGTCCCTCGCGATTGCGCTCCATGGCCTCCGCAGTTCCAGCACTCTCCTGCCCGATCCGTTTCCTCTGCATTCATCGCTAAGCGCCAGGTGTGCGCAAAGGCGGCACCAGTCCCTATGAGCTGCAGTGGCTCGGCAAGCGCGGCAAACCCGTCAAGAAAATGCGCCTGAGCGCCGCTCACTTGCGGTAGGTCGTGCCGTTACTACCGCAGCAACCTGGAGCCGTTGAGAGTGCAGTGCTTGATCTCCGGATGAACGACGAAGTGCAGGTAAGACAACCAAAGAAACGATCACTGCATACCCGAGGGAATCGTCAAGGTGGTGGCAAGTCCCGCCACGCCGGCGATGGTCCAGACGGTGTCCTGCAGCGCTGCTTGAGAAGGGTCTGCAGGCGGGGCACTGCATCCGGCTGGGCCTGCATCAGAAACGCCTCGCGTTCGAGCAAGCGGTTGGTGTGGTGATAGTTCCGCAGCAGGATCGCGCTGATCTCACATTCCACCACCGGATTCAAAGGGCCGCTGACTCCCAGGGGCGTCAACTGACCCGACGGGCAGCTCTGGATGGCATGCACCGCCTCGTGCAGAAAGGTCTGCCGGGCAATCCCCGGAGGGATCGTCACAGGTGCAATCCACAGCGTTCGGCTCTTGCTGTCAAACAATCCATAGGCACCGCGCTTGGGTGGCGGCGCCAGTCGGATCTGGAAGCCATAGGCCTAGAGCTCACGGGCCAGCGGCTGAACCTGAACTGGCAATTGCCCCTGCCTGTCCTGGGAACCGGCCGAGGACGGTGACGCTGCCATGACGACAGTCACCAGCCCTGCCCAGGCCCAGGTCAGTGCCTGCGGCAACACCAGCAACACCGGCAACAGCAACGAAACGCGACCCCTCAACCCTCCACCGACTCAGTCCTCAGCAGAACACAGCCAGAACAGCCAGCCCAGGCCACACCCTCCACGATCCGCATCGCTCTGTCGTTCTTGCCACTGCTCTCACGCGCACGCGGTGGATGATGGCCTCATAGCGATGGATGCGATGGCACGCCTGGAAGCCGTTCTCGGCGGCATGGAGCACGTGGAGCACGGTCCGGCATTTCAGACCGATCTCGAGCGACTCAACACCGCACTCACTGGTCACCTCGAGTGGTTGGATCCCCGCAATGCGGAACTGAGGCTCGCTGCGGACCCGATGCTCTCCTGGTCACCGTGCTGCTGGAACGCCTCAGCCCCGATGGCCTCCGCATCCTCGCCACCAGCCGTGAGGGCATGGGCACCGGTGCACCCCACACCACCGCATCCCTCGAGCGGGTTCTGAACTGGCTGCAGCAGCGCCAGCCAAATGCTCAGCTCCGCTTCCGCTCCGATCGCAATGGCCCCCTGCAGCAACAAGCGTCGATCGCGACTCCAGATGCCCCTGCTCCGCACTGATCAGCAGCGGTGAACAGCGCTGTTTTCACCATCTCGCGCGCGGCATTCCACACCTTTTCCACAGCCTTGAACCGCTCAATCAGCTGCGACAACGGCCTTCCGAGCCAGAACCGTGGAAAAGCCTCTTTCCACTTGACGCGGGGCGTTGAGCGCTCCAAGCACTGTGTCCCAGAGCACATAGGGCTACTTAAAACCCAGTAGCAGCTTGGATTCTCAATAGCGCCTCTCGCCTCTGTCGCTCTTTTGACAGCACTCCGCGCCCTGTGGCCAGATGGGGACGTTGACAGCGAGAGAGCGTGTTGCAGGAGACACCCGATGCCATGCCCGTTCACGTGAGTGTGGAAAACCAACTCCCAGAAGATCTCTACCGGGCGATGGGCCTGTTCATCTCCGAGCATCCCCAATGGGACCAGTACCGCCTGGTGCAGGCCGCCATCGCCGGATTTCTGTTCCAGCAGGGTTGCAAAGAGCGTTCGGTCGTTCGCCACTATCTCGGCGGTCTCTTTCGCCGCAATGACAGCCCAGCTTCCAAGCCTCTTGTGTAACCCCGGCGAACTGCCACATCGGGCCGTTGCCGACTCAGCGTTCCAGCGTCTCCATGGGTGCAGCTCCGCTGCTTCTGTGCACTGACGTCATGGCCCCCTGCTTTCTGCTCCGAGACGGCCGTAAACAGCTCTTTGATCAGGTCCCCGATGCCTGGCGCTGTACCGCTACCAGGACCAAGCAGGTCAGGACATCCAGGCCCTGCTCGATCCCGCCAGCCAGCAACGGCTTCTCGGTGCCCAGCCCAAGCCCCAGCCCAGTCATAACGGGAACAGTTCTGCCCCCAAAGCGGGCACGATCGAGGGCAGCAAGATCCGTCCCCTCCGGCGACCCCACCCACAGAGCGCACGCCGGAGCGCCTGATCAGCATCAGGTCCTCCACGTCTTGCAGGTTCTGCATCACAGCGGGCACAAGCCGATGGCACTCCTGGTCATCAGCTGACGGGCGCCATGGCCGTTTCTACGGTTGAACCCAGGAGGTTCGCTGGGACACCGACAGGCGCGGTTCAGCTATAGGCGCATGGGAGTGGTGAATCGTTGCGCCATCGGCATCCGCGCCCGTTCACCCATGCGGGCCTGGGCCCATGAAATGGAACCAGAAGCCCCTCTGATCGATGATCTCGAACCCTCGCTCTATCTGATCCCACTCCAGGACCTGGACCGCCCACCAGAGGAGCGCCTGCGGGAGCATGTCCTGCCGATCTTTCAAGAGGAGCTGCGCTGCTGGTGTGAGGACCCCAGCCTCTGGCCCCAGCCGCTCGCTCTCGAGTTTTTCCTGCTCTGGTTCGATGTGCGCTTCTACGGCCTCATCGACGATCTCCACATGGCGGAACCCCTGCGCAATCAACCCACACCAGACGAACACCAGCTGCTTGAGGAGCTGCTCAGGGAGATCGAGTCCAGCTGAACCTCCAAAGGCCTGCAGCGCAACGACTCAGCTCCGGTGGCCATCCGCTGACACGGCACTCGTCCCCTCGCCGAACAGAGGACATTGCTTCGCTTGTGGTGAGAAGCGGATTGATGCTCAGATCTGATCAAGGCCAGGGCCCCCTGGAATCGATTCCCCAGCGTTACGGCAGCCGCGCCCTCAACAGCCTGCGTCGTCTGGCCCGAATGAGCGGTCTTGGCCCGGTGGCGGCACGCCTCAAGCCGGCGGCACTGAAAACCGTGCTCAACCTCCGTGGTGTGCTCAGCGCTGATCCCGACAACATCACAGACGCCAGCCCAGAAGCGATCCCAGACGCTGAGTCCGCTGCTCCTGCAGTCCCCGAACCAGCGACAGACGCCTCGTCACACCATCCGCCAACCGTGATTCAGCTGGTGGCCCAGGACGCCCATTGGCTCCAGGTGACCTGGCAGCTCTCGGCCACCGCGGCAGACCTGCTCCACAGCGCGACTGGGAATTCACTCGCCCTGCGCCTGATGCCCGTCGCGGACGACTCCGGCTCAGGAGGTCTCACACCGATGGCGCGCCTGGAGGTCATGGTCGATGCAGGCAGCACGAGTTGGTGGTGCCCGTTCCCGTCAGTGGTGCCGCCTATCGCATCGCGCTCGGCCTCAGGCAAGCCGGTGGGCTCTGGCAGTCGCTGGCCATCTCAGAGGCGGTGATGGTGCCCGTCGCGGCAGACGATCCGCTGCCCCCCACCTCCGGGCCCCTCAGTGACCTGGAGACCATGGCCACTCCGATCGCCTCAGCGGTCAGCACGGCCGGGGTGGACCACGAACGGCTCTACCAACTGGCCACCAGCGCCAGCCCCAGGCGGCGCCGCGTCGGTTCCGAATTGCTGCATGAGCAGAGCCGCAGCCAGGCCCTGCAGCAACAGCAGGGCGCCGATACAGCTCTGCATGCCTCCGGCGCCGGCTTCTGGGCCAGTGGCCGCAGCACTTCCGGCATGGGCCTCTCCGGCGCAGGCGTCCAGCCGCGCCAGCGGTCCTTCTGGCTTGTGGCCGATGCCCAGTTGATCGTCCATGGCGCCACAGACGCGACAGCCCAGCTCCAGATCGGAGCGGAACGCATCGACCTCGAGGCCGATGGCACCTTTCACATTCAGGTTCCCTTTCCTGATGGTGAACAGCGGTGTCCCATTGAGGCCACTGCAGCCGATGGCGTGCAGAAACGATGGAAACATCTCGTCTTCTGGCGTTCCACACCCCAAGCGCAGCTCAACCGGCGAGAGGACGCGCTCGCGGAGTGGTTCTGATGGGTGTCCTCAACCGGTGTGCCTTTGGCATCAGGCCCAGGCAGCCGATGCTTGCCTGGATCCGCAACCTGGATCCCACCTCGGCCTCTCTCGATCTGGACGATGGCGCCTGCGAACCGACTCTCTATCTGATCCCCGAGGGCGACAGCGAGGCCGGCACCGACAAGCTGCTTGACAGCTGCTTCGCTGCCATCTTTGAGCAGGAACTGGAGAGCTGGTGTCTCGATCGCACCGCCTGGCCTGAACCACGGACCCTGAGGCTCTTCCGGGACTGGTTTGAACTGACCTTCTATGACCTTGTCGAGGATCTCGCCGATGAGGAGCTCTGCGATGAAAGCGCAAGCCTCATCGATCAGCAGCAGACTCTTGACGTCAGACAACCGTCTGAACGGCAACCTCTGAGGCTTGTCCAGGGATTCGGCGGCAGCTGAACCAGGAGCCAGACCACAGCGCGCAGGTGACTGGGTTGTCTCGCATCACTCCAACGCCATCGGCTCACAGCCAGGAGCGATACCGGCTGCGCTGGCGCCGGGCCCGTTGCCGCTCAGCCGCTGAACCGAACTGCGGGCTGGAGCCATCGCGCCTACGGCGCACCCACACGCCGCGGCGGATCAGGGCTGCATCCTCGGGCCTTGCCTGCTGCAGCGACACCAACTCGCCGTAGCCCCGTTTCTGTCGCGCCATGGCCCGGGCCCGGGCCTGCTGCCTGTTGCGGGCCTCCACCACCGTGGCGGTGCTGCGATGTCGCCAGAAGGCGAGATAGAACATGCAGCCATCCCCTCAGCTGCCGGGCCGACTGCGGGGTGGTCCATGGCGCTCCGGCATCACAAAGCCAGCGCCGTACAGCTCCGCAGCACTCATCGCCTGGGGGTTGATCACCTCCCCAAAGCCACCGGCCACTGCAGCACCAGCTGGCGCCGCCAGTCCCGGGCCGCTGGTCAGGGGGGTAGCGCCCATCGCCCCCCGTTGCTGAAACAGGAAGCCGTACACCGGGTGAATGCGCAGCGCATCCATGAAATCCGCCGTGCTCATCGGCCGGCCGTCATCCCCCAGCAACGGCTGGCCCTGGCTGTCGAGTGGTTCGAGCTGGTCCTGGCCCTCCTTGCTGCTGCTGAGACGGAACGCATCCCACAACTGCCCTTTGAACACCTGAAAGAAGGTGCCGCGTCCATCACCACCGGTGCGGCCCTCCGCTTCTGAAAAGGCACGTTCCAGCAGCCGTTCCTTGCGCAGTTCCAGCTGCTGCTCGAGGTGCTGCTTCTGCCGTTCCGCCTCCTGCAGACGGGCGTATTCCTCCGGATTGATCTCGGAAAAACGGGTCAGCTGCTGGCGCAGTCCGCGCAGTTCCTTCTCCAACTGGTTGCTGCGGCGGCGTTCGGCCTTGAGCGCTTCTGTCAGGCCATCGCTGCCCTGAGTGCTGCCGGCGTCCATCTCCGCTGGGGCACTGCGATCGGCAGCAGCCATGGTTGTGGCAGCTCCGTCGTTGTTGAGGGGCTGCTCTGCGTCCATGGCGACCTGGGTGTCGAGGCGGTCGCTGCTGCTGGTGGTGCTGTTGCCCGTGGCGATGCTCAGCTGTTCAGGTAACGCTCCACATTTGCACTGGTCCAGGTCGCAACGCCGGTGCCAAAGAAGTCCTGGTCTTCCGTCCAGATGGCGCACTCCAGCTGCAATCCCAGAGCCAAGGCCGGCCAGTCATCAGCGTCACGGATCCTGGCCAGCGCCTCTTCACGAGCCGACTCCAGCACGGTGTCCTCAGTAATTTGAACCACGCGCATCAAGCTGAGCAGTGCCTCGGTGCAGACAGCTTCATCGAGGTTCTTGTTCCTGGCGAGATCGGCGATGTAGTGGGCTGACGAATCAAGATGTTGGCGTCAAGGACCAGGCGTTTGCGTTCCACCGTCAGGACTGATGCTGTCGCCGCCGCCAAGCTTTGAAGTCCGCGCTGAGTTCCTCTTCTGTGAGCCCATGACGCTCAAGTTCTGCCTGGATGAGACGGCCGGCCTCCAGAAGGCGTTGTCGCCCGTCCTGTTCACCCTCCTGGGGGAAGGGCACGTAAAGGCCAATGGTGCGGCCGTGGCGCGTCACCTCGATGGGTGTCACTGATTCGAGGTGAGAGGCCAACCTGGCCCTGAGTTCACGGATGCCGACACGGACGGCCACAACAGCAACCCCGCAAATGTGTACACATCTTTGCTCTGGTCCAGGCTTGGGGGCAAGCGATCGGCAACCCATTGCGGCGCGGCCATCCCCTGTTGCCGAGGCGATGCTCACGGCAGCCGATTCGGTTTGAGCGTGCCAAAGATCCGCTCACCGATCAGCGGCTGCACCAGCGCACCGATGCCGCCAGATCCGTAGTTGGCGCCGAATTCCAGGCCATGGAAGGCGGTGAATTGCGCGTAGGGGTCCACATCCGCATCACCAGCAGCATTGAGCAGCGCCAGATCCCCCAGCCAGATCAGCCCCTCGCAGGGCGCCACCACGGTGTAGCCATCTGCGGCCACCCGGCGGCCACCCGGCGGCCGTGCTGTTGCCACACCAGATCGCTGCTCAGCCAGATCGCACCCGGGTTGGGCGGCAGGCGGGCGCTGCGGCAGATGAAGCCGTTGCAGGTGAAGTCACCGGTGTCCACTCCAGGGCCGTTCTCTTTGCTTGAGATGTAATTGGCCCGCTCAAGGAAACACTCGAGCACATGACTGGCCACCACCGCGGAGGTGGTGTCACCGGGGGTGGCGTTCTGATGCAGCAGCAGCCGGGCATTGGCAAACCGCTGCAGGGGCGTGGGGCCCCAGAGTGCAGCATTGCGTCTGTGCTGCCCGCTCGAGAAACGGCGCGGGCTCACCATCGCCTGCGGTGGCAAAATCCTCATCATTCAGCCCCGCAACATGGTGGTGGTGCCGTTCGAACCTGCAACGGCTGCAGTGAAGGACACCCAGCTGCTCAGACCCGGAAGCAGCAACAGCAGCTGCTCGCCGTAGCGCCGCCGTTGACTGAGCAGGGCAGCAGCCTCGGAGCGGGGGTTGGCATAAACGGTCTCCCGCTCCTGCCGCAGCAGGCTGGTGTCGTAGCTGATCACATCCGCCTTCTGCAGTGGCGCATCGCCGGCGGCGGCCACCGAACCAGCAATCGGCCCCGAGCTGCTCTGCTTCTCGATCGCTTGCTCCTGTTCAGGGCCGCCTGCCAGCAGTTGCTGATCGATCAGGGCCACCGCATCGAGCAACGCCCGTGCGCTCAGCACCCCGACTGGATGCCGGCGCTCCAGATCCGCCATCGCCCGGCCGATCGCATCCAGGCAGGGCACGGTGTCGGACAGAGCCAGGGCCTGACGAATCGCTTCTGGGTCGTTCGGTTGCCAGCTGGCCATGCAGAAGCCGGTGTGATGCCGGCCAGATCCCCCAGCCATTGCCGCAGGGCGGTCATCTGTATTACAATTGGTCCATTAGTAATACAGGGTTCGTCCCTGGCGGGTCATGCCGCTCACGGTGAGACTGGATGCCGACACAGAACACTGCCTGCAGGACCTCCTGGCCGAAACGGGCCAGGACAAGAGCTCATTGATCCGCCAGCTGATTCGCGAGCGTTGGCAGCAGCGCCAGCCATCGGCCTCGATCACCCAGCAACTCGGCGGCCACCCCGACGGCTTCCTTAGCACCCTGCCGGCTGGCAGTGCGGAGCGTCAGCCGAGGCGTCGGCTGCTGGATCAGCGGCTTGCAGCGCGACGGGCGGAACGAGCCTGATGCGGCGGATCCTGGTTGATTCGGGCATTCTGCTCAGCTATTACCAGCAGCAGGAACTCCTTCATCATGCGGTTGTCGCGTTCTTTGATCGGGTTGCCGCGCAGCTGATCACGTCCTCGATCTGCATCGCTGAAGTGCTCTGGCTGCTGGGGGATCCCCGCGATCCACGCGTTCTGGCGGCTCAGAATCACCTGCTGGGAGCTGTCAGCCGCGGCGGCATCGAGGTGATCGATCTGCGGCCTGAGGACTACGCCCGCATCGCGGAACTGAATGAGCGCTACGCCGACCTGCCCGGTGATTTCGCCGACCTCACCCTGGTGACGCTTTCAGAGCGATTGAACGTCGCCGAGATCCTCAGCCTCGACAGCGATTTCGACGTCTATCGCCGCTACCGGCGTCAACCCTTCCACCGGGTCCCGCTCAGCTGAGGGAGACCATCAGGCTGTGGCCGGTGCGATGCCGGCCAGATCCCCCAGCCATTGCCGCAGGGCCACCTCGCTGATGATCCCGCGTTCCTGCAGCTGCAGCATCTCGCTCACCGTCGGTTGCGGTTTGGGTGACGGTGCCAGCGGGCTGATCTCCACCAGCAGTGCCGGCCCCTCCTGCACAGGAAGCAGCTCACCGGTGATCGCGCACCAGTGCTGCAGCAGCGAGGAGAACATCGAGGCCTTCTTAATCGCCTGGCTCTGCAGCAATGCATAGGCCTGGGATGCCGCCATCGAGATCTCCGTTGCTGTGCGTGGAACCCCCCGCGTCGCCGCTGGGATCAGAGCATCGCGGCGCATCGCCTGATCCAGCAGCTCCAGCCAGGTGCGGTGCTCCGCCAGGGAGCGGGCCTGGATCTCCACGAACTGGAAGCTGGCGCCCTCCGGCAGATCCAGCACCGTGTTGGGCCCGAGCAGCACCGGCTCCTGCTGCGAGGCTCCGGTGCTGCTGCCCAGCGGCCCGGCCACCCCGGTGCGCACACCCACCGGCAGGGCTGTTCGGTAGAGCAGCTCCTGGTAATCGCTCTGGCAGCGGAAGTGGTTGAGGTACTGGTGCGCCAGCCCCAGATGCGGCAATTCCCCTTCTCCAAAGGCAGCGCCATGGCTGGCGTACCAGATCGCCGGTAGTTGCTGAATGCCGCTGTAGTGGCGTTGATCAAGCCGCTGCCGGCCCCAGCTAGTAGTGGATTGCGGATCTGCCACCAGGGCCTCGGTGGTGAGGTGCATGCCCGATCCGCCGGGACCAGCCGCCGTCAGTGAGGCCGTTCGTGAGATCCAGGGGTGGAGCGGCGGCTCCTGCTTGGAAGCGTCCTCCCCATCGATGGGCAGGCCATCGACCCGCCGCTCACGCCAGCTGATCGCCACCGGCAGGGAGCGCACATCGGGCTTGCGCCAATCGAGCACATCCCGGCGCTCCAGCAGCAGCAGCCGCAGCAACGAGAGCCGATCGCCGCTGCGCAACGCCTGCTGGCGGTCCCCTCACTGGGCCATTGATGCTGCGGCGGGATCACCCCCACCAGGGCGGCGCCATCGCGCAGCACCAGCAGATCAGCGGCTTCCAGAAACACCCCCAGGTCGGTGCCGCGACCATCCACATCGCTGATCGCCGCCTGCAGGGAGGCCGGCAGCTCCCGCCAGTAACTGGAGGCCAGCATCCCCGCGAAGGTGAGCAGCGCATCGCGGAAGAACCCCGACGGTAAGGCCGCCTCCACCCGCCGCTGGTAGGCGGTTTCAGGCTCCCGCTCACCCCGGCTCAGGTACTGCTCCCGCCGCCCCGCCAGCAGCTGCCAGCAGTCCTGCACCAGCTCCAGCCGCGGCAGCAGCGCCGCCAGGCTGGAGTGCAGCGGCCAGGGGGATGCATCCGAGGGGAGCTGGGTCAAAGCCAATCAGCAGCTGCTGGCTATTGCCGGTGCTCCCCTTGCGCTGTACCGCAGTCCGCTTCCGAACCGGAAGGGATGGGAGAGCTGCGTCAGGATGTTGGTGCTGGATGGTTCTCAGACCCGCGAACCACACGTACGGTTGACGAAGGTCGACACAACGCCACTGCTATCACAGCCCGCGAAGATCCCTTGATTGTCACCCTGCGGTTGGTTATCGGAAAACAATCGGCATGCCGATGGGGTTATCGGAACCATCGAATATCTAGTTGGACGGACCTAGGAGAGCAATCAGATCCTGCTCAAACACATTTTGCTTGGTAAACTCCTTTTATCTGCTCACAAGCACAATGGAGGGAGCTTGAGCCAGTTTCATGTCGATCAAATTAAAACCCATATCCGAAACCAGTATGAAGAGAAGCACTGGATAGCTCAACTTGACGAAGTTAATAATCTTTCTCGCCTCCTCGCGCTTCATGCATTGAAACTCGGGATTGGATCAGAGGAAAATGATAGTTTGCGTATTTTAGAAATTACGGATGGTCGTGAGGACCGCGGAATCGACGCAGTAAGCGTTGCTCTGGCGCAAAAGTAGTCGCGTTCGTGCAGTCTAAATGGCGACAGAATGGATTGGGTTCAATGGATCTTAGTGAGGTTCTGCGATTTCTAGACGGGGTGCGCAGTTTGCTTGGAATGCGTAGCGAGAATCAGTTGCCCCACGCCTCAGAGCGCACCCGAAATGCTGTTAACGGCTTATTAAAAACACCTGGAGCGAAGCTTCGATTGATAACTGCAACAACAGCAAGCAATGCTCTTTCTGATGCAGTTGAACAGCCCATCAAAGATTTGTTATCCCAGCTTAATGATTTGGAAGGCGCTGAGCCGATTGCCACGCATATGCATCTAGGGCAGGCAAACTTCTTCAATGCTCTTACTGAGCCTTTGCGAAGCAGGGTTGATATCGAAACACAGATTCAGGATTGGGGCCGTGTCACAGAACCGAACAAAGCCTATTATGGCCGTATCAACGCTGCAGAGATTGCGCGGTGGCATAGAGAGCATGGGGCCGAACTCTTTGCCGAGAATATACGAGTAGTAATCCCGCGCTCTGATATCAACGATGGAATTCTCAATACGATCAAAGAAGAGCCCGAGCAATTTGGTTATTACAACAACGGCATAACCATCTTGTCAGAAGAGATCACAACTGGACCTGGAAGCTTGCTGAATCGAGAGACAGGATTTTTCCGCTTATCGAACGCAAGTATTGTAAACGGAGCCCAGACTGTATCCACCCTTGGTTCAGTGCTTGGGTCAAGCTTTGAGGACAATCTCGTCAGAGCTTTTGTACTGGTTCGTTGTGTAGAAGTATCAGCCGAAAATTCTGATCTTGGCAGCCGTATAACACGCTTTGCAAATACTCAGAATGAGGTTTCTAGCCAGGACTTCACGTTTTTAGATGAAACGCAGCATCGGCTAGTGCGCGAGCTGCAGGTTCTTGGCTATGAGTATATCCTTCGCTCCTCAGAGATACCAAAGTCTCAGAGCAAGGATAAAGTAATTGATGTGCGACAAGCTGCAGTTTCTCTTGCCTGCGCGAGTGAAAACTTGTCGCATGCAGTTGTTGCCAAGCGAGAGGTATCTCGCCTTTTCTCAGAGGCTCCAATCTACAAAGCGCTCTTTAATCCGAATACTGAAGCACTCAGGCTCCTTCGATCTGTTCTTATCACCAGAAAGATTGATGAAGTATTAGATCACATTGTGGATAGCACGGCTGGTGTTGAATCTGGAATTGCCGTGCACGGACGACGAGTGATCGCTCATCGTCTGCTAAGAAGACTTGGTGACTCGATTTTAAACGATAGCGCTATGGATATTGATTCAACGCTTAGAACCATTGATCAGCTAACGAAAAGCGAGATTGATAGACTAGTTGTAGTATTTCCTGACAACGCTTATCCCGGAAACGTCTTTAAAAACCAATCGCGCATTTCAGAGCTATTAACGCTATTGGACCCGGTTGAGCCCCGAGACAAGCACTTGCGGCTTAAAGCCACAAGTATCCGTGGGTCGACCAACATGCAGATGCAGAAGACGGCGTCAGGGCTCGCCTTCCTCAACTTGTCAGCTCTGCCCGCTTCTGATCTGGAGCGTTAGGTGTGTTTTCTCACCAGGTCATTCAGTAGCCCGTAACCAGCCGAGCTGCTGAATGGGAGTGCGGCCC
>ENA-UENT01000657-UENT01000657.1-marine-metagenome-genome-assembly--contig:-NODE-657-length-16969-cov-3.565659_pt1 | contig 16969 bp, 8 predicted proteins | sample MGYA00237879_ERZ529330 | MGnify/ENA primary metagenome ERZ529330 (study PRJEB26372, sample SAMN05368345) | marine metagenome | biome: cultured habitat; feature: ocean water; material: water; isolation... | reverse complement strand
AGGACAGATGCCTATGCCGAACGAATGGCGATGGAGTGGCTTGACGTAGCGCGTTATGCAGATTCTCATGGCTTGCACGCAGATGGTTTGCGTGAAAACTGGCCGTGGCGAGATTGGGTGATACGTGCCTTTCAAACGAATCTGTCTTACGATGACTTTGTCACTTGGCAGCTAGCTGGCGACTTACTTCCTGATGCAAGTCGGGAACAAAAACTGGCCACTGCTTTTCATCGCAATCACACCGCCAATTCGGAATCGGGTATAGTCAGTGAGGAGTTTCGATTGAATTATGTAGCCGATCGCACCAATACTACGGCCACTGCCTTTATGGGTTTGACCATGGAGTGTGCCACCTGCCATGATCATAAATTTGACCCCATTTCGCAAAAGGAGTATTACCAGATGAGCGCCTTTTTCAATAATGTTCCCGAATTGGGCATGATCGGAAATGATAAAAACTTTGGTCCTTTATTGCTCTTACCCGATCCAGAGACGGAAAGAAAAATTGATAGCCTCACCGGAGAAATACAAAGCCTGGATGAACAGATTGTGAGAAAGCAAGCTGACGTGGAAGCCATCAAAACATACCTTGCAAAGCTTGACCCTGCCAACATTATCGCCCCTAGGCCTGATCGCCACTTCCCTCTAGAAACCATTACCACCAAAAAGGATAAACGAGGAAGAATACAGCAAGTCTTGGATCGGGATCCTACAACTATAGTCACCAATGCCGCAGAACTTGTGGAAGGAAAAATCGGAAAAGCCATTCGGATCGATCGAGACAATGAGCAGATACATTTGGGGAAGGTCAATAACTTCGATTTGGATGAGTCCTTCTCCGCCGGGGCATGGGTTAAGCTCAAAGAGCAAGGTACCTTCCAGACCATTATGGGGAATGTGGGAGACAAGAACACCGGCTGGCGAGGATGGGTATTTTATTTGGATAGTTTGAATCGACCTGCGATGAAAATTGTCCATTCGCTCTCGCACAATTACTTGCATATTACAACCTCCAAGCAAGTTCCCGTAGAAGAATGGAGTAGCCTATTCTTCACCTATGATGGCTCCGCAAAGGCAAAAGGGGTCAAACTCTTCTTGAATGGAGAAGCCTTAGAAACTACCATTCACAAAGATCAACTATATAAGAACATCTTGCCCGTTCGGACAAGAAGCTACCGGCCTGATCATAAGCGAAGAGTAAAAATGGGCATTGCTCATAATTACCTTTTCACGGATACGGATAATGGTGTTTTGGTGGGATCTCTGGATGAAGTAAAAGTCTTCCATAGACATCTCACGGCATTGGAAGTCGCCGCCATATATCGGGAGGAAACCGAGGCACCAAATCTTGAAATCACTTTTGCAGACCAAGCCCTTTCCAATCATTATTTTCATCGAATTGACCCCGAATTTCAGCAGCTCAATGCGCAACTTCAGGCCCTTAGATCCAAACGGTTCGACCTGATCGATCCGGTGCAGGAGGTAATGGTCATGGAAGAAATGTCTCCACCACGTAAAACGCATATCTTAAACCGAGGACTATATACGGATCTGGGAGAAGTGGTACATCCCAGAACACCTGAAGCCCTACCTCCCTTTCCTGAGGAACTACCCAAGAATCGCCTAGGGCTGGCCCAGTGGTTGTTTAGCGATACGCATCCACTAACCGCCAGGGTAGCCGTGAATCGGTACTGGCAGATGTTGTTTGGAAAAGGGATTGTGGATACACCTCATGATTTCGGGATACAAGGCGCCTTGCCCACTCACCCTGAACTTTTGGATTGGCTAGCTGTAGCATTTCGTGAAAGTGGATGGGATGTGCATTTCCTTTTGAAAAAAATGGTTACTTCTGCGACCTATAAGCAATCTGCCGTCGCTACGGAGGAGCACCTGGCTAGAGATGCCAAGAACACCTATCTCGCCAGAGGAAGCAGCTACCGACTGCCTGCCGAAATGATCCGGGACAATGCTTTAGCCGCCAGTGGTCTCCTACATCGAACGATTGGAGGAAAAAGCGTCAAGCCCTACCAACCCAAAGGTTTATGGAGGGATAAAAATGAATTCTCCGGCTATCTAGCCTACTACGTGCCTGATTCCGGCGATAGCCTGTATAGAAGAAGTATGTACACTTTTATTCGCCGGACCTCTCCTCACCCCGCCATGACCGCCTTTGATGCACCTGATCGCTCCATCTGTACTGTCAAACGAGAAAAAACCAACACGCCTTTACAAGCGCTGGTTTTACTCAATGATCCTCAATTTGTGGAGGCAGCTCGAGTCCTAGCCGAAAGGATGCAGAAAGAAGGAGGGGAAGCAATCGATGATCAACTCCAGTATGCCTTCCGGCTATTGTGCAGCCGCAAGCCTACAAGCAAAGAAATGAAGCTAATGAACCAGCAGTTTCAGTTAGCGATAACGAAGTACCAAAATCAACCAGATGCCGCCGAAGCCCTATTAGCCATTGGTGAATATCCATTTGACGAAAGTCTAGATAAAACCACAACGGCAGCACTGGCCATTGTTGCTAATAGTATGATGAACTTTGATGAGGCTTATATGAAGCGTTAACTGTATTGGGGCTGGTATCTGAACTGCTATAAGGCTGACCTAATGTCCCTCAACCCCCGTTCCCTTCGTCCCCATGTATCCTCCCCAAAAAACCTTATCGCTTTTCACCTTAGACTCCAATCGGATGACTCTGATACCATCGTAGGTGTACACATGATCGGGAGTTGTCATCTGCACATAAATGATATCCATCAAACCATTATTATCCATATCGCCTACCCAGGGAGTTGATCCGACATTGGAGCCTACCTGCGGAGGGGCTAGTGCAAATTTGCCTCGATTTTTGAAGTCGTAAGCTAGTAAGGAATTATGAATGGTCTTTTGGCCTGCAGCATTGGGTAGAAAGAAATTGACACTTAGTATCCCTTCGGGATGAGTGTCGCCATTGAGATCTGCAATGACCGGCGAACTCATTTGGTAAAACCCTATACTATCCACGAAAATCACCTGGCCATCTTTACCACTGATGAGAAGAGGGCGTACTGCCTTAAGATCAGGCCAAACACCCTGCGCAAAGTCGGTGAATACATCAGGATAGGAGTCACCGTTGATATCAGCTATGGCTAGAGATGCATAGCCCTCACAGCCGGGGATGTTCCCGCCCCAAAGGGGACTATTATCCCGTCCATCAAAGGCCATCACTCTTCCATCGACCGAGTTGCATATAATATCTCGAACACCATCTTTGTCTAGGTCTGCTAAGGCGGGCGGAGCAATAAAACCTTTTGCTGGCCCAGTGGCGAGGATTACGGATTTATCCAACTGGTTCTTGAGCAAGCTTGGCAAATCTGTTCGATAAAGATGTCCGCCTGTCGTTTCGCCACCAGTTCCATAAATGATGTCCAATGTTCCGTCCTCATCGATATCATCCGCGATGGCCGACATATAGATCTCTTTGCCGTCCGGCATCTCGGCTTTATGAAGCACGCCACCGGTAGCGGCATCAATAACCAGCAGATATCCTGGAGGTCGATTGGTATCAAAAGGCTCAGCCAGAACATCTCCACCATTGGCCACCAAGAGATCGCCAATACCGTCTCCAGAGAGGTCTTCAATGACTTGTGGCGTATAGAAATTGTACCATTTAAGTGCTCGGATCTCATTCAGGTTCTTCCCTTCTAAGAAGCGCCAAATCACTCCCCCTGTGGCCCCATTTATAGCCATCAGCTCTGCCGATCGACCGCAGATAAATACATCATCAATGCCATCTCCTGTGATATCCGAAAGGGTGGCCGTTCCGAAGATTTGGTCTCGAGCTGATACATGCCACAATAAGCCTCCAGTCTTACCATCGAGCGCGATCACAGCGGTATCGCAGGCGTGGAACTCTTTCCGCCCGGCCCCGAGAATAATATCTAGCGTGTTATCTCCATTTAGGTCAGTGAGTCTGGGAGAAGAAAAGGTGCCTACATCCGGGAAGGCGGTTTGCCAAATGTTGGTGGTGCTATAATTTTGTCCTATCCCTGCCCTGGAGAATAGACTCAAAAGAGATAGTATCAGTAAGCACCTTAGTACACTGCTCATGTTGTCTAGTATTGTTGGTTTCCCGAAGGTCAGGTTGCTCTTTAATCAACTATTTTGCTGAAATAAGTTTCCACTTCAATCGGGAGATTTTTGTTCAAAATAAGTTATCAAATATGGATAATTTTAAACCTGCATCCAATGTAATAAAAAGAGGCCTCCATTTCCTATTTTTAATATTGATAGCTCGACGGCTTCCTGACCCACAGGGACTTCCTTGCTAAAGCCTTATAATTTTTGGAAAACCAACTTAATACATGTCGCAACGAAATTTTTGCTACTACTTGATCAGTTCTCTCTTCTTGAGCAGCTTAGTCCTTCTATCCGCCTGTTCAGAACAGGAGATCAGCATCGAAAGTCCGTCTGGAATCCTAGAGGCTATTGTATTAAAAACAGAGGAGGGCTTACAACTGGCATTAAACCAAAAAGGGCAGCGAGTAAGCACGATAAATTTAGGAAAATTTGTCCTTGGGAAAGACACTTTAGGATTAGCCTACAAGATTATAGATAGCGAAATCAACAATAAAGAGGAGCAATGGACTCCGATCTATGGGGAGCGCAACAGCATCCCGAATCATTATTCAGTAGTTCAACTTACGTTGGAGGATCCGCTCTATGCTGATTTATCTTTCCAACTAGAGTGTAGATTATACGATGAAGGCCTAGCTTTTCGCTACCACTTTGCCCCTTCTCTTACCGACACTTTATGGGAAGAACTCACCAACTTTGCCTTTGAGCAAGACCACATGGCCTGGGTAACAGAGCGAGCACAAGGGGCTTACCAAGAGATGCCCATCAGCAGCATTCCTTCCGTGGCGGGCCCCGGCTTAGTCTCCGATGAAGCTACTCCCGAAGATCGATCTAAAGATTGAGCCGTTTTTTTTGGAGCGCGCGTCAAGTCATTTCCAGATAACATTGCTTCCTCTCTTAGGATAGGCTCCTTTTCTCCAGACGTCTCAATCAAAGTGCTAAGCACTCCTTGATGCGCTACCAAAGCTGGTAATGCCATAAAGGGAAGAGTGGAAGCCAATACCAGGCAACTTAGTAGATATATCCTGTTGGCTAAATAAAAGCTTTCCTTCTCCAGAAAAAGCTTATAGAAAGCCAATAGCACGACAATGACAAGTGAAGCCTTAACAAGTAACGCTATCATAGTTTAGGACTTTTCAGGGATGTTGATAAAATAAGTTTACACGCTGGCAACTGATATTGCCCTATCCCTTAGACTTAATAATTCGGAGTAGTTCTTACTTTTCTGCTTCTGACAAATCTTCCTTTTTAGCAAAGTAGCTAAGCATCTTGGGGAAAGAATTGTCAAAGAAGTTCTCTTTGATATCTTGTAGATGTTCTTCTCTGTATTCTTCAAAGTTTTGCGTGGGGCTGTACTGGTTGGTGTTTCCAATTCGCTCTGCTTTGAGCACGCCTTTTTTCTCTAGTATTTTCACCAACGTAGCCACCGTGTTATAATGGGGCCGTGGTTCGGGAAATTCAGCAAGAACATCCCGGATGACCGCTTTTTTAAGCCGCCAAATTATCCGCATAATCTGGTCTTCTCTTTTGGTAAGTTCTTTCATCTTTCATTGCTTATGATACAAGTAGTGCCTCACACACCTCCCTCTTTCCACCTAATTCATCTATGTGTGTTTAAACAATGACCTAAGGAATGAAAGATTTGAGCAAACAAATGATATTTTTCTTCTAACGCCTCCCTTGCCTCAACACATATATTTGGTGACAAATTGCTTAGCCAAGTTTTTGTGCCGATTCATTGTGAAAAACAAAATTTTATAGTTTATGAAAAACACCTTATTTAAAAAGAGCTTACTCTTAACTCTTTTGATTATCCCACTTATGGGCTTGTATGCCCAGGAGTTGACCATTGCTGGACAGGTAACTAATTCTGATGGTGAATCACTAATTGGAGTCACGGTACAGGCGTCAGGTACTTCCAGTGGTACCATTACGGATGTTGATGGCAACTATCAGATTACCATCACAGGGGAGGGTTCCAGTCTGACCTTCAGTTATACGGGCTACCAACCACAAACCGTAGTTGTAGGCACCCAAAGACGCATCGATATTACCATGGAGACAGAAACTGCACTTTTAGATGAGGTGGTTGTAGTGGGTTATGGCACGCAGAAAAAATCTGACTTGACCGGTTCGATAGCCTCATTATCAGGTGAGGGGCTGGACAAATTACAGATAGGCGACCCATCTCAACTTTTACTTGGACGCATGGCTGGGGTACGTATTGAATCTAGTGGAGGTAGCCCGGGAGCAAGTACCAATATTGTTGTTAGAGGGGTCTCGTCTCTGACAAACTCAGATCCATTGTTTGTTATTGACGGAATGTTTACAGATAACATGGACTTCTTGAATCCATCGGATATTAAGAATATCCAGGTATTAAAAGATGCATCTGCCGGGGCAATTTACGGATCCAGGGCGGCTAATGGAGTGGTCATCATTACAACTAATAGTGGTAGAGGGAGTGAAGGTGTTAGCGTAGAATTTGAAACAAGTTATGGTAACCAGTCTCAAATTAAGAAACTGGATTGGCTTACCGGAGCAGAATATGCAGATCTAAGAAATAAATTGACCATAGCAAACACTCCAGAAGGAGAGCAACCTGATTTACTACCTGGATTTAACGAGTTTTTGGACCCTTCTGTTAATACAATCATAGATGACATAGCCATTTCAGATGCTCCAATAATGAACACATCGGCTAAGGTTTATGGAACAGCCGGGGCGGTAAATTTCAATATTTCAGCTAATTGGTTAGACCAGGAAGGTATAATCGTCGCTTCTGATTTTGATAGAAAGACGTTTCGTGCTAATATGGATATCGATTTAGGGAAATTTCGCATTTCTGAAACCTTTACCGTTACAAGTACTTACAGAACAAAAAACACCATTTGGAATTTAGGAAATAACATATTGCCAACCATCCCATTTCGAAACCCTGATAATGAAGGTGGATTCGGTGGGGCATCTCAGGAACTACATAGACAGGATGGGAACAACCATATAGGGAGAGCACTGCTTCAAGATCGTCATGAAACCAAGAAAAACCTTTTGGGTGGTTTGAATCTTAGTTACGAGTTCATTGAAGGTTTTACAGCCAATGTGAATATGGGACTTCAATATTTCGTTACTTCAGATTATACCTTCAATCCGACATTCTTCATATCCAACAACTTAGATGCAAATATACAGAATGCTGAACTAAGAGACAGAACATCTACCTACTCAAACCAACTTATAGAAGGAACACTTAACTACAGTAAATCACTAGGCCAGCACTCTATTGAGGTACTTGGCGGATTTACTTCACAGAAGACGGAAACTGACAGAGGCTTTCTATGGGTTTCAGGCTTTCCTTCCAATGAAATAAGACAAGCGAGTGCAGCAAGTACAATCGTTACGGCTCAAGGAACGGAAGTCATTAGCGGTTTACGATCTGTATTTGGTCGATTGAATTACAACTATGCCGGGAAATACTATTTGAGTGGTACGGTCCGTAGGGATGGCTCATCAAGGTTTTCAAAAGAAAATCGGTTTGGAATATTTCCATCCGTATCTGCTGCTTGGACCCTCTCCGAGGAAGACTTCTTGAAAAATAGTGAAATGGTGAACAATCTAAAACTTAGAGGTAGTTATGGAGAGCTAGGATCTCAGAACATTACAGATTATGCCTATATCCCAATTCTGAATATAAATAGTGATGCTGTTTTGGGATCAGGTCAAGTCCGAGTACCTGGCGTTTCACAAACCGTTTTTGCCAACCCTAATCTTGTTTGGGAAACTACGAAAACCTATAATTTCGGATTGGATCTAGCGCTATTCGATTATAAATTCACTTTAACTGCTGATTACTTTGATAAAAAATCTGAAGATATTCTGGTGTCACTTAGAATACCGCCCACCTCTGGTACCAACATACCTGTTCCCCAAAATGCAGCATCTATACAAAACAAAGGTTTGGAATTAGCTGCAGTGTACAGTGATAATATTGGGGCACTTAATTTTAATATCGGTGGCAACCTTACGTTTTTGTCAAATGAGGTGCTTTCATTAGGGGAAAACATCGCTCCTATTACAGCGGGTGTTGGGTCCACTGCCAGTCAAACACGTACAGATGTAGGTGCGCCCGTAGCCAGTTTTTACGGTTATAATGTGATAGGTATTTACCAAACAATGGCTGAAATTGAAGCCGATGACAATGCTGACCCAAATGCACAACCTGGAGATTTCATTTATGAAGACCTCGACAATAGCGGAGCATTAACTGTAGATGATCAAAAGTTTCTAGGGAGTTATATGCCAGACATTGAATATGGGTTTACACTCAATGCCAATTATAAAAATTGGGATATCAATATGATCTTTAATGGGGTTGCCGGAAATGAAATATATAACAATGGAATAGGTCGGAATTTGTTAAACCTGGGAAGTAATATGACCAGAGAGGCATTGGATTATTGGACTCCTCAAAATACGGATACCAGAATTCCAAGAATTGGCGGTGGTGCTAATAACAATAGAGTCAGTAGTTTTCATGTAGAAAGTGGCGCGTATTTCAGACTTAGAAATGTCCAAATTGGATATACGCTACCAAGAACCTTACTGGATAAATGGAATATTAGAAAAATAAGAATTTACGGGTCTGCCCAGAATTTGTTTACCATATCTGGTTATTCAGGCTATTACCCCGAAATTGGAAGGTCTTTTGATGATGAAGCTCGAGTTGTTGACAACAACAATTTACTCTTCTTTTCAGGAATAGATCAGTCCTCGTATCCTGCAGCAAGAACAATGATAATTGGAATACAGGTCGGATTATAGTCTAGTTCATCTTTAAAAGCATCATTAGACTTTAAACTAATTTGTATGGAGCAAAAAGTGCCTTTTATAGCTGCCCTGCGTTCGGTCCTCCACTTAAGAGCTATGGCTATTAGGGTCCGAGCCTGCTTTGGTCAGCCACAAAAGTCATCTTCTTTCTCCTATAAAACTATTTCAGAAGTCTATTAATAAAACAAAGAAAATGAAAAAATATATTTTAACCTGTCTGAGCTTCGCCTTCCTTTTAGGTTGTGAGGCAGACCTGCTTGATCAATCAAATCCCAATACCTTAACACCAGATATCTTCTGGCAATCTGAAGCTGATGCCACAGCTGCTATAATTGGGACTTATAGCCCATTATCTACTATATTTTATCATGGTAGAATATGGTATATGGTTGAATTGTCCAACTCTGACGAAATCTGGAATCCTGGGGGTATTGGTGGGGATTTAAGGCACTATAATGGGAATCCCAATGATGGCAATTACGCAAATGCCTTTGCAGAAATGTGGAAGGTGATTTTTAGAGCAAATCTTGTGCTGCAAAATGTACCCAAGATTGAAATGGATGCCAGTTTAAAGGATAATATATTAGGAGAAGCGTATTTTTTGCGCGCGCTAAATTATTTTGTTTTGGTGAATCATTTTAGGAATATTCCACTGGTAACAAAACCTGCCGCCAACTTAGCCGAAACCCAGCAGTCACAGGTAGACCCCAACTTGGTTTGGGACCAAATAAAGGCAGATCTCACGGCTGCCATTCCTTTATTGCCAATTTCTTGGGACGATAGTAATAAGGGACGTGCTATGAAAGGATCGGCATCGGCGCTTTTAGGAAAGTCTCACTTATATTTAGAAGAATGGGGAGCCGCCGTAACCGAATTTAATAAATTGATTGGTGGTGACTATGGGACTTTTGACTTAATGCAAAACTTTGGTGACAATTTCCTTGAAACCGCTGAAAATAATATAGAGTCGCTCTTCGAAATACAATATGACAAGACAGGAGCTTGGACAGCTGGTTGGGGAGCTGATGTGCCTTCAACGGCTCGATATAGTTCAATGGATTTTGACCATGCAAATTACTGGATGAATCCATGGGTTTTGGATTTGTTCATGCGAGAAACAACAAACGGTGGTCTCATGGATCCACGAGCTAAAGAAACATTGGTTTGGGATTATCCGGGAGCTGAACACTTTGATGGGCGTCTATTTGCAGAAAAATTTGCCACTGAAATAGCAAATTATGAAGAAGATCCTGCTAACCGAAGAAGACCCGTGAGAAACGCTAAGTTTATAGACCCAAATGGCGGACAACCCCGAGCAGCTTTTAATACGAATGGAAATAATAAGCGGATTATCCGATTTGCAGATGTACTATTAATGCACGCAGAGGCTGAAAATGAAGCCAATGGTCCGACTCCTGCTGCTTATACTTCTATTAATCGTGTACGTGCCAGAGTTGATATGCCAGCTATTCCAGAAGGCTTGTCCAAAGAGGAATTTAGACAACGCGTACGTGATGAAAGAACGTTGGAACTCTGTAATGAGTCTCAAAGACCCTTGGATCTATTGCGTTGGGGACTATCACCTAGCAGGTTTGTAGACGATCCTTCTTTAAGACCCAACGCGCTTCTTTATGTGCCAGGAAGGGAATATTTCCCTATCCCTCAATTGGAAATTGCTACCAACCCCAACATGGTACAAAATCCCGGGTATAATTAATTACGGAGAATTAACCCGATAGTGCACTTCTATCATATTGATGATTTTCGTTTTCGCAAAATATCTACTATTTTTTTCATGAAAGTGGAAATCATCAATACTTCTAGGTGTTCTCTCGAAAGGCAAATTCCAGCAAATGGGAATTTTCACTTTTCATATCAAAGTCGTTATGGAGCATAGTTGTGTTATACAATTCGATCATAAAATCACTTACTTCCTCCTGCTCACCCTGTTGATTTCAGCATGTGAACGAGGGATAAATGGAAATTTACCGCCAGAAACTACATTCTCAGCCATCTCTTCATCGGCTAGTGGGATTGCCTTTACCAATGAGATTACTGAAAATGACTCTTTAACCTATTTCAAATTCCCTTACATCTATATGGGAGGGGGAGTCGCCATTGGAGACATTAATAATGACGGATTATCTGATGTTTTTTTAAGTGGGAATATGGTAGATAACAAATTGTACCTCAACAAGGGCAACATGCAATTTGAAGACATTAGTAAGGCTGCCAATATTGCCGGTGATCAGCGCTGGTACACTGGCGTCGCCATGACAGATATCAACAATGATGGACTGCTGGATATTTACCTCTCCGTGTCTGGAAAATACAATGACACCAGAAATCAACTTTTCATTAATAATGGAGATCTTTCTTTCACTGAAAAGGCAAAAGATTTCGGCATTGATGATGCTTCCCATTCCATACAATCTACCTTCTTTGATTACGACAATGATGGTGATATTGATTTATTTGTAGCCAATTACCCCTTGGTCCCACTGAGTCAGGGCAACCTGTTTTATGCTGAAAAGATGAAGGAGAATCCCCCTGAGGAAAGTGGTCATCTTTATAGAAATGATGGAAATGGAAACTTCACGGATGTGACTCAAGAGGCCGGAGTACAAAATTTCGGGCTCACGCTAGGTTTAGTATCAGTAGATTTCAACAATGATGGCTGGGTCGACCTCTACCTTTCCAATGATTTCAATGTCCCTGACTATTTTTATCTGAATAATGGTGATGGAACATTCAGGGAGGTTTCAAAAGAAACCACCGGACATACCTCCATGTTTGGCATGGGAATCGACGCTTCAGATTTTAATAATGATGGATGGACGGATTTAATTCAGGCAGATATGTCACCGGAAGACTATGTGCGTGCAAAAGTGAATATGGCCAGCATGAGTCCCCAGAATTTCAATCAGGGGGTGTCATTGGGGTTTCACTATCAGTACATGCAAAATAGCCTTCAGGTGAATAGCGGTCTAGACCAGAATAACCAACCCATCATGAGTGAAATTTCAAGATTGGCCGGAATAGCTTCCACGGACTGGAGCTGGTCGACCTTGTTTGCTGATCTGGATAATGACGGCTGGAAAGACATCTATATCACCAACGGTATGAAACGAGATGTCAATGACAATGATGTGAACAATAGGAGTAGTGCAACTTCTTTTAAACAAGCCTTTAACTTAGAGATAACGGATTATTCTAGTCAACCCATTGCCAATTACGTGTATCAAAATCAAGGTGACTTCTCTTTTGTGAAAAGAGGTGAAGATTGGAATTTGGATTTTGAGGGGTTTTCCAATGGAATGTCCTACGGTGACCTCGATAATGATGGCGATCTCGATTTGGTTATTAACAACATTGATCAGGCCGCCTCGCTGTTTCAGAACAACACTAGAGGAAGTGACTATTTGCGCGTTTCATTAAAAGGGCCTAAGCAAAACGCTATTGGATTAGGGGCTAAGGTAAGGGTCGAATCCGGCGGGGTAAGCCAAACCCAGGAATTGACGCTGACCCGGGGTTTTCAATCCAGTATGGAACCCGTGCTACACTTTGGCTTGGGAATAAATACCGGCATAAACAAGCTACATATTATCTGGCCAGATGGGAAAGAGCAATCCTTGAACCAACCCTCTATCAATAAACTGATCGTACTTGATCATAGTCAGGCAAAAGATGCCAACAAACAAAACGAAAAGCCCACCCCTTCTTTTCAGGATATCACTGCAACATCAGACTTAGATTTTAGGCATTCGGAAGATCTGTTTGATGATTATATTTTCGAACCCTTGCTACCCTATAAATATTCCATGATGGGGCCTGCCTTGGTCACAGGAGATATAAATGGTGATGGCTTGGAGGATTTTTATGTAGGAGGTGCCGCAGGTCAACCTGGCGCATTATTTATGCAAAAAAGGAATGCCAAATTTGTTGAAACAGCAGGCCCCTGGCTTGAAGATTTTGCTCAGGAAGACGGGGCTGCTGTTTTTTCAGATTTTGACAACGACGGAGATCAAGATCTTTATGTTGTCTCTCACGGAAATCAATTTCAAGACCATACCGATCGCTTATATATGAACCTTGGTACAGGTTTTATCAAGGTCCAAACCGCTTTACCTAGTGGAACGACTGCCGGCCAAGCCATCGCCATTTGTGACTTTGACCAAGACGGTTTGCAAGACATCTTCATCGGAGGTCGCAACACCCCTGGGAAATATCCTTTTCCAGCAAACAGCCTCTTGTTAAAAAACCTTGGAGGAAAAGATGAGGCCGTGAAATTTGAAGATGCAACTAGCGATCAGGCAGATGAACTGCTTGAATTGGGTATGGTTACGGATGCCATCTGGGCGGACGTAGATGGAGACAGCTGGGAAGATTTGATATTAAGCGGAGAGTGGATGCCGCTTACTATTTTCAAAAATGACAAGGGCCGTTTAGTGAATAAGACAGCAGATCTTGGACTTGGAGAAAGCCAAGGTTGGTGGTATGCGGTGACGAGCCTAGACATTGACCAGGACGGGGATTTGGATCTAATCGCTGGAAACCTCGGACTTAATTACAAGTACCAGGCTTCAGCAGACTCGCCTTTTGAGGTCTATTCTGCTGACTTCGATGAAAATGGGAAGAATGATATTGTCCTCAGTTATAAAAAAGAGGATAAAGAAGTCCCCTTAAGAGGCAGGGAATGTTCCTCCCAACAAGTACCAGCCATTGGCCATAGATATAAAACTTTCAGAGAATTTGCCGAAGCGGATTTAAGTGACATTTATGGTAACAGAATGTTGAAGGAAGCATTGCATTACCAATCCGAAACATTTGCACATGCCTGGTTTGAGAATGAAAATGGGCATTTTAAGCAAAGACACCCCCTACCCACTAGAACGCAATTTTCGACCATAAATGCGATAGAACCTATTGACTATAATGGGGATAAATTTCCGGATTTATTAATAGCAGGTAATTTATATCAGGCAGAAGTCGAAACCCCCAGATCGGATGCAGGATTGGGGGTGGTTTTGGTTGGATCAGCACAAGGTTTTCAAACGATCACACCTACACAAAGTGGTTTGCTATTTCGAGCTGACATCAAAAATATTGCCCACATTCAATTGTCTGATAACAAGACGGGATATTTATTGGGTGTAAATGATGGTCAGCTGAGGTTAATGGAATTAACCCATAACCAACAACTTCTTTATTAAGCAGCAGCTTTTCAAGTTAAAATCAAACAAATGAAAAATATATTTATTCTCCTATTGATGATTTGGGGCACTAGTGGTTTGGCGCAGAAAAAAGAAAGCCAAAAGATGGACGAAATGTGGGGTGATCAAAAAGAAATCGCCACAGCTAACGACATCTCTAAAATAGCACTTTTCGATGATGGCAATTATTCCATGTTTATCCATTGGGGGATTTATTCCAATATAGCCAACAAATGGAAAGGAAAAACCTACTACGGCATTAGTGAATGGATCATGCATCCAAGACGGGCGGGGATTCCAGCGGATGAGTATATGGCAGAAGCAGAAAATTTCAACCCAGTAAATTTCAATGCTACTGCCATCGCCAAACTGGCCAAGGATGCTGGGATGAAATATATCATTGTTACCAGTAAACATCATGATGGCTTTGCTATGTATAATTCAAAAAGCAATGATTTCAATATTGTCAAAGCTTCGCCATTCGCCCGGGATCCCATGAAGGAACTGGCGCAGGCCTGTAAGGAAGAAGGCTTGGGGTTTGGCTTCTATTATTCCCACAATCAAGACTGGACTTTTCCCGGAGGAAATGGTGGTCCCAAAACCACAAAAAGAGGAAAAAGCGTAGGCTTTGACTACTACTTCAAAAACAAGTGCCTCCCACAAGTAAAAGAGATCACTACCCAATATGGAGATATTGCCATCGTATGGTTTGATACCCCTGGCAATATGGAAAAGAAGTATGTAGAGCAGTTGGTAGACATTGTTCATAAAAATCAGCCCAATGCTCTAATCTCAGGGCGTGCTGGACATGGCCTCGGGGATTATAAATCCCTCGGAGATATGAATATTCCTACAAAAAATGAGGAAGGTCTTTGGGAAACGGTTGATGTTACAAATGATTCATGGGGTTACGCTTGGTATGATCAAAATTGGAAAAGTCCAAAACGTATTTTGACTAGCGTCATATCCACGGTGGCCCGTGGTGGCACTTATATGCTAAATGTAGGCCCCAGACCAGATGGCAGCATTCCAATCGAGGCCCAAAAATCATTGCGAACTTCGGGGGAGTGGATTAAAAGACATCCCCAAGTGATCTACAAAGCGGAAGCATCCCCTTGGGGGCATGCCATGCCATGGGGCGATATTACCATTTCCAAGGGTAAATTAAACCTATGTGTGTATGATTGGCCGCTCGATGGAGAGCTAAGCCTTCCTGGGCTTCAGAATGAAATTAAATCAGCAAGCCTTTTAACAAGAGATGGGCGTAAAAACATTGGTACATCCAGAAAAAATGGGTGGGTGACATTTCACCTACCTTCAAGGCGCTCAGAGAAATTGGTTTCTGTTATTGAGGTGGAGTTAATCGGTGAATTGGAAGTGCATCAAGGCTTTGGTATAGACCCGGTGTACAACACCATCATACCAGTAGCATTTGCTGAGGCAGAAGGTTGTTCCATCGAAGAGAAAAAATGGATGGAAAAATTTGGAGAATGGAAACATATCGCACAGGCACAAGATTGGACCTTAGACAGTAAACTATCGTGGGAAGTAGAAGTTCAAGAGCCTGGGGATTACCAAGTGAATCTAAACTACACCGGCAAGGGAAGAATAGTATGGCGCATAGAGACAGAAGAAGGAAATATACTTCAAAACGAACAAAATTCATCATCCGTTTACCATTTCTTTGAGATGGGGCTATTAAAATTCGATCAACCGGGGAAACATAGGGTGACCGTATCCTTTGTTGAAGGTGAAATTGAAATGGCGAGCCTAAAAGAAATAAGTTTTACTCCCTTATCTAGCATGGATTAAAGTCATGGAAAACCATCTTTCAACATCAATCAATCGAAACGGTCACTCTACCATAAAGTTATTCGTTTTTGGATTACTGCTGTTTTCTCTTTCCAGCTGCACTCAAAAAGAAGAATTGAGCAGTCAGAAAGCAAGTGCCGAAGCTCGGCCTAACATTCTTTTTATTTTTGCTGACGACTGGGGATGGGGCGATTTAAGTTGCCATGGCCATCCTTATGTCAAAACGCCTAACATAGACCGCCTTGCAATAGAAGGAGCTGACTTTCATAGATTTACAACAGCCAGTGGTGTTTGCTCACCAAGTAGGACTGCAATTATGACTGGGCAATTTCCTGCCAGACATAATATAGATGGTCATTTTGCCTGGGTTCCGGATAATGCAAGGAGAAATATGCCTGATTGGCTAGATTATGAAAACACACTCTTGCCCAAAATATTACAAGAAAGTGGATATGCAACGGCCCATTTTGGGAAATGGCATCTTTCCAATAATATGATTCCAGATTCTCCTTTGCCCAGTAAGTATGGGTATGATACCTATGGTGCTTTTAACTGTGCCGGAGAACAAATGCCCGTACATCAAGATGCTGAAAATGCAATGGCCTTTATAGAGCAAAGCAACAAAGACAATAAACCTTTCTTTATTAATTTATGGATTCATGAACCTCATACACCTCATCACGTAATTCCGAAATACCAATGGCGATTTCCAGACCTTGAAGAAGCCGATAATATTTATGCTTCCATTTTGTCTCATGCTGATGATAGGATTGGGCAGGTATTAGATCAACTGGATCGTCTGAATCTGACTGAAAACACCCTAGTCATTTTTAGTTCGGATAATGGCCCAGCCAGATCAAGCAACGATAGGAAAGAATTGAGTCTCATGTTCGATTCGGCAACGGGTGCGGGTTTTGGTATTGAGGCTTCTAAAGGAATTACGGGGGGAAGGAAGGGGTATAAAGCAGCCCTTTTTGAAGGAGGAATAGGCGTTCCGT
>ENA-UENT01000655-UENT01000655.1-marine-metagenome-genome-assembly--contig:-NODE-655-length-17093-cov-3.594842_pt1 | contig 17093 bp, 14 predicted proteins | sample MGYA00237879_ERZ529330 | MGnify/ENA primary metagenome ERZ529330 (study PRJEB26372, sample SAMN05368345) | marine metagenome | biome: cultured habitat; feature: ocean water; material: water; isolation... | reverse complement strand
GGTTTCCTGAAATGGGGATAAAGGGAGCAGCCTGGGCAACCGTATTGTCTTGGATCTTTGTATGTCTTGGGATGCTGGTACTGCTTTGGCACAAAAAACTGCTTCAGTTTCGGCTACCTAAATGGAAAGTGTGGAGAACGACCATCTTAGAAATCTTTAATCTAAGTGCTCCGACGATCGTCAATCAGATGATTGGTCCCCTAACTTTAATGTATCTCACCTTTCTATTAGCCCTAGAATCTGCTGAGTCGGTGGCTGCCTTTGGGATTGCAGGTAGAATTGAAACACTCCTTATGATTGGTATCTTAGGCGTTAGTACAGCACTCACCCCTTTCATTGCTCAAAATGTAGGCGCCCAAAGAAAAGAGAGAGTAGAGGAAGCTATTGTTTTTGGAGGGAAGGCCTCAACCTACCTAGGCCTAGCTGTAGCCCTAATCTTGTTCTTAAGCATCCGACCACTTGCCGCTTTGTTCAGCAATGACCCGACCATTATCGAGCAAACCAGTCAATACTTTTACATCGTGAGTTTATCTTACACCTTGCTCGGTCTCTATCTGGTCACTTCATCGATCTTCAACGGTCTTGAACGTCCAATGGAAGCCTTGAGTATAAGCTTTGCAAAATCCTTCTTGTTTACTTTACCGCTTACCTGGGTCGGTTCTTACTGGGGAGTGCTGGGGATATTCGTCGGACTCAGCTTCAGTAATCTGCTCGCCGGAGTCTTTGCCGCTTGGCGAATGCGTAAAGAACTCAATCGGGTACAATCTAACCTACTCCAAGAGCCAATCCTGCAGTCCTATTGGAAAGATATCAAGGGAATGCTCAATGGATAGACTATCATTTAAAGAGGAATGAACGACTTGTAGGGCCCGTTCTTAGGTCAAGGGAGACGCTAGTCGCCATCTATCACCGTTCTTGTTAGATCGGTTCATCTTTTCCTGGATTAGTTGCCTCTATTTTTAAGGCCGCTCTAGTCTCTACCACTGGTGGAAAACGCTCAGGAAATTAAGCCAAATTCTCTGCCAGCAAAAATATGGCGAACATTCCCCAGTACCCCATAAAAGATGTACCGAACCATGTCCTCCCCCATTAAATATGGCGACAAAAACGACTTCAAATAACAATCCAATTGCGTAGAACTCTAACACCATTTATACTGTTTTTATAGGTGAGTTGTGTGGCTGTTTGTAGGACTTGAAAACAATTAACACTAATATATAACTGCCTATGAATACGATTCCCAATATCCCGGATACAGATCGCCAACGTGTGGTCATCGTCGGAGGAGGCTTTGCCGGTCTGAAGTTAGCGCGGAAGCTGATGAAAAGTCAATTTCAAGTAGTCCTTTTTGATAAGAATAACTACCACCAATTTCAGCCGCTATTCTACCAAGTAGCTACTGCAGGTCTGGAGCCAAGTGCTATCTCCTTTCCCTTGAGAAAGGTTTTCCAGGATCAAAAAGGATTGCATTTCCGAATGGCTATGGTTGAACGCCTAGACACGGAAAAGCAAGAAGTCTTTACCAATATTGGGAAACTTTCGTATGATCATTTGGTACTGGCGATTGGTGCCACCACCAATTACTTTGGAAATGAGGAGATCGAGAACAATGCTGTTCCGATGAAGTCGCTAACCGAGGCATTGCAACTCCGTAATACCATTTTGAGTCACTTTGAGAAAGCCTTGAATACTTCTAAAGTGGCTGATATGCAGGCCTTGCTTAACATTGTCGTAGTAGGAGGAGGGCCAACCGGTGTAGAATTGGCAGGGGCCATCGCCGAGATGCGGAATGTGATTTTACCGAAGGATTATCCCGAGCTCGATTTTAGTCAAATGGAGGTGAGCTTGCTGGAGGCGGGGCCTCAGGTCCTTAACGGGTATACGGAGGCTGCATCGGCCAAATCCAAGGCTTACTTAGAAAAGTTAGGGGTGAATGTGCAGACGGGCGCCATGGTAGAGGGTTACGATGGGACTACCGTACGTTTAAAAGATGGTAAAACATTACAAAGTAAAACCGTAATCTGGGCAGCAGGGGTGAAAGCAAATGAGGTGGCTGGCATGCCAGCAGCAGCATATGGCCGAGCCCGCCGACTCGTCGTTGATCGCCAAAATCGAGTACAAGGCTTGAAGAATGTTTATGCCATTGGGGACTTGGCTTACATGGAGACTCCTGATTACCCCAATGGACACCCGCAAGTAGCTCAGGTAGCCATCCAACAGGCTAATCTACTGCACAAAAACCTACGTGCTTGGCAAAATGGAAGACCAGAAAAAGCATTTGCATACAGTGACAAAGGGTCTCTAGCTACGGTCGGAAGAAATCTAGCCGTGGCAGATCTGCCTTTCTTCAGCTTCCAAGGTTTCTTGGCTTGGGTGCTTTGGTTGTTCGTGCACCTAATGGCTATTGTGGGAGTCAAGAATCGACTCTTTGTCTTCATCAATTGGGCTTGGAGCTATCTGACCTATGATCAGTCTCTCCGTCTATTGATCAACCACAAAGGAGAAGAAGAAGAACCTACTTTGCCGCAATCTGCTGCGGTGGAAGCCTAAGCATACAGGAAAGTGGAGATAATGGCAGTTGACTATATCTCCACTACTCCACAAATCCAAAAGCTGAGTCCTCTTCGGGTCGATCAACACCCAATTCGCGCTTCAAGACGAAAAGATGTTCAGATAAACCTGAACTTTTGGTATACAAATAGGTATTTACCAATTCCCAACCTACCAATCCTAAGCCAGTCAAAACCGCTTCGGTGGCCTCTAAGTCAAGATTCATTTTGGCCATCCCTTTCGTGGTCCCGGTCACAATCTTATATTCAAATTTTTTCATACTTGGGTGTTTCTGCCTATTGGTTAAATGGTCTGAACCCTCCAGCTATTAGGAGATAATGTAAAGGATGTAACAAGCATTTCTAAATACTGGTTCATTAGCAAGAACCTAGGATTACGCAAGAATCGGATTGTTACTCCTCAACAATGTCAGGAGCTTTGGGCTTTATCAACCAAATCTCTTACAATGGCAAGTTTTATTCTAGTTCATGGTTCTTTCCACGGTGCCTGGAATTGGCACAAGGTTGTTCCGCTAATAGAGCAGGCTGGGCATGCGGTTAGTTGCATTGATATGCCCGGACATGGAATTGATCACTCAGCTGTACACCAGGTTTCCCTGCAAGATTGCGTGCAATGTTTAATCAAGCAGATTGATCGCATGGAGCCTCCGATCATTCTAGTTGCTCATAGCAGAAATGGCATTGTCATTTCCCAAGCTGCCGAATATCGAGCCAACAAAATCGCTAAGCTTGTTTATCTCGCCGCTTATTTGGTTCCTGATGGAAAGTCCATGATGGATTTCGCCAAATTGGATGAAGCGTCTCTCGTCTATCAGAATATTATCCCCAGGACAAGCGCTGCCCAGATCGAGACAGTAAGAAAACTTTACAGGAAACCCATAACTCGTTTACTTCTGCATCTATTCAGCAAAAAAACACAAAGAACGCATCTACTAGATCCCAAGGCTTATCGCGATGCTTTATACCATGATTGCCCCCCTGAAATAGTTGCCCTGGCCCAAGCCCTACTCACTCCTGAGCCTAATTTCCCCGGATTTACTCAGCTTCAGCTTTCAGCAGCGAAATATGGCTCTATCCCTCGTACCTACATAGAATGCCTCCAAGATCACGCCGTAACTTTAAAATTACAACGACTGATGCAGGCCGAATCCCCTTGTGACAAGGTCTATCAACTGGATAGTGGACATTCTCCCTTCTTTTCTATGCCAGCAAGACTTACAGATATACTGTTGGCAGAAGTTTCGAAAGCGGTAAGTATGAGCTAGTGCAGCAATTTACTCTTCCCAATTATCTGATCTGAAGGGAGACAGTGGTAAGCCTTCAAGATTGTACCATGGCAAATCACCTGGATTGTCTGACCAGGCATAACGAACCGCTATCGGTTGGGCAACCTCCTTCGCTGCCAGCACGATGACATTGTCTCCCTTCAACCTTGCTGTGGCTGGCCACCACTTCCGATTTTTCCCAGCAATCATAAAGCCAGCTAATTTTGATGCTTCTGATTTCCTCACCAAGCTACTGCCGAAGGTATTAAAGTGCAAGTGGAGTCTCCCCTCTTCCGCTTGCAGGTCTTCAAAGCAAGGGGCTTTTGCGATCAACTCAGGTTCATAAAAAAGTGATTGGGCTAGATTAGCAATTCGCCTAGCTACAGGTCGCTTATTTAGCGGGTGGATACTCAAGGAGTCTCCAAGGTCGATATTAACAACCAGAGCAGTCTTGGGGCCGCTGGTAGCCGCAGCTTGCGCTTCTCTCAGTCTTGACCATTTACTCTTAGCATCAAAGCCTTTTTCCTTTCCAAAACCTGGTAATTGCACAATCAGAAACCAAGGTTGATCTGCGGCTGACCAATTCGAACGCCAATCCTTAATAAGATCTTTCAGCGCTGTTTCATAGAACATTGGTGCTCTGGTATCGGCCTCCCCTTGATACCAAACGATGGCTTTCATCGGGTAAGATCTCAAAGGATGAATCATGGCATTATAAAATGCACTAACATAAAACTTCGGGTCTATATTCAACGGAGGATCTGCTACTCCAGGCGTCCCGATTCTCGCTATCCATTCTCCAGCAAGCATTTGCTGCTGATCTCCAATTTTTAAAGACATTTGTTCTGCCTTACCTGTAAAGCCCCCATCTCCCTTCAGGCTCTTGACTCGTACTACAACTTCATTACTGCCTTCCCGCAATAATGAGCTGCTAACCGAATAATTGCGTTTTACTCTGGGATGCTTAGTGCTCCCCACCAAATGGCCATTGATATAGGTCTCGTCAACATCTCCAATGGGCCCCAGCTGAATGCGGATAGACGATTGCAGCTCACTGCGAGTAAGGCTAACTCGTTTTTTGAACCAAAACACGCCGTATCGTCCTGTCAAGTCCAATTGGTCAAGAGGTTGGGGTAAATCGACTACCTTACTATCCTTCCAGGCTTTAGGAATCTGTTCCCAGTATTCCTGTTTTCCTACATCTAGCGTATCCAAACTGGATAACCAACGGGAATAGGCGGCAATTTCCCACTCCGTCTTCCTATCAAAGGGCAAATCCATAGTCGTACTCAACCACTTCTCATATTCAGGGATGCCTTTAGCCACCGCAGGACTGAGCCAAGATTTGATCTTAGAACCTCTCCAAGTGGCTTGGATCAAGCCGATGGGAATATCTTCCTTTTTTTGCAGTTCTATCCCAAGATAATAGGCGATCGCCGAAAAGCTCTTGGCGTAATCAGGAGTACAAGTTGTCCATGAAGATCCTTCCAAATCATCCTGAGGTTGGCTTGCCATCGCCTTTTGGATCTGAAAAAGGCGAATATTGTGATGCTTAGCCTTTGGCCAATCCGCTGCACCTGTGCTAGTCTGGCTTAATGGCCATTCCATATTGGATTGCCCAGCACAGAGGTATACATCTCCAACTAGTAGGTCCTTAAATGATATTTTCCCCTGATCGGTTTCAATGCTCATTTGATAAGGCCCGCCAGCTTGCTGAGCCTTCAATGTAGTCTGCCAATATCCCAGTGAATCTGCGACGACCTGAACCTCGTCTCCTCTAAACCTTATAGAGACCTTCTGCTTGGGTTCAGCTTGGCCCCAGATGGATATAGGTTTATCTCGCTGTAGAACCATATGATCTGAAAAAAGAGCAGGTAATAGTAAGGTTCCCTGTGGTCTCTCCTCTGATATGAAAGAAGAAAATAGGATAGATACCCAAATGATATAATTCATCATAGTTACCGACACGATAAGTAGGTTCAGTTAAATTACTTGGATTGATACTTTGAGCGCTAATTGAAGAGGCTCGCCAGATCGAAGCTTAGTGGAGTTCAAGTGGATAGGCTGGAAGTTACATCAAAGCATGGGATGCAACTATTTCCTTTATAAAGATAGAAATTCTTCCTCGAACTGTCACACCCCCTCTTTTTTGAGATCAGACAGGTATGAAACATATTCTAATACTCGCAAGCCTGCTAATCGGATTAGCCGCTTGTCAATCACAGAAAGAAAAAGAAATGGCTCAGCGGCCTCCGGCTTCTACACTCGTAACGGAGGTGGCTACCTATGATTTCAAGCCCGGAATCTCTGAGGCGGATGCACTCCACTACGCCCGATCCGTCAATGAATTTCTGAGGTCTAATCCTGGATTTGTACAACGAACCTGTTCTCGTACGGCCAATGGTAAATGGATCGACGTGATTCTTTGGGAAAGCATGGCCCTGGCCGAAGCTGCTGCGGAAAAGGCAGCCCAAACGGAGGTTTGTCTAACCTTCTTTGGTAAGATGGAAGAGAAGACCAGCACCTACTTACTTGCTCAGGAACAATTTAAAATCTCAAAATGAAGCACGAAATGATTAACAAACAGTCCGCTTACGAACTGGCAGTTTGGCAAGCTAAAGCCCTGCCTGCGCAAGACCAATCACTAATCGTAAATCAAACCAATCAAGCATTGGCCAGCCTAGCCGGCTTTCAAACTAGAACCATCTTTCAATCCGTCAGCAATCCCCAGCTGCTATTTGATTGGGTAGAATGGGACAATGCCGATAATGCTAAATCAGCAGCCCAACAAATGATGTCGATACCTGAACTAAAGGCCTTTGTAGGATTGATTGATAAAACTTTGGTTTTTGAACATTACCGGCTCTCCGATGCGCATCAATTGACCTATGCTAACGGTTCAACAACAGAACTAGTCGTTTATCAACTGGCAGCGGAAGTGGAGGCTAGCGAATTTCAGAACCGATATTCTTACCATCTATCCAAACAGGCGGGATATCAAGGCCGTTACCTGCTTGAAAATACTAAGGGAGACAATCAGTGGGCAGAGCTTGTATTTTGGGAAAATGAGCCGGCGGCAGTGGCAGCTAGTAAAGCGCTGGGGGACATACCAGAGATGGGAGAATTGCTCCGAGGGGTCAAGGAAGCTCCAATGGTGCATCAATACTTCAAAAAATTTGTATAAACTGTAGACAGCTTCTCCGGATTACCATAAGGATCCGGAGAATGCTACTCAATCTTTAACTTTCAGACATGAAAAACCCATTTGACCAGGCACAATACAATCAAGCGGAAGATCTACAACTGATCGAAGAAGCATTGGATGGCTCGTCCCAATCCTTAGAGCGACTCATTCAAAGGCATCAACACTTCATCTACAATATTGCCTTGAAGATGGTTTTGAGTCCTTTTGATGCGGAAGACATTACACAGGAGGTATTAATCAAAGTGGTGACCAAGTTGTCGCAATTCCAAGGTAGAAGTAGCTTTCGAACCTGGCTATACCGCATCACTTTCAATCACTTCCTGAAAATGAAAAAGTACTGGTTGGAAGAGCAAATCACCTCCTTTGATGCTTACGGCGCAGAGCTAGACGCCATCCCTGATCGAGCGCTAACAGAACAAGAAAAACTGGAACAGAAAGAGTTGATACTCGAAGCCAAATTAAGCTGCATGTCAGGCATGCTCCTTTGCCTGAATCGAGAGCAACGGCTAGTTTATATTCTAGGGGAGCTGTTTCAGGCAGACCACACTATTGGTGCCGAAATGCTGGATATTTCCAAAGCCAATTTCAGAAAACGACTTGAGCGCGCTCGTCGGGACCTTTATCACTTTATGAATAAAAAGTGCGGATTGATCAATACCCAAAACCCCTGCCGTTGTGCCAGAAAAACTTCTGGCTTCATCAAAGCTGGGTGGGTCGACAAAGAGCAAATGAAGTTCAATGTTCATTATGTAAAACAGATCAAAGAGACCTTGAATCAAAAGAACAAAACCCTGGATGAAATTCTCGAAAATGACTATGCAGAATTGTTCCAGGAGGGTCCATTTCAGGAAAAAGCACACGTTGACAAAACCATGGCCACTATTTTAACAGACAAAAAGGTAAAAGACACTTTTAATTTAAACTAGCCAAACAAACTACTCGCTATCAAACACTTAAACCCAAATCAAGCATCATTCATCACGATTAAAAACTAAAAAATTAGTTTAAATATTAATTGATTAGTTGACAAACTAATTGATTAGTTATAACTTGCCGAAGAATTAACCACTATTGCTTAACCTCATTGCACTATCATAAATTATTCGGCAATCATGAGACAATCAAAGAAATCAACCCGACTGTTTTTTCAAAGATGCGCATGGCTTACCCTTAGCCTGGCTTTATTGAGTCCATTGATGAATCCTGTGGCCATTGATGCCAAGACAAATGGCATTGGACAAGCCATTCCAATCCTTTTCAAAGAGGCTCATTTTTTCAGCACTTCTGCCCTATATAAGGCTTTCTCTTCAGAGGAATCAACTACCATTACCGAGACTGTTCCTACTGCGGCTACCCCCCTACTCACTCCAAGCGGAATCTGGTCTGCGGATATTGAAGGCGATGAAATCTGTTTTCACTTCGATCACTCTGACCGACGGCGGAATAACTATTGGATGCAAACACGCTGTTTTCCAAGATCTGCTTTTGGGAAACTACCTACTGGACAAGACGGCACCTTTACCTTAGAAAGAGAAGCTGGCAAAATAGAGTTTCGAGGTAAATTTGAAGGTAACGAGGGACTGGGCAGACACACTTTCACCCCGAATGATAGCTTCACACAATATATGTCAGGGCAAGGCTATAGTGGTCTAAAAGATCAGACTGTTTTCAGTCTATTCTTGCTAGACTTCAGCAAGGAGTATCTACAGTACTTGAAGCAAATTAACATGAAGCCGCAAGGAACCGCTCAATTGCGTAAGATCGCTTACCATGGTCTTCCCTTCCAGGAAATGAAGCAGACCATAAATGAGTTTGCGCAACTAGGGTATAAGAATATCAGTCTTTCAGAATTTGTAGATATCCAGATTCATGACGTTTCTCCGGATTACGTACGGGCGATGGCAAAGGCAGGCTTCACTGATCTTACGATTAAAGAACTTAAGCAAGCCAGTATTCATGATGTAGACCCAGCTTATGTAAAGGATCTAAGTTCTGCCGGTTTCCGTGACCTGACTCTCAATGAAGTGGTTCAAATGGCCATTCACGATGTGGACGCTCAGTTCGTCAAAGAATTGAATCAAATGGGCTACAAAGACCTAACCCCTCAAGAAGTAAAGAATGCCGCCATTCATGATGTCAGCGCTGCCTATGTTAGAGATCTGAAAGCCGCCGGCTTTGATGACCTTTCTTTACAGGAAGTTGTCCAACTGGCTATCCATGACGTAGATTCTCGATTTGTGAAGGAATTGAACGGGATGGGGTTCAAAAATCTATCCATACAAGAGGTTCGTAATGCAGCCATTCATGACGTCAGTGCTTCTTATGCTAGAGAATTGAAATCTGCCGGTTATGATGATTTGAGCCTTAAGGAAATTATCCAGTTCGCCATTCATGACGTAGATGCAAGATTCGTAAAAGATCTGGCGAATATGGGTTACCAGAATGTACCTGCAAACGAAATCAGGAATGCCGCTATTCATGATGTCAGTTCCAGATACATCAAGAGTTTGAATGCGCTCGGATTCAAAGAAATACCCTTGCGTCAAGTAATCAACCTCAAGATCCATGACGTTACTGCCGACTTTATCAAGTTGGCGCAGAGCAAAGGCTTAACAGGACTTTCTCTAGATGAATATCGTAACCTAAAGATCCACGGCCTGGAAGAAAAGCTTCGCCGCACCAGACAAGAATAACCGAACTAAGATGATTTAGAGTTTGCATATCTTTATAGACAAAAATCCGAGGCCCTGGCAAGAGATCAGGAACCTCGGATTTCTGCATGAACCACTAAACTACGAGGAATTCCGAGGTCAGGTGCGAACAAACAAACATACACTCACTATATAACCTTGGATGATGACACCCCTTGCGAAACACTCTGCCCTCTTACCGCTCAAATCTAGTAGCAGGGACGTACAATTATCCATTAAACACTATTCATTCTTCATTGTTAACTAGCACCTTCAAGCCTCTCAATCCCATATCTACCACCTCTTCCGCTCCGCCCTGCTGAATATCCAGGTCCCATTCACCATTAGCATTCTTATCGACCCACTCAAAGCTGTTGTTAACAGAGAAGGATAAGGTAAGGGTTATATCCTGGGTCTCCTCCCCTGTGATTTCTAAAGCTTGCTCAAAAGCTCCAGTAACAATACACGAACCAAAGGGTAGACTCACTCCAAATCCCTCCAGTGGATTCACCACCGTGGTACTTCCTATAGGAGCTTGTTGGCTAATAATTCCGCTTGGGGTAGATTCCAGAAAAAGCCCCTGGTAAGGTTCCTCCAGTTGAGGTTCAAAAGCCCAAAAACCTTGTTGCCGGTCTCCATTGATGCTTTGTGTTTGCTTTCCTACCTGATGATCACCAATGTAAGTATTAAAGCCGATGAAGGAGGCAATTGTACCTAGCTGATCATTTAATTCGGAAGGAAGCGGTGCAGGAAGGTTTTTTAGATTGAATTTCACATTGGCATTTTGGTAAGTAACGGAAGCTCGCAGGAATTTATAAACGCCCGGACTGATATCTGCCAAGGGAATTTCCAAGAAGGGTTCTCCCTCATCACTCACCAGTGCTTTATCGAATATGACCGCCTCCTCAAAATTACTGCCAATCTCTGAAGCTTGGGTCTCAGCTCGATAGATCACCTCACCCGCCTCCACCTGTGTAAACTTTGTTGGTACCAGCTCAAAGTAGAAAGCACTAAGGGCATTGAAATCGGGTGACTGCCCCGCATGTCCTAAAGGCATGCTTGCTTCTTGTCCTAGGTTATTCAGGCGTTCCTGATCTGGATCAAACTTAAATTGGATACGCAGTTTTGGGTTACTCGTGCCCAAATTGTCATCTTCTTTTTTTTGACACGCACAGAGTAAACCCAGACTCAAACTGAGTAGAACTAACTTTTTCATAGACTTGATTTTGATAAATAGTAGTACGGTCTGTCTTTGACTCACACTAAGCCAAGAAGGTACCTGCTGAGGGATAGCTAGTCAAAGCTGAAAAAAGGGGGTTAGTCTTATGAAAAATGAAAAGGATAAGGTTGGGGTCTCTGAAGAAAAAAATGACTAGACAGGAAGAAGACAGTGAATGTATAAAAGAAACTTTTGGGGTTATACATGTCACGAAAGCTGTCTTCTGGTCCTGATGTCTAGCTTAATTGACCATGTGTTGAATACGCAGACAAGATGAGGGAATCATATATCAGAATCCAGTCTTAACACTTGGATTAATAGGATTTTAACTGGAATGTGAAGAATTAGTTAAAGGTCACATAAATTAAAATAAGTCAAATTCCTACCTACTCCTAAGAGGAGTTTACCTGCTATTAAGTACAAGATTTCACCAATTCTGGGGATATACCAACCTGCAAATTCAGCTGATATTTGCCTGAGAAAGATGAATTTATCAGGAATAGCTGTAACGACTTTCCTAATCTCAGTATTAATTAAGTAAAACCGATCTACAGCCTTCTGAGCAGCGCTTTCTAATTCAAAATCAAATCTAGACAACGTTTGACCGGTACGCCAAATGGCAAAAACCTTTTTCAACAAAAGCACTTCGCATGAATGTAAAGAAAAGAGGTACTTGGAAAAACAGTACCCGAAAACACAAAGCTCAACCCCAAAAATACTTCTTCCCTAAAAAGGTGGAAGATATTCAGAGCATCATCACAAAGGCTGAAAAGACCAAAACTAGAGTTAGAGCAGTAGGAAGTGGTCACTCCTTTTCCGACGTGGCCATCAGTAACGGTTATCTGATCAACCTGAAGCACTTTGATCGCATTAGACGCATCAAAGCCGAAGAACTAAGTCCAGAGAACCAGCTTCCACACGACGAATTGATCTATGCTCAGGCGGGGATCACCATCCAGCGCCTCAACCGAAAGCTCAATCGAATGGACCTCTGTTTGGAAAACATGGGTGCGGTCGACGAGCAGACGCTAGCAGGTGCCATTTCTACTGGTACCCACGGCACAGGAGTAGAACTGCCAGCCATGTCTGGCATGGTTAGAGCGATCCTAATTGTGGCTCATGAAGGCCAAGTCTATCGAATCGAACCTAGCAAGGGTTTGGTAGATCCTGCTGTTTTCGAGCAAGACTATCCAAATATAAAATTGGTCCAAGATGACCAATGGTTCAATGCGGCGGTTGTCAACCTAGGCTGCTTCGGAATCATCTTTGCCTATGTCATTCAGGTCAAGCCTATGTATTGGCTCGCCGAAACCAAGGAAGTGGCAAAATGGCCCGAAGTTAAGCGCCAACTGATGTCAAAAGGGTGGCGCAAATTTCTAACCACTTATGAGATTCCCGATCGAGTCCATCCAAAAAGCAAGCAACTTCAAAAGCGAAAGGACCGAAAGTGGAAGAAGAAATGGAAAAGGTTAGGAATCTCGGAGAAAAAAGTCGTTCCGGTTCGAGCGTTGAGTATCATCGTAAATCCTTATAAGTTGAAGGAGGGAGATGAAAATACTTGTCTAATCAGTAGACATATTTTGCTCAAAGAAAGACCCAAAAGCAGCAGACTGCAGGAATGGCTTAGACCGCTACAGTATATTTTGGTTGGTAGCTTCCCTCCTCTACCCTTTCTTTTTTACCGGTTGGTCCGAGGTGTCAATAGATTCACCCCCGGCTTCATGCCTATGGTGATCGAAAACACGGTCAAGTCTCTCCGAGATGACATCTATGTCAATAAGGGTTATAGAGTGATGTATCAAGGTGCCGAATACATCAAGTTGAAAGCCTATGATGCTGAATTTGCCTTCGGCTTAGAAGACAACCGAAAAGGGGCCATCAATGCTGTTGAAGCCATCATGGAACAAGCCGAGCGATTCCGTGAAGATAGCCACCTCTTTCAAAGTAGTCCGGTGGGTATGCGATTTGTACAGGCATCCAATGCCTATCTAACACCGGAGAGTTGTAGGGATATCTGTTATGTGGATACACCAGTACTATTGGATACGCAGGGTGGAGATGGTATCCTAGATCGCTACCAGGACATCTTGATGAAGTTCGAAGGCGTTCCTCACTGGGGGAAAGTCAATAATCGGTTTGTCGGTCGCAAGGATCTCTTGCTGAAGTACTATCCTAAGTTGAAACAGTGGGAGGAAATCTTCCATAAGCTCAATCCGCTGGGCACCTTTAGCAATAACTTTTCCGATCGGCTTAACCTGGGAAAGCTCACCACTGATCAGCAGAAGGGTGGGCGGGGTTTGGCTCGGAATCGACGAAAGCCAAAACCTATAGGCCCAAAGGCAGTAAATTAAGCACCCTAATATCGGACTTCTAAGTCCAGCCTGGAATGGATGCAAGGATAGCGAAGACTCAAAGCAAATTTCTGTATCTTCGCCCAAAGCATACTATACTATGAGCCTCTTTGCTATCCTCTCCATTCTAATTGTTTTAGCTGCCCTATTCGGATATATCAATGTCCGTTTTATCAAGCTACCGATCACGATCGGGATGATGTTGATCTCCATTATCTTCTCTCTTATCGTTTTGATCATCGGACAAGTCGACCCTACCATTCTACAACTCGAACAACAACTAATTGGTGGAATCGACTTTGAAAAGGTATTGATGGATGGGATGTTGAGTTTTCTGCTTTTTGCAGGCGCCCTGCACGTAGATTTTGAGCAACTCAAAAAGCAGGCCTGGCCCATCATCTCTTTTGCCACCCTGGGAGTAGTTACAGCTACCTTTTTGGTTGGAGGTATGATGTACTTCATCCTTCCACTGATTGGTCTCCCCATGGACTTCATCTATTGCCTGCTCTTTGGAGCCCTCATTTCGCCCACTGATCCAATTGCCGTGCTGGGTATCTTAAAAAAAGCTGGCGTCCCAAAATCGCTGGAAATTAAGATCGTAGGGGAAAGTCTCTTCAATGATGGAATTGGGGTAGTGGTTTTTCTAACGATTTTCCAGTTGGCACAAGCTGGAGCTGGCGAGATTCATTTTGGAGAAGTAGCGCTCGTATTTTTGGAGGAAGTGGGAGGAGGAATTGCACTTGGTTTAGGTCTGGGTTGGGTAGCTTACCGCTTAATGAAAACCATTGACAACTATGAAGTTGAGGTAATGATCAGTCTCGCCATGGTGATGGGTGGCTATTTGTTGGCCAATTCGCTGCATTTTTCCGGTCCTTTGGCGATGGTTGTTGCAGGTCTAATGGTTGGCAATGAGCGTTTCCGTACTACCTCTATGTCCGAGACCACTGAGTTGTATGTAGACAAATTCTGGGAGTTGATGGATATCCTCTTCAACGCGATTCTATTTGTGATGATCGGGTTGGAGATTATCTTGATCAAGTTTGAACAATCCTATTTAGTAGCAGGTCTACTAGCCATTCCCATTACCCTATTGGCACGATACATTTCACTGGGACTGCCGATCGCTTTACTCAAAAAACGATTGGAATTTATTCCTAGGACAGATGTGATCATGACCTGGGGAGGACTAAGAGGGGGTATATCCATTGCATTAGCCTTATCTCTCCTGGCTACCATGCCCAGAGATCAAATCGTAGCCATGACCTACATCATCGTTGTCTTTTCCATCGTTGTGCAAGGACTAACCGTAGAGCGAGTAGTAAAACGACTTGGGGCTAGTTAGAAGCTGTTTTACACCTAGTACTTTCGGGTGAAAGCTCAGTAATTCCAGGGATTGGTACTTTCGGGTGATGCATTGAAGCCTTTGTGCGTGTAATTTCGTATCAGTTTACATCACCAATCGAAAACTCGTATAATGAATTTAAAAGTTGAAGTACCCATTAACGCTACTAAAGAAGCAATCTGGAATGTCATCACCGATATTGACGGTGCCCCTGATCGAATTAGCGGTATTGAAACAGTAGAAGTTCACCACCATCCGGGCGAAGACCTAGTTGGCCTTAAATGGACAGAAACCCGAATCTTGTTCGGAAAATCGGCAACTGAAACCATGTGGGTTACGGAGGCTGAAAAGAATAAGTACTATAAAACCCGAGCAGAAAGTCATGGCGCTATTTACACCTCGATCATGCGGATTGATGAGAAAAATGGGCAGAACTTTCTCGGTATGGAATTCTATTCTCAAGCCCAATCATTTGGTGCCAAGTTTATGGCAACTGTGCTAGGCCCCTTGTTTAAAGGAGCCACCAAAAAAGCCTTGTTGAAGGACCTAGAAGATATCAAGAGTCATTTGGAAGGATAATCGGACGTTTACTGCCCATCCCATACTCATTTACACCCCACTTTACTGCTCAAGGTATAGGCGTTAAAATGTTATATTTGGTACCCTATCGTTTTGTTGACTTAAACTATCGAGTATGTATCAAAGGGGTCTACCACATTTGGTTCTTATCTTTACCTTTCTGCTAAGCTATAGTTGTATGAATAATAAGGATTCAGCCCCAGCCGAAGAAGGCGCCTGGGAGGGTTGCGTAATTGGGATGTATCCCGAAAATGGGAATGAAACTTTACCTACTGGCAATCAAGAAGAGATTGATGATTTTGAAGCCAAGATTGGTAAAGAGATCGGATCTGTAGTTTGGTTTCCCACTTGGGACGATGAATTCCCGTTAGAGGCCTGCCAAAAGCTACATCAACGAGGCATTATCCCCCATCTCACCTGGGAGATATTCTGGCCGTCGGAAGATCCCAACAATACCCGCCAAACAGGGGCCAATGGGTATGAAGGCTTTAATGAAGTATTGAGTGGGAAGCATGATGAATACATCGACCGTTTTGCCGAAGGAGCAAAAGCCTTCAATGAAAGAGTTCTTATGCGTTTCCTACATGAATTCAATGGCAATTGGTATGTGTGGAGTGGGAATAAAAATGGTAAAGCGGAAGGTGGACCTGAAAAGGTAATAGAGGTATGGAAGTATGTCGTAGATCGATTCCGTAAGGTGGGTGCTGACAACGTGAAATGGTTGTGGGTTCCTCATGGCCCTTCCACCGATCTCTCGACAGAAGCTTGGAATGCGGTGGCTAATTATTGGCCAGGCGATGAGTACGTGGATTGGATCGGTCTTGATGGCTATAATTTCTATCCGCAGGACCCCTGGGGTGGAAAACGACCGCTACGCGATTTTGACAACTGCTTCCGAAAACTGTATGATGATTGCGCGGTGCTGGGTGACCAGCCTATGATGATAGCAGAGTTTGGAACGGGAGAGTTTCAGTCAGATGAGTTTGACAAAGCAGCCTGGGTAACCGAGGCTTTCAGAAAGATCAAGTCTGAATATCCGAGGTTAAAGATCTTCACCTGGTTTAATATCAATAAGGAATTAGATTGGCGAGTAAATTCTTCTCCAGCATCATTGAAAGCATTCCAAGAATCGCTGGCAGACCCTTATTTTATTTCAAGTCCGTACTAGCACTAAGATATCCGAAGTTTCCTCTAGGCATGGCCTAGATAAAACTTCGGATATCTATCTATTTTAGCTCAAGACCCCTACACCTTCGTATAGCGCCGCTCGTTGCTCCTTAATGGCAGGAGAAGTTAAATACTCATCGTAACTCATCAAGCGATCGATAATACCATTCGGAGTAATCTCAATAATACGATTTGCCACGGTCTGAACCATCTGATGGTCGTGCGTGGAGAAGATCATATTCCCCTTGAAATCCTTCATCGCATTGTTCAAAGCCGTGATAGATTCCAAGTCTAAGTGGTTGGTAGGTTCATCCAGCAACAAGAAGTTAGGATGCTTCAACATGATTTTACTCAACATGCATCGTACCTTCTCTCCTCCTGATAGAACGCTTGATTTCTTGTACACTTCTTCGCCAGAAAACAGCATCCTTCCTAAAAATCCGCGGATAAACTGCTCATCCTTCTCTTCTGAGTACTGACGAAGCCAATCCATAAGTTCTAAATCCTGCTCATTCGAAAAGAACTCACCATTTTCATTCGGCAGATAATCGAAGGTAATGGTTTGGCCAAATTCGATCTGTCCACTAGTGGGCTGAATTTTACCTCCCACGATATCATAAAAGGCAGTTAGGGCGGCGCTTTCACGACTTATCAAAGCTATCTTCTCGCCATGGTTCATGATGATATCCACATTGGAAAACAGAC
>ENA-UENT01000654-UENT01000654.1-marine-metagenome-genome-assembly--contig:-NODE-654-length-17183-cov-128.302566_pt1 | contig 17183 bp, 7 predicted proteins | sample MGYA00237879_ERZ529330 | MGnify/ENA primary metagenome ERZ529330 (study PRJEB26372, sample SAMN05368345) | marine metagenome | biome: cultured habitat; feature: ocean water; material: water; isolation... | reverse complement strand
TGGTTTTGTCAAAATCAACAGAAACTAAATCTGAACCTTTAGTAAATAAACAGTTTACTGCCAATATTCCCACTACGGAAATAGTTACAGAATCAGAAAAATATATTTCCCCTCAATCACAACAAGCACAAACCTCTACAGAGGAAGAAGAACCCCTAGTGCTAGTAGCCGAAGTTGTAGTTACTGGAGTAGACGGAGAACTCCAAGATGAAGTTTACCGAGTCATTAACACTCAACCAGGAGAAACAACCACTCGCTCTCAACTACAAAAAGATATTAACGCTATTTTTGCTACTGGTTTCTTCCAAAATGTGAAAGCAATACCTGAAGATACTCCTCTAGGTGTAAGAATTATTTTTAAAGTCGAACCAAACCCTATATTGACTTCTGTAATAATAGAGGGTGCAGAAGTATTTCCTGAGAGTGAAACAGAGAGAATATTCAATGAGCAATATGGTGAAACTTTGAACTTGAAAGTTTTTGAACAAGGTGTTGAACAAGTCGACCAATGGTATCAAGACAATGGTTATGTTCTTGGACAAGTTATTGGTGCGCCCCAAGTTGGTGATGATGGTACAGTTACCTTAGAAGTTGCAGAGGGAAAAATTAAAGATATTCAGGTACGCTTCCTAAATTCAGAAGGAGAAACAGTAGATGAAGAAGGTAATGTCATAAAAGGTCGTACTCGTGAATATATTATCACTAGAGAAATTGAACTGAAAACAGGAGATATATTTCAGCGACAGACTGCAGAAAAAGACATTAGAAGAGTGTTTGATTTAGGAATTTTTGAAGATGTGAGATTGGGGTTAGAACCAGCACCAGATGATCCTAATACGGCAGTTATTGTTGTGAATATTGTAGAGAAAAGTACCGGTTCTCTTGCATTTGGTGGTGGGGTTAGTTCTGCAAGTGGGTTGTTTGGTACAGTAAGTTATCAACAACAAAATATTGGTGGTAATAACCAAAAATTAGGTGGTGAATTTCAGGTTGGTGAACGATTAGTATTAGCAGATGTTAGTTTTACAGATCCTTGGATCGGTGGAGACGATCATCGACTCTCTTACACGGTGAATGCCTTCAGACGGCGAACTATTTCAGTGATTTTTGATTCCGATGATGACGATCAGCGTGATGTCGATTTGCCTAATGGTGATAACCCACGAGTTATTCGTACAGGAGGTGGGGTTAGTTTTACTCGTCCGTTTATCCCTAATCCATTTGTTGATCCAGATTGGACTGCTTCTCTGGGATTAAAATATGAACGGGTGGAAATTCAGGATCGTGATGGTGAAGTTGAACCTAGAGATGAGTTGGGCAATAAATTGACAGTCGATGATTCTGGGAAAGATGATCTATTCACTATTCAATTTGGTATTGTCAATGATCGACGCAATAATCCCCGACAACCTACTTCTGGTAGTTTGTTGCGGTTTGGTGCAGAACAGTCTATTCCTGTAGGCTCAGGAGAAATTGGTTTGAATCGTTTGCGGGGTAATTTCAGTTATTTTATTCCAGTAAGTTTTATTAACTTTACTGATGGACCTCAAGCTTTAGCTTTTAATATACAAGCAGGCCATATAATAGGAGACTTACCTCCTTATGAAGCTTTTGCTCTGGGTGGTACTAATACAGTCCGTGGATATGATGAGGGTTCGGTGGCAGCAGGTCGTACTTTTGTCTTAGGAACTGTTGAGTATCGCTTTCCTGTATTTAAATTTCTTGGTGGTGCTTTATTTGTTGATGCTGCAACAGTATTTGATAGTCAAAGATCTGTTATTGGTAATCCTGGAGGTGTGCGGGAGAAGCCAGGAGATGGCATAGGTTATGGTGGTGGTCTCCGGGTGAATTCTCCTCTGGGTCCGATTAGAATTGATTATGCTATTAATGATGAAGGTGACACTCGTTTCCACTTTGGTATTGGTGAGCGCTTTTAATAGAATTAGAATTGAGAACTCATAACTTATAACTCATAACTTAGAAGTAATCTCTGACTCAAATTTGTTTAATACTTATTAGAGTTGTTGGAGATCCTGGGAAAAGAGGGAGTTAAGGAGATAAAATATTGAAATTACTATAGAGTTATAAATATATATTATATAAGGAATCGTATCAAAATAACCTGAAAAGTTTTTTTGATAGAAGCTAGATTTAACAATTTATTTCAAATTTTACATAGCTCCTAAGCAGGTTCTATATAATAGAATTGTTTGGAAAAAAAGTAACATATGTCAAGAAAAAATTAGCGCTTAGAAATACTAAATATTGAACGGGCCTTAAAACAGGATAAGTTACTAAGGGTATTAACTCTGATTAAATGATCAAGCATTTCAATCCTTGCTCTTAGCACCTTTACTGAAGTATATAAGGACAAAGCTCATGAACACTTTGTTGGAGGAGTCCGTAAGTCTCGTTGGTATCAAAGTGTGTAAAAAATGGAGAAATTTATACTCTACATTTACAGGGCTTTTTATATTTCTGTCTGGCTAAAAGGGAGAATAAAGTTGACTCAAAATAGACTAAAAGCCATAGAATTATTTGCTGGAATAGGTGGCTTTTGTTTGGGAATGAGGGCTGCGAATATTAAGACTATTTGGGCGAATGATGTTAGTAAACTTTGTTGTCAAGTTTATCAAAGTAATTTTGGTAGTAGTTCAATAGTCTTAGATGATATTAATAAAATTAATTTATTAGAAATTCCAGAACACGATATTTTAACAGCGGGATTTCCCTGTCAACCATTTAGTCAAGCTGGTAAAAAAATGGGAATTAGAGATAGACTCAGGGGAACACTTTTTGAACGAATTATTGAAATTATCCAAGCTAAAAAGCCGAAATATTTTTTATTAGAAAATGTTAAAAGAATTTTGACTATGGAAAAAGGGTATCATTTCCGAATTATTTTAAATGCCCTTGCTTCGTTAGACTACTTTATTGAATGGCGAATCATTAACCCTATAAATTTTAGTATTCCCCAGAACCGAGACAGAATTTTTATTTTTGGTACTTGTATTAAGTCTACACAAAAAACTCTCGATCTAGAAAACCTTTCTGTATTTTTAACAGATAATGATATTCAGAGTTTACCTTGGAATGAAAATAGCGAAATAGAACAATATATGAAGGCTATTATTGATTTTAGTAGTAAAAACTATCACTGGGGTATTGCTTATCAAAATCAAATGTATAGTCAATCTTTGCCTTTAATGGCTGATATAAAACCCAGACAAAAACTTAAAGATATTCTACAATATGAATCAGAAATAAACCCACAATTTTATTTTACTTCTGAAACCCTAGAAAGAATCAAACAGAGTAAAGCAGTAAATAGATATTATAATGGTGTGGAAATATTATATAATCAAGGTGGAGGAGCGCGTCTTGGCTATACAATATTTGGCATTAATGGAGTTACTTCTACATTAACTTCTTCTACTTCTAGGCATTATGAAAGATATCAAGTAGGTAATAAATTTCGTCGTTTAACTAATATTGAATATGCTCGTTTAATGGGATTTCCTGATAATTGGTGTCGAGTTGTTAAAATTTATCACCAATATGCTTTATATGGTAATTCGGTTGTGCCTGATTGTGTAGAATGGATATGTAAAAGAATTGGCAGACAAAACTTTAGATTTAAGCCTCAAACTTGGCAACAGTTAACGTTATTTAGTTAATTCAATATTTATCAATATATGAAAGAACTTACTCTATTATTATTTAAAACGGAGACCATAACTTTTGTGAGAGATTTAAGTGTTACTATAATTTTTGATTTGTATGGTATTACTGATGGTAAAGCAGTGGGAACTAACTATTTAGGAAAGAAGTATTTATATACTCCAGGCAGTGCAGCTAGTGGCATAGATTTTCCGGAATTAGAAGTAGATTTAAAGGTAAAATATATAGGACAACCACAATCATCTTGTCCGTTTTAAGATGCTAGTCAAAAAGTTTATGGGTTAGGTTATAATTTACTTATTTTTGTATCTAAAAAAATAGATAATTGCGAATTACAGGCAGGAAGTTTTAATATTCAAAACGCGATTTTTGTAGCAAAGGCAAGAACGGGAAATTATCAAACTATACGGGGTTTAATAGAAATTATCAGTGGTAATGGTAATCAAGATGATGTAATAGGATTTTTGGAATATAGTAATCTCCCTTTAGATTAAATAGGACGTAAAGTTCTAGCTGAGAAAATAATTAGGCAACCTCCACAGCAGGGTTATATTAATATTTCTAATGCTCTATAATGGAGATTACAGTATAGAATAATTATTGTTCAGGCAGTAATAAAAAATGTAGTTGGAGTAGAAAATATTCTAAATTAAAACTGTTATATAGCAATTCTCACAATGGTGAAGAACATTGACTTATCTCATTTCACGGAAGTTAACAGTCAAAATTTAAAATTTTAAGATTTTATTATGGGCTCAAAAGTTTAACTCTAGAGTAGTTTAAATATTTCTTAAAAGAAAGGAATTATGCATAAATAACTAAAAATTCCTAATTAATAAAAAATCAGGCTAATAGATATCCCTATTAATATGATACACTAGACTTGGTTAAAGCTAAACTATAAAATAGCTTATTAATCTAACAAGTATTATATTTCGTTTATACTAACAATTGATATGATACATTAAAGTGGGCTAAAACCTAACTATAAGCTGGCTTTTTACTCGAATTTATTGGGTTTTTTTCTGAGACCAAATCTACATTATTTTAATTATTAAGTTTATGGTTATGGATGAGGGAGTAATTAAATATCATTGTGATTGGATAAAAGGAGAATCTGTGGCGATCGCTCCTATCACTGATTTAATGAAAAAACGCGACTTAATGCATTCCTTAGGATTAATTGGTATTTATGACAATGGCATTGGTTTTGGTAATGTTAGTCAGAGAATAAATAATTCCAATCAGTTTATAATTTCTGGGACTCAAACTGGTCATATCTCAACTTTAAAACCGGAATATTATACAGTTGTTACTGATTTTAATATAGAGGAAAATAGCCTAACTTGTTGCGGACCTATTAAGGCTTCTTCTGAGTCTTTAACTCATGCCGCTATATATTATTATAAACCTGAAATTATGGGTATTATTCATATTCATAATTATCAGCTTTGGCAAAAACTTATGTTTAAAGTTCCTACTTCTAGTCCAGATGTTCCTTATGGTACTCCACAAATGGCAAAAGAAATATTTCGTTTATTTGATGAAGAGAATTTAGGAGTAGAAAAAATATTAGTAATGGCTGGTCATGAGGATGGGATTATTTGTTTTGGAAAAGATTTAGATGAGACTGTTAATATTTTGTTAAATTTAAGGTAAAGTCTACCCTAAGACTATTAGATATGTCCGATAATTAATTTCAAACCCTTAGACTACCTCTGTTGACAATTAGTTTTCAGAGGTGTCTATTTCAACTGTTGCCAACTGCTAAAGAGTCTTTAAAAACATGATAAAAAGGATTCTTATTATATCGCTCTGACCTCAGAATTGAAATGTCTTTGAATTAAAATGAGATAAATTTTAACTTGAATAACTGAAGGTTTTTAGAATAAAAATAGTTAAGTATTAACTCCCAGTGGCGTTAGCAGGGCACCCATAAAGTTATAAAATTGTCAAATTGTTATCCGCCAAATATAGTGTAGCATGCAAAAGTCCTGAAAATTCTCAGCCAAAGGTTAAAAATTCCTACATTGAAGGAGCGATCGCTTGGAACCAATAATATGTCTTTTAAATATAAATTACCTCCAAACTATGGTTCACCTTACACGAAAAAATTCAGTCTCTTTTTGTCTGTTATACCAATTTCCCAAAATATTGTTACAATAGAATAACTATAAAATTATTAATTGATCGCGACTACTCTGTGGCGATATAGCTGCTGCACTTGCTCTGCTCAAATAAAGTTTTAACCCTAAGATAGATATTTCGAGGACTAAGACCCTACTACAAACAAAAAGTTTAAGGTCTCCCTAAAGCAATAAAGGTTTTATAGTTAACTTAATTGAAAAACCCTGACACATAATGATTTTAATGGTGTGTGACGTTAAAGACAGCTAAAAAAACCAACATCTAACAAAAGATGCCGTCACACACCCTATAAATTTTAAATTATAGCAGTTTTCACTGAAGTAAACTATAGTAGAGACGTTCTATTGAAAATCTCTATAAAGGTTTTTGTTCTTAGGAGTGTGTTCTAAACTTGCTCTTAAGCTCTATAATTTAAGCTGTAGCTACCAAACCACTATGCCTTAACAAAGGTTCAGTACTAGGTTCTCGACCTCGGAAAGTTTTAAATACCTCCATCGGATGCAGACTCCCGCCCAAAGCTAAAACTGTATCCCTAAACTGCTGACCACAAGTAGCGATCGCCTGTTCATTTTCCAAACCAGCCTCTTCAAAAGCGGCAAAAGCATCAGCACTCAATACCTCCGCCCACTTATAACTATAATAACCGGCAGCATAACCACCAGCAAAAATATGCCCAAATGCACATAAAAATGAGTCTTCTGGCAATAGTTCCAAAACAGTAGTAGTTTCAGCAACACGCTTACGCACATCTAGCACTGTTTCTTCCCCAGCTGGTCGATAACGGTGATGGAGCTCAATATCAACTAAAGCAAAATGCAACTGGCGCAACATCGCACTACCGCTCATATAATTTCTAGCAGCCAAAAGTTTCTGATAATAATGTTCTGGCAAAACCTCCCCTGTTTCATAATGTTTCGCCATTCCGAATAAAGTGGAGCGGTCATAACACCAATTTTCCATAAACTGACTAGGTAACTCTACCGCATCCCACTCTACGTTATTAATACCTGAAGCACCTCCATAGTCAACTGTTGTCAGCATATGTTGTAAACCATGTCCAAATTCATGGAACAGAGTTTCTACCTCACTAAAATTCATCAAACTAGGTTTACCATCTACAGGCGGTGTTTGATTACATTGTAAATAAGCTACAGGTAAACGCAAAGTAGTTTGACCATTCTCTACAATTTTAGCACGATTTATACAGTCATCCATCCATGCACCACCTCGTTTTTCAGCAGGACGACTATAAGCATCAAGGTAAAAATAGGCAATGGGTCTGTTTGTTTCATCACTAATTTTAAAATAGCGCACATCTTCATGCCATACTGGAGCTTCCCCATCTGCGGCAGTAATATTAATGCCAAATATACGCTTGACTAAACTAAATAACCCATCAAGAACCTGTGGCAGGGGGAAATATGGTCGCAACTCTTCTGTAGTAAAGGAAAATTTTTCTTCTCGCAGTCTTTCTGACCAAAAGCTCATATCCCAGGGTTTAAACTCCTTGGCCTCTGGTGCATTTTGGCTGGCAGCAAACTGTTTTAGTTCTTCTAAGTCTTTAACTGCAGCATCATAACTAACACTGCGTAATTCTTCTAATAACTTTTCTACTGCTTCCACACTAGGAGCCATTTTACTGGCAAGACTCAATTCTGCATAACTATTAAAGCCCAAAATTTCTGTTTTTTGCTGACGTAGCTCCAGAATACGTTCAATTAAAGGATAGTTGTTTAACTTCTCACTAGAAGCACGACTAATAAAGGCTTTATAAAGTTGTTCTCGCAACTGCCGTCTTTTGCAGTGTTGCATGAAGGGTAAAAAACTGGGAGAGTCGAGGGTTATCCGCCAAGGTCCGTTTTCTGGTGTAGCATTCTCGGATCCATTATCTCTGGCAGCTTGAGCAGCTAGACTTAACAAACTGGGTGGTAAACCGTCTACTTCTTCTTTTTCAGTTAAAATTAGGCTAAAAGCTTTGGTAGCATCAAGAACATTATTAGAAAATTTAGTAGAAAGTTCTGCTAGTTCTAGTTCAATAGCATTGAAGTGTTCTCGTTTTTCTCCTTTTAAACCTACTCCTGAAAGTTCTGCATCTTTGATGGCAGCTTCAACTATACGTTTTTGTCCTGAATCTAGGTTTTGCCAGCTATCACTATTACTTAAATTTTTAAAGGTTTGATAAAGAGGTTTACTTTGATTTAGTTTATTAATAAACTCTACTATTTTGGGTTGTACTTGATCATAAGCTTTTCGTAGTTCAGGATTATTTTTAACTCCCATTAAATGTCCTACTATTCCCCAACTCCAGGTTAAACGATCTTCTAATTTTTGTAGAGGTTCTACTAGGTCATTCCAAGTTGGTTTAACTATTAATTCTAAGTTGATTAGTTCTTTTTCTAATTCTGTCAGTAATTCTGTTATTGCGGGTACTACATCTTCTGGTTTTATAGATTCAAAAGGGGGTAATCCCTTACCAATTAGTAATGTTTTTTTTGTAACTGTTGTATTAGGGCTCATAGACTGATTATCTTGATATCCTCATCATTTTTTTGTCTAAAAATATTGTAGCTTAACTACAATATATAGTACTAAATTATATCATGTTTAGAGAAATAAGTATACCGTTTGTAGTAGAGCTTGATCAACAATACAGATAGAGAGATTACCCCAATAGAAACTTTAATTATAACTATTTATTCAAGGGGACATTTTGAAGTGGTTAACAAAATTAATTATATAATTTTATTCTCTCTTATCTCATGTTTTTTTACTGATTATGTGACAAAAGTTTCCTAGTTGATATAAGCATCTATTCCCAGCTATTTATATTTATAGCAGATACAGAGCAGATTATGTACAGCTGTATTTTGTAAAAATTATTAGGAACAAAACCATTTAGATAAAACATTTTTTCAATCTTGGAGAAGCTCTATTAACTTTAGATCGCAATAATTTCTACCTAGAGCATTTCCAGCCAAAATAGTAAATGGTTTTTCTGGTTCTCCTAAATGATTTAATACTAGAGTTGCGCCAGTAAAATTTTGATTAATAGTATAATTATTAACAGTTACAATTGTTTTTAATCCTGTTTGCAAAGCAGCTTGTAAACCATGGTGTGAATCTTCAAATACTATACAATTATTGCTTTGAATATTCATTTTTTCTAATACATAATAGTAAATATCTGGTGCAGGTTTCTTAGCCGGAACTATATCCCCTGCCGCAATTATTTCAAACCAAGAAATACTTTCTTTTCCCAAGGTATTCTCTAATAATGCTGTCACATTTGTAATAGTACTAGTAGTAGCGATCGCTAAACGCATTTTATTATTTCGTGCCTCTGTTAATAATCTTTTTATTCCTGGCCGTAATGGTATAGCACCTGTACTTAATAATTTTCGGTAATAATTTGTTTTACTTGAGTGTAGATTAGAAATCAATTCTAGCAGTGGAATTGACGATTTAAGCTTTGGTTTATACTGACTAATATAAAAGTTAATTCGTTCTTTGCCACCAGAGATCGCCAGTAATTCTCCATATAAGGAAACTGACCATTCCCAATCTAAACCTGCTTCAGCAAAAGCTTGATTAAAAGCTACTCTATGGCCATCTCTTTCTGTATCGGCTATTGTGCCATCAACATCAAATATTAGGGTAAACTGTTCAATCATTTAGTTAAAACTGTAATAATTTTCATATTAGTTTGTCACTTCAGTTATTAGTTATTAAATAATTAACACAAAGTGAATTACTTTTTCGCACAATTAAGATAATTCAATCTTAATTATTCTTATATTTTATGGATCTTGCATGCCAAGTCCCGACCTTAATCTACTACTCAATAGTCAAGTTTAAATTGTTTTAATAAATATTATAAGCCTTATGAGTAATAACTGGGTTATATCCCACAGTCAAAAAGTAACTCCTGGAATAGGGAGTATTTAAATACTGAATTTTATTTTTTTTATTACCTTTAAATAGAAGATTATTTAGTTTCTTTCCTGGTCAAGTTTATTTGATATTTATTAGCTATTACTATTTTTTATAAAGCAAATTTTAAATGCAATCATAATATACTTAAAACCTACCTTCAGATTGGATTTGAGTTATCAGTTAGCTTCCAGAGGGGAAACTGGGTTTTTCACATCCCGTCGCGAAAAATTACCTTTTGGAAAAAGGAGGGTTGAAATACTAAATTTTATTTTTTTTATACCCTGGAAAGGGAAAAAATTAACCTTGTTTTCTGGTCAAGTTTATTTAATATCTATAAGCTATAAACTGTTATTATTTTTCCAGCCGGAAATTTTATATTAAATTATTATATATTTAAAATATACCTTCAGATTGTTTTACTGATTCCCCAGTATGTTCTCTAATGGGTTGTTTTGAAATTATAGAATGATGATGAGATGATGGGCTAGAATAATTTTTTTGTTGTAACTGCCTGATAAGTATAATTAGGCGTTTCAAGTGAGGTTTTATTACCTGTGTATTCTGTGTTTCCAGATCGTCAATTTTGGTGTGAAGCTGGGATATATCTACAGATGCTTCTTTAACCAATATTTCCGTATCCCTTTGTAGATTGGCCATCGCTTCTTCAATCACCAAAATACGTCCATTTACTATTTCCCAATCAGATTTACTCAGAGATTTTTGATCCACAGATGCTAAACTTTTTTGTACAGAAGAAACTGAGTATTCTAGTGCAGTTAGTTGCTGTTGTATTTCTGAATTTACAGCTTGTGTTAATTCAGTAGAAAATTGTTCACGAACTGATTCAATTTCGATAGAAAGCTGTTGACGAAGTTTAACTATTACCTTTACAGCATTGTTTTCTAACCTTTCTACTGAGCTTTGAATTTTTTCTATCTCAGAGATTTGAGATAATTGCATTTGCTGTTCAAGTCTGTATCTGTTAGCCATATTCAGAGATAAGGCTAATGTTATAGGGGCAACTGCATAAAATGCTTGCCCCGAAGCTGCTACTCCAAAAGCACCAAATACAGAGAAGGCTACACTAGCATACTCTGCCAAATTGAGCCAATACTTTTTGTAAAAAGTAGGCTTCAAAGCTCTCCTTAGCAATGAATCTTGATTAAGTTTCATATTTTTTTTAGTACATCTCTCCACAAGTATTTTTTGTTTTATGCAAAGTATAGGTACTATCTATAATTATTTGTGAATATAAGTAATATTATACCATTTACATTTCCATAATTGAAGCATTATCCTCAAACATATAAACCACAATATAATTTAATTATAGCTCACACTGGGCAGATCTTGAAGAACATTTTATACCAGAGTTAATTTTGTTGACCCTCAAGCCTTAAATAATTTTCAGATAATCATTTAAGGGTTTTTATTTGTACAATAATAAGAATCAAGTAAACAAAAAGAAAAAGAATAAAAGAACTATTAGTTGCCTTATTTATCCAAAATACAGACCGTTTGAGAATAGTAGGGGGAATGGCAGAAAAATGGTTTAATAAGGATAAAAAAGTGCGATTTGTTCTACCTACAAGCTTGCATCCTTTCCCCATGAAAAGATGGCATCAATAGTTAACCTTAAGTTTTGGAGTAATGTCTAGCAACGAGAGCGATCGCTCTCCTAGCAATGCTAGCAACAATTGATTTTCTACACCATAGTCGAGCTGTTTTGGGTTAGCCTGGAAAATTTATTCAATGGCCTTTGGATGCTTGATAAATACTGTTAGGTAATCCAATTTTACTTCAAATATGTCGCTATATTGCTATGCACATTTTTGTATAAATGTCAATGGTTAAGCAACCAACTGGAGCAGTTTAATCACAGTAGGAGCTTTTGGACCTGGCAGTTGCCTCATTGTCATATTCTTAATTGAGTGATTTTTTACTTATACTAATTATTATAAGTATTAATTTTTATTTGATTGTCTACAACTTTACCAATATTACCCAGACTTAACCGTTTCACGAAAGTCAAAACTCAAAAGTTAAAAGTTAAAAGCTAGATTTTATAGAACCCCTACAGGTTTCTCTAGAGAATTAGGCGATATAGCTGTTGCCACCATCCTCCGCTAACGCCAATTTTTTGAGCATTAGTTTGGATAAAACAAAGATTAATCTTGGCGGTGGTATTTTCTAGGGTTCGCATCAATTTTTTTAGTCAAGCTTTTATATCTTTCCATCCAAGAGTTAGTTCTTTCTATGACCCATCTAGCTTGAATTGTAACAAATATCGTGTTTCCTTGTTTTTCTTTCTCAACTTTTGATGGTTGAGCGGAAAGTTGAAACCTGATCTTGGTCATAATTGCTGGATAAACTGTCTTTAACTACTGTATAATTTTTTCGAGGTAGTATCAATTATCAAGTAAAATAGTGATTTTACGAATTTTTACAGGTTTGGACTTAAAGTAGTCAATGTTGTCTGACAACATTTCAATTAATCCATATTATCAGTTTTTGACGATGCATGTGCTACGAAGCAAAAAAAGGAAAGCCCAGATATTTTCTGCTAAGTGCCTTATAAATTCCATTAGTAGTCTACTTGAAACTGAATCCCTTGAACTTGACACTAACATTACAGGTATTTTTTTACTATCTGGGAATTAATTTATTAGAGTTGTCCCGGAGCGTTTTTTCTACATGTTGATGTACTTGAGAGTGTAATACATCTCTAGTCTGTTCTATTATTCCTGATTCTCGCCACTGTTTATAATGCCAAAATACGATGGAGTAAGGACTTAAATCTTTATTCTATTAGACCAATAACAACCGTTTTTCAGTTAAGAAAGTATACCGTCCAATATTTATCTTTTACTCCCTATGTATGGGGCAAGTTTTCTTTTTTTTTGGCAACAATGGTTCAATCAGAACCCATTCTTTATCTGCTAAACTACCAGAATATGGCATTGACCAACCTCTTAGTTAAATAATTTGCTTTGGCGGAGGATGGTGGCGGCAGCTATATTGCTACTTAGTATAACCTTGGACCGAAAAGATACCTGTAGGGGTTATATCTGCTCAAACACTTAATTATACACTACTTTCAGGAAATCATTTGAAATTTAAAGTTGCAAACTATTTATTTGTGACATATTAAAAGTGAATTAGTATTATTACTACATCAAATAATTAGTCAAAAGAAATTAAAATCGATCCCCGTAGATGTTAAATTGAGATAAAAAGAGCAAAATACAGGAAAATTGCTATGACTACAACAACTCCAAAACCAACAACAGTCCCGGATTTTTGTGAAGGTATCCAATATTTTGGAAAAGCTTGGCCTGATTTTGAAACCTACGGTAAAACACCAGCAATAGCAGAAGGAAGTAAAGCGATCGCTTCACCAAGTGACCCTACTGGCATATATCAAACCCTCCTCTACGCTGATGCTCTGCGTTATTTAATGTTACAAGTAACAGGCAGCAAAGCATCAGGACACCCAGGCGGTTTTGCCAGTCAAGCCGAAGCTTATGCAGCCCTAGTAATGTTAGGCTACAAAAATATTCTCACAGAGGTCGGACACCACGCCCCCGGATTTTATAGCGCTGTATTTCTTGACCGCTCCCTAGAAGATATGAAAATCTTCAGTGTCCAACAAATGCGCGATCGCTTCCGGGAAATGCACGGACTCCTCGGACACCTATCTGGCTATATTCCTGGTTTACTCAACCCTGCCGGGCCACTGGGACAAGGTCAACATTTCGCCATGGCAGCAGCATTATTACATCAAAACACCCTATTTCCTTTCACCTTAGGGGACGGTGGTATGGGAGAACCATATCCAGTCAGCAGTATGATGCACTTTAACACTGCCTATCCTAATGTTACCAACTTTTTACCAGTATTAGTATGGAACGGTTATAGTCAAGAACACCACAGCATGGTTTCCACAAAAAGTAATGCAGAAATGATTAGCTACTGGAAAGGCAACGGTTTTGCAGAAGTCATACTGGTAGATGCTAAGGACTTCGACGACCAAAACCAACCAGGAGACTATATTGACAGTAGTGCCTTCTCTTTAGAAAAACGCCTAGAATTTACCAAAGCGGTATTAGAAAATGTTGACAAAGCAGCAAAATCTGCTCTTGATGGTAAACTCACGATTTTTATTATCAAACAACTCAAGGGGGCCGGGGTTCACGCCAGAGGTTCAAAATCTCACAACCTCTATCCTAAAGACACCCTCGATAGTCCCCAAATTATCAATACTCTCAAAGAACGTGCCTTATCAGTAGCAGCTTGGGAGTTAGTACGAAAAAATTGCGAACGTGCTGGTGGAGGTCCGGCATCTAAGACTGTTGTGACTGAATTTGAGTATCCACTAACAGAATTAGGTCAACTACCTTTAGAAGAATATACAGTTGGTGGGGACCCCAAAGTTGCCACAACTGCCATGGGAGCATTAATAGCTCATGTCGGTCAAAAAGACCCTCATTTCTTGCTAACAAATGCTGATGGTAACGCTGCATCAGGTATTAATAATGTTAACCAAGCATTGAAAATTATTCACCCCACCCCTGACGATATTTATTTCCAAGGTCCAGGAGGTCAGGTTTATGAACCTTTGAGCGAAGACGCTTGTGCTGGAATGGCTGCTGCTTTAGCATTGATGGGAGCCCGGACAGTTTGGTGTTCTTATGAATCTTTTGCTATTAACGGGGTACCTATTTGGCAAACTGTTACTCAAGCAATGGCGGAGTTACGTCACCTGACTCCTTCGACAATTACATTATTTACTGCTGGAGCATTGGAACAGGGGCGCAATGGTTGGACTCACCAACGCCCGGAAATTGAAGCTTATTTTGCTGCGATGATGCGGAATGGAAATGTGTTCGCCCTTTTCCCACCTGATGCTAATAGTATTCAAGTTTGTTATGACTGGGCGCTGAGTACTAAAAATAAGGGTGTGACTATTACTGCTAGTAAGTCACCTTTACCTATTCGGACTACTTTTGAACAGGCAAGACAAGGGTTAAAGGATGGTGCTGTTATTCTTCAAGAGGTTAAAGGGGGTCAGACTGTTGTGTTTGCAGTACTGGGAGATCTGCCATTAATTCCAGTATTTGAAGCTGCTGCCTATTTGGAAACTAAAGGTATTGGGGTACGGATAGTTTCAGTAATTAATCCCCGGCGCTTGTACCGTCCCCAGGATACAGGTTGGAATACTTGTTCTGAAGCTGATGGCGGTTTTTTGGATGATGCTGGTTTTGAGGAATTATTCGGTGGTGATGCTTTAATTGCTGTGACTGGTGGCGCCAGTTTGATGTTAGAACCAATTATGTTACGGAGTCAGGTTAAGCGGGATACCTTTGCTTGGCGTCGAGGGGAGACTGCTTCTAGTGCTGGTGAGGTGATGGCTTTTAATGGTATTACTGCTGAAACTTTGACTAAGCGGGCTATCGAATTAGTAGATTAAATTTTAGGGGTTTAGTTGTAAGCATTCAGCTATTAGCTAGAAGGAGGTGAAATGCCTCCAATAATAACAGGACTTACGTACGAGCACTACACCCAGTGAGGGGGAATGCCAGAAAGCCCCTACATTTGGTGTTTTTAAGGTGAATTTGCGTAAGTCCTGAATAATTAAAGGTCGGACACAAAAAAGATGATCAGCTTTATGCAAGTATTTTGTTACTTTTATGTGTTTTTTTCCCAGCATGACCTAGGTAAAGTGTTCGAGCTGACTGCTGATAGCTGAATGTTTGCGTTTAGTTTCCAAACCCCCTACAAAAAAATCTAGTCTGTAGTAGGGCTTGAACCTGAAAAATATCCCGATAATTACAGCGTTTTTCATTTTAGTCGGGTACAGTAGGTAGGTTCCATGGAATGTCTGTACAAGGTTTTGGTTGTCACGATAATTTTTGAGGTCTTCAAACTCAAACTAGTTTTAAAATTCTTTTCTGTAGAGTTAAGGAAACTTCCGGAAAAAACATAACCCAAATTTCTTCATTGACAACTACTATAACTATATGTTAGTAGCTACAAGCCCACGTACGAAAGAAGAAGGATCGCCCAACATCTATCCGCGCGGTTCCAAACCGAAATACAAACTGAAATAAACTGGGCAGGTTCCCCATACAAGCTTATCATTACAAGTTAACACCGGAGAACCACTCCCCCCTTTATGCCATCTTCTGCCAGTCTACGAACTTTTTCTAAACCTCGTAATCATATTCCTCAGGACTTACGCACGGGCACTATATCTAGTGAAGGCGAATGCCAGAAAGCCCCTACATTTGGTGTTTTTAAGGTGAATTTGCGTAAGTCCTGTTCTTTTGTACCACCCAAACTCTCATAAATTTGCTTCTGTACAGAAGAGAAGAACTAGCGATCGCCTCCTTCTCCCTTATCATCGGTGAGTGGAGTGCAAGGTGATGAGGGATTAGCGATCGCCTCTTTTAGCATTTTCCAATTAGCCCAAGATAATAAGGGACTAGGGTACGGCTATTTTGGCATTTTCCGAATATTTAGCTGAAATTAAGTAATTTTTCATTGACTTTTTGTTGATTCAAATGCTAACATTAAATTAATCGGGGTCTACTCAAACTTATAAATAATAACCTATCTGTAGAGGGCAAACGCCAAAAAGCCCCTACTATATATGTGATTTAGTTCTGCGAGTCTATTGGAAAATAATTCCTGCTTTGTCAATTACAATCGTTTATATTTAAATACAAACCATGACACAACCCACTGCTCAAGACCAATATATGCTCGAATTGGTAAACAGAGGTCGAGCAAATCCTCAAGGAGAAGCTGATTTATATCTAAATGGAGACCTAAATCAAGGACTTCCTTCAAATACAATTTCCACCGATGCCAAACAACCTCTAGTATTTAATTTCGAACTCCATAGTGCTGCTCAAGATCATAGTCAATGGATGCTAAATAATAACGTATTTAGTCACACAGGAGAAGGTGGTAGCAGCCCCACCCAACGTATGCAGGCTGCGGGGTATGTCCTCGCACCTCCCTGGTCTACTGGGGAAAATATCGCTTACAGGGGAACAACAGGTACGCCAGACTTAACCACTTTTGTGGAGGGTAACCACAAAAACCTATTCGTCAGTCCGGGTCATCGGAGAAACCTGATGAGTGGTAACTTTAAGGAAGTCGGAATCTCTTCGCTACAGGGACAATTCGAAAATTACAACGCAGTCATGACTACCCAAAAATTTGCTTTTTCTGGGGATCGTGGCCCATTTATTACAGGTGTGGCCTATACTGATGCTGTTAATAATGACGATTTCTATACAGTCGGTGAAGGAATAAAAGGGATAACAGTTACGGCAGTTGATACTACTAATAGTGCTAATACTTTTACTACCACTACTCTAGATGCAGGTGGTTATAGTTTAGATGTAGACCCA
>ENA-UENT01000653-UENT01000653.1-marine-metagenome-genome-assembly--contig:-NODE-653-length-17245-cov-3.034569_pt1 | contig 17245 bp, 14 predicted proteins | sample MGYA00237879_ERZ529330 | MGnify/ENA primary metagenome ERZ529330 (study PRJEB26372, sample SAMN05368345) | marine metagenome | biome: cultured habitat; feature: ocean water; material: water; isolation... | reverse complement strand
CGGTAGGTCTTAAAGACTTCGGAAATGTTAAAGATCCCGGAGGAGTTGGCGTCAAAGGATTCAAGGCTAGGCATTGGATTCGTATTCATTAGTTGATCTTAGTTTAAGCAAGTATATCTTTTACCACCTTCCCATGTACGTCGGTCAGCCGGTAGCGCCTTCCTTGATGTCTAAAGGTTAGGCGCTCATGATCAACGCCCAGTAAATGCAGAAGGGTGGCTTGAAAATCATGTACATGTACTGGATCCTTGGCCACATTGTAGCCGAACTCATCGGTTGCCCCGTAGCTGATCCCAGGCTTTACTCCACCTCCAGCCATCCAGACGCTAAAGCAGCGAGGATGATGGTCACGCCCGTATCGTTCCCCTCGGTTCAATCCCTGCGAATAATTGGTGCGCCCAAACTCTCCGCCCCAAATCACCAAAGTATCTTCCAACATCCCACTGCGTTTTAAGTCTGTAATCAAGGCAGCAGAAGCTTGGTCCGTATCTCGGCACTGCTTCGCCAAGTGCTCAGGGAGATCATTGTGGTGATCCCAACCTTGATGATACAATTGAATAAAACGAACATCCCGCTCCGCCAAACGCCTCGCCAGTAAGCAATTGGCAGCATAGGTACCCGGTATCTTGGACTCCGGCCCATACAACTTATACACCTCCTCTGGCTCCCCAGACACATCCATGACTTCAGGCACGGAGGTTTGCATTTGGTAAGCCATCTCGTATTGAGCAATGCGCGACTGGACTTCTGGATCCTGTACCTCGGCATGATAGAGCTCGTTTAATTCCTTTAGATGATCCAAGAGTCGACGGCGGCCATGTGCAGATACGCCCTCGGGATTCGTCAGGTACAACACAGGATCTCCGCCGGATCTAAACTGGACACCTTGGTATCTGGAAGGCAAGAACCCCGTACCCCAAAGGCGCGAAGACAAAGGCTGCGCAGCCGCTACCCGACCAGAACCTTTGGATAACAGTACACAATAGGCCGGTAGATTCTTATTAGTACTTCCGAGACCATAGCTCAACCAAGAACCCATACTGGGCCGCCCACTCAACTGAGATCCCGTTTGAAAGAAGGTCATGGCTGGATCGTGGTTGATCGCTTCCGTATGCATAGATTTAACAAAACATAGATCATCCGCTACTTGCGCTGTGTAAGGCAGCAGGTCACTCACCCAGGCCCCACTTTCCCCATGCTGTTTGAAAGTGCGATGAGCCCCCTTCAGGGGGAAGGCCTTTTGATTCGCGGTCATCCCCGTCAATCGCTGACCATTACGGATGGAATCGGGTAAATCTTCCCCTTCTCGTTGATTGAGTAAGGGTTTGTAATCAAATAATTCCATCTGGGCAGGGCCACCGCTTTGGAATAAGTAAATGATGCGTTTGGCCTTAGGTGCGTGATGGGTAGCATCGAGTAAAGCCTGGGTACTGAGTCCAAGTTCACTGGAAGCTGTAGGCGCGCAACCGGGCAACAGGCTTCCCAAGGCAGCCAAGCCTAAACCTTGCCCAGCTTTCGACAAAAAGGCTCGGCGTGTTAAAGAAAAGGGCGAATATTGATCCAATAGGTCTTTTTCTTTCATCATTAGCCTTTTTGAATGGTTTCCGTCAAATTAAGAATGGCATTGGCTACAATGGTATAAGCAGCCAATTCTCCAAGATCAGAAGAGGCCTCCAAGGAGCTTTCTCCAATAGCCAGTAGTTTCCCGGCGGCCTTTTGATCCGCAGAATATGCTTCCTGTTCCGCACTGAGCAAGTCGACCAATACTTTCAACTCTCTTTCTTTTGGTGGTCTTGAGGTAGCCCAGCGAAAAGCATAGGTGATACGGTCACTAGCTTTTTCCCCACCTTCTTCCAGCATTCGTTGTGCAAGGATTCGAGAGGCCTCGGTAAACTGTGGGTCATTCAAAAGCACAAGGGCTTGCATAGGTGTGCTAGTGGTCCGACGTTTAATGGAACATTGCTCACGACTGGGCGCATCGAAGACGGTCATCGAAGGTGGAGGAATGGTTCTTTTCCAAAAGGTATACAAACTTCTCCGATAGAGATCATCCTCGTGATCTTGAATATACTTTCGCAGCGTTTGGTTACCCGATGCTACCTGGAGCCAGAGCCCTTGTGGTTGGTATGGCTTCACACTTGGGCCGCCCTGCTTTTTACTCAATAAACCACTAACAGCTAATGCATGATCTCGAATCTGCTCCGCAGAAAGGCGAACCTGCGGGCCCCGTGCTAGTAGTACGTTGTCTGGGTCTACTTGTACTAGGTTGGGCGTAACCGAGGCAGATTGCTGATAGGTAGCTGACATGACCATCAGCTTCATTAGCTGCTTAATGTTCCAATTATCCTTTTGAAACTCAACCGCTAGCCAATCCAATAGCTCTGGATGACTTGGCAATTCCCCTTGGCTCCCGAAGTCCTCTGGCGTATTGACGATCCCTCGCCCAAAGATCATTTGCCAATATCGATTCACTGCCACTCGAGCCGTTAAAGGATGGTCTGGAGAAAATAGCCATTCCGCCAAGCCTTTTCTATTCTTGGCCCATTGCTGATCAAAGGCCAAGACAGCGGCTGGAGTAGCCGCAGACACTTGCCGGCCTTTGGCATCGTATTGCCCCCGGTCCAAAATATAAGTAGGCCTCACCGTGTCCATATCCTCCATAACCATAGTGGGCTTCACTACGATGTCATCTGTGCGGACCTGCCGAATCTTATATTCTCGCAGTCGTTCAGTTAGAGACTGAAAAACGGGATCTCCATGTAGTAATTCCTGATACAACAGTCGTTGTCGTTCCGCCTCGCTCCAATTCCCTTTTTGCAAGAGGGCCTGCATTGGATCATAGGCAAATAGTTGCCGTACCCCCGAACTATCCAACACCCGATTGAACAGCATCAATTCATCCAACTGCCCCGCTAGCATTCCTTTGGTTTGTCCTTTGGCCAAAGTAAAATCTACCTGCTCTTCTTCTAACCGCTTTTGTGCTCCCAGGTAGAGCGTTTGGTTCAGGCCTGGTTTCCCTCTTAAATCATCCCTACGAACATAGATCTCCTCCAACTCTTCCCCTGCAAAGTAGATTTTCCAATTGGATGCCTTGCGTTGTCCATTATAAGTGATACAAATATGTGTCCATTGGTTCTCAGGGATGGTCGCCTTGGTCATCAGTTGTGTACGGGATTGATTGCTAGGGTTAAGTAAGACCACATCCAGGTTCTTATTGTTATTCACCTGAACCGAAAAGGTCACCTTTTCCTGTGCATTCTTGGCCATTAACACAGGGCCTCTGATGCCCCCATCCAGGGATTGAATCCAAAAACTCATGGAAAAGGGTTTACCAAAATCAAATTGGCGACTGGGCTCTAAAAGCGTATATCCCGTCCCAACCATTTCAGCCCCACCAGAAAATCGCCCGGGTACTGTCAACATATCATTTAAAACGGGCGCCATCCCACCAGAAACAACTTCAAGCGTTTTGTCGTCTTCCACATAATCCAAAGGATACCAAGCTTGCAAACCCGCTGGTAAGGTGGTAAGTGCTCCCGTTACGCCATTATTAGTTGGTTGCCATGCCTTTTTCTCCTGTGCATAGGATTGTACCTGGTCATCATGCTGTTCGTAAAGCTTTTCGATATACGCTCGTTGTTCCTTAACCTGCTCCGCCGGAAGTGGCAAATAGGGCGCAGCTACCTCAATACCATAGTCCACCCGGCCTTTCTCCGGCACATTATTAAAGAAACTAAAGAGTCCATAATACTCTTCCTGGCTAATGGGATCATACTTGTGATCATGACATTGTGCACACTCGACCGTCAATCCTAAAAAAGCCGTGGCAAATGTATTGGTTCGATCCAGTACATAAGTCACGCGATATTCCTCATCAATTACCCCTGCTTCTTGGGTGATCTTGTGATTTCGATTGAAAGCCGTGGCCAGTCGCTGTTCATAGGTAGGGTTTTTATACAGATCTCCTGCTAACTGCCATTGCACAAACTGATCATAAGGCATATTCTCGTTAAAGGCACGAATCACCCAGTCTCTCCAAGGCCACATACTGCGCTCCAAATCGTCTTGATAGCCGTGGGAATCGGCGTACCTCGCAATGTCCAACCACTCCATGGCTATACGCTCCCCAAAACTAGGATCTGTCAAAAATTGATCCACCACTGTCTCATAGGCCTCCGGAGAATCGTCATTGACAAAGGCATCAATTTCGGCCAGACTAGGGGGTAGCCCCCTAAGGTCAAAGGATAGTCGGCGAATCAGTTTTTCTTTGCTAGCTCTCGGGCTGGGCTTCAGTCCCTCCTGCTCCATCCTCGCCAGCGTAAAATTGTCAATGGGGTTTTGCGGCCAGGATGGCTGTTTTACCTGAGGCAGTTCTGCTTGTTTTGGTGGAATATAGGCCCAATGGTCTTTCCAATCAGCCCCTTGCTCGATCCAGCGTGTCAGCAATTTCTTTTCATAGTCCGTGAGCGCCAGATTTGAGTTAGGTGGAGGCATCATCAGTTCTGCATCCTCACTGTGAATTCTTTGGACCAAAAGGCTTTTCTTCGGGTTTCCCGGGACAATAGCATAGGTCATACTACTACTATCCAATACCGCGAAAGCCCCTGCTCTAGTATCTAGCCGGAGGTTGGCTTCGCGGACTTTTTCATCTGGTCCATGACACTTGAAGCAACGGTCGGAAAGAATGGGCTTGATATGGAAATTGAAATCGGGCTGCTTGGGTAAGGTTTTCTGGACGGAGACGGTGGCAGCGGGATCTGTCTGACAGGCTTGTCCTACATAAATCAGCGTGAGAAACCCCAATAAAACCATGAAATTCGATCGATCATTCATATCGCAGTACATTTAAGCACCGAAGACGAATGACCAACACTACCCTTCTTGAATGTAGGGTCCCAGTCCGTAGGAAAGGAGCAGACAGCGCTTGGCCAATGCTAAGCAGAAAAGTACAAGTGGTTTTCGTTTCGGATGTTCCTAAATTTACTACAATTCTTTGGCAATGCAAGTCTGGGGTGTGCTACCCTTTACGAAAGTTCAAATGAGGTGGCTGTGAGGGGACAGAAGTCAGAGGCAAGACGTCAGAAGACAGCTATTGAGCTAGATCGAGAGTAATGGGCTTAATGCCATTATTTCTATCATCTGTCCTCTGACTTTTGACGGCGAAGCGGCCTAACAGTGAAATGGTCTGACCTCTACTCGATCACTTTATAGTCTGCGCCGCTACTAAGGATTCTATCTGGTCCTGCTGATACCCAATCTCTTGCAAAAGCACTCTGGTGTGTTCTCCGATTTCGGGAGGATCCATTCTTTTCTCTACAATAGCCTCTCCATATTCCAAAGGAAACTTGGGTAGCTTAACGGTCTTACCATTGGGCATATCTACCTCCAATAGGCCACCACCTTCATTCAATTGCGGATCCTCAAATAGATCCTCTGGGCGTGAAATAGGGGAAAATGGGATAGAGGCAGCCTCGCAATGCGCTACAATTTCCGCCTTGGTAAACTGTATAAGTCGATGCTCTAGTTCTGGCATAAACCAACTTCTTTCATCGATCCGGTCGCCATTGGTACTTAGACGTTCATCTTCCAGCCAATCCGCCCAGCCGAAGGTTTTGCAGAAGCGTTCCCAATGCTTTTCACTTATGATGCCGATGAAAATCTTATCCCCATCTTTGGTATTGAAGATGCGATAAATAGACCACGCACTGATTCGCGCTGGCATGGGTGGCACGGCATGGTCTACTTGCGAAGCATAAGCCATGTGTTGCCCCATCAAAAAGGCACAGGTTTCAAAGAGAGCAGCCTTCACGAATTTTCCTTTACCCGTCTTCTCACGCTCGTACAACGCTTGCAAAATCCCAATGTAGCCAAACATGCCCCCCGTAATGTCAATAACGGAAGTCCCCGCTCGAATGGGATCTCCAGGACGCCCCGTCATATAGGCCAGACCTCCCATCATCTGCACTACTTCATCCATCGCGTGACGCTTCTCGTAAGGGCCACTGAGAAAACCTTTTAAGGAGCAGTAGATCAATCGTTCATTGATCGCCTTGAGTTTTTCATACCCAAATCCTAGGCGCTCTATGGTACCAGGGCCGAAGTTTTCTACCACTATATCCGCTGTCTTTACCAAGTCATAAATGATGGCCTTCCCTTCTTCTGCCTTTAGATTTACCGCCAGGCTTTTCTTATTTCGGCTATACATAGAAAAATAGCCTGTTCCAAAACCTTTAAGCCGGCGAGTATGATCTCCGCTTGGGGGTTCAATATGTATCAATTCTGCCCCCATATCTGCGAGTAATAGACCACAGCATGGCCCCATCACAGCATGGGTAAACTCTAAAACACGTAATCCTTCTAGCGGTAAACTCATATCGATTGTATTTGTCGAGCCAGGTTGCGGCCCAATATTCTTCCAAAACTAAGGGCAGGAGTGATAGCCATCCCACTACAGAAGGCTTTGCCACTGGTCGCTCCTAAGCCAAGTAATTCTCCGGCAGCATAGAGCCCGGGCATCGGCTGGCCTTGCCGGTCCAGCAGCTGCAATTGGTCGTTCACTTTCATCCCACCAAAGGTAACCAGCACAGAAGCCTGTACTTCCAAGGCGTAGAAGGGCGGTTCCAAAACGCAATTCTCCAAGTAGGTCCGGCCAAAATCAGCATCGACCTTTGCTTGCACTTTTTGATTAAAGTCCTTGATCGTTTGAATCAAGCTGTCTCCGGGAAGATTACATTTTGCAGCTAGATCTTGCAATGTATCTGCTTTCCACAAGAAGCGTTCTTCCTTCGCTGCGGCCTTGATGCGAGCGGTATCCCAGCCGATCATGATCGGGTTCTCCATTCCATTTTCGCCTCTTTCTTGTAAGGCCGCTTCATCGAAGATCAACCAAAACTTCCAATCGGGTTGCCGGGTAACGATACGTTCTCGCGTATCTGCATTGCGTTCGTCTTCCGCCATAAATCGCTGCCCCATTGCATTGACATACACTTCCCTAGGTTGACGGTAGATCGAAGTAAGGACCATCGCCCAAGCCTCATTGAAATTGCAACGACCAGGAGACAAAGCCACGCCACCTAAACTCGGCAGATGATACTGTGCAAATTCAAAGTCTCCCCCAGCATCTTCCAAAACTCGATGTCCATCAGCCGTTGCCGTAGGATAGGTAGAGCTCAGCAACGGCACTCCCGGGTGCTTCTCTGCAAAGTAAGCTGGATCGCTGCCGTAACCTCCGGTAGTGAGCACTACAAAGTGGGCTTCCAGCATACGTTCTTCCCCCTGGGCCTTAGCCACTACTTGTTTCGATCCCGCCCCTTGTATCCGAAGGTCTACCATGCTATGCTCCAAGAAGCATTCGATCTGGCCTTTTTCGACTTGCTCATTCCACAAGGGTTTGAGTACTTTGAAGATAGATAAGGCTTTATCTACGCCATAATGCGTCCTTGCTGTATTGTAAGGAATGTGTCCATAAATAATCCGCGGACATTCCGGTGCAAACTCGAATCCAAGGTCCTCCAGCCAATCGATTGTACGTGGCGCTTCTTCGGTAGCCAATCGGATTAAATCCAGATCTCCTGTACTCTCATTTAGGGCTACGATATCGTCATAGTGTTTTGCCGGGCTATCCTCAATTCCTTGCGCCTTTTGTCTACGGGTACCACCGGCGCTCATATGTCCACCAGACCAATGCAAGGCTCCTCCAATATGATCTGCTTTTTCGATCACTCCCACCTTGGCACCATGCTGAGCGGCGGTAATCGCGCAGGCCATTCCTGCCGTACCCGCTCCAACGATAAGTATGTCATACATAGGCTTAGGATTTTTGGCTGAGGCTTGCGGGGTAGATACTTCCGAAGGTCTTGAAGACTTCGGAAGTATCTACCCCGCAAGCCCTTCCTTTATTTTATTTCATTCATAAAATCCGCGGGTACCGCTTCCAAGTCAGTATCCAAGGTTGCATTCCAACGATTGAGAAAACCATACATCGAAATGACGGATAACATCTCGATGATCTGGCCATCGTCATAGAATTGCTTCAGCGAATCAAAATCATCATCCGTGGTTTCATTCGGCACCATGCTGGCCTTCATGGCCAACCGCAAGGCTGCCTTTTCCGCCTCCGAAAACAGGCTGCTATTTTCGAAAGCCCAAACCGACCGAATTTTCTCGATGGGTACCGATTGATCGCGAGCCGCATTGGCAGCATGCGCTTGACAATACCTACAGCCCGCCGTAGAACTTGCCACCAAACCGATCAATCGCTTTAAACCATCATCCACTTTCCCTGGACGATAGATCGCCTGTACCAGGCCCAGGAATGCCTTTAAAATATGGGGCTGGTGAGCCATAATCAAACCGTCATTAGGGACAAAGCCCATCATAGACTCCGCCGCCTCGAAAATAGATTGCAGCGCTGGAACTTCAGCAATAGGAATAGCTGTGATACGGGACATACAGGTCTAGGCTTTTATTCTTCTTTCAATTGATAGGTTCCATGTTCTCTGAGGTATGCCACTAGTCCCCCTGCGTTAAGGATATCGATCATCACACTCGGTAGTTGGGTAGCCTGAAAACGTTTGCCACTTCTTTGGTTGAATACTTCCCCTTTCTCCAAATCTATAGTCACCGTATCACCTGCTTCAATGTCATGATCTGGGACCTCCAAGACTGGCAAGCCAATGTTGATGGCATTGCGGAAGAAGATGCGGGCGAAATAGCGTGCTACCACTACCCCAACTCCTGCTACCTTTAAGGCAATGGGCGCTTGTTCGCGAGAGGATCCGCACCCAAAATTATCTCCTGCGACCAAAATATCTCCCACCTTCACTTTCTGCCTAAATTCAGGATCAAGATCCTCCAGGACATGGGCAGCTAAGGAGGCAGTATCTAAGGTCTTGGTATACTTACCAGGAATGATCCGGTCCGTATCAATATTGTCACCATAAACATGTGCTTTCCCCTCCATCTTAAGCGTATTTTTTTGGATGAGTGATTCTTCCTTCTAGAGCAGAAGCCGCCACCGTAGTGGGGGCAGCCAAATAGATATTGGAATGCGGATTGCCCATGCGGCCTCGAAAATTTCGGTTGGCTGCAGATATGACGACTTCATCATTCCCAGGCACGCCTTGGTGGGTCCCCACGCAGGGCCCACAGCCGGGATTTAAGATGGTTGCTCCGGCGGCTACCAGGGTTTGTAAGGTTCCATCGGTAATGGCATCCAAGAGGACGGATCGAGAGGCAGGAGCAATGAGAAAACGCACGCCCTTTGCCACTGTCTTGCCCTCCAGAATATGCGCAGCTGCGTGTAGATCTTCTAGACGACCATTACAACAGGTCCCGATGAAAGCATATTGAATAGCTTGCCCTTCGTGGGGGCCTAAATTTTCTACCTGATCAGGGCTTTCAGGGATACTAAGCTGTGGCTCCAAATCTCGTACGTCAAATTCCAGCGTCTGAACGTACTGAGCATCCGTTTCTGGGAAGACTGCCTCAAAATCATAGTCAAGCTGTAATCCTTTAGGGTTTACATATCCCGTTTTCCCTCCCATTTCGGCTACCATATTGGCAATGGTCATGCGGCTAGCTACGGTCATATTCTCAAAGGCAGAACCTTCAAACTCAACTGCCTGATAGGTAGCGCCAGAAATCGAGATTTGCCCCACTAGGAAAAGGATTAGGTCTTTGGCCGTCACGCCCGGTTGCAAGGGGCCATGACAAACGATCCGGATGGTCTCAGGTACTTTAAGCCATATCTTTCCGGTCTTCATCACCGCTGCCAAATCGGTAGAGCCCACACCACAGGCCATGGCTCCAATCGCTCCGTAGGTAGGCGTATGAGAATCTGCTCCCATGAAGATATCTCCTGGTCGAACATATTGATGTTCTATCATTAGCTGATGGCAGATCCCCTCTCCTATTTCAAACAAATGGATGTTTTGTTCAGCGGCAAACGTTCGCATCATCGTATGCAAATTGGCAATGCGTTCGTTAGGAGCTGGAGCGGCATGATCAATGATCAAAGCGCATCGACTCGCATCCCAAACTTGCCCCCCACCCATCTCTTTGAAGGCTTGAATGGCATAAGGAGCAGTAGTATCTGTAGCCATTACGCCGTCTACTTCCGTAATGATCAGTTCACCAGCTTTCACTGGCCTGCCGACCTTCTTAGACAGAATTTTCTCGCTGATCGTCATGCCGTTTTAAACTATTTTTATTTCAGGATTATTCCAAAGCTTGTATAGTTGGCCTTGCAACTCTTGACCTAGGTACGTTTGCAATGCTTCGCTAATTACGGCTAGCTTCCCAATGTCGATCCCCGTTTCATACCCCATTTGATGAAGCATATGAGCTGTATCTTCCGTTGCTATGTTTCCGGTAGCACTTTTGATGAAGGGACATCCACCTAAGCCTCCGAAGGCCGTATCAAAGTATTTCACTCCAGCCTCCAGCGCAGCATAAACATTTGCCAGTCCCTTATTTTCGGTATTGTGTAAATGTAGGATGACCGGCTTCCCTTTGGCCATTTCCACCACCTTCCCCATCAGATCTCGCATCTGGTGTGGATTTGCCATGCCAGTGCTATCTGCTAAGGCCAGCTCATCAATTCCCTGGTCTAAGTGATGCTTGACCATATCCAAAACGTGGGTTTCTGCAATCTTCCCTTCGTAGCGACAACCAAAAGCACACTGAATCCCTCCTCGAACCTTTGCCCCACCTTTTTGACTCAACTCCACCATTTCTTTGAAGGCTAGCTTAGCTTCCGCCAGGGTTTTACGCGCATTCTTCTGACTGTGGGTATTGCTAGCGGAAATGGAGCAGGCTAAATGATTCAAACCAGCAGCCAGGCCGCGTTCCACCCCCTTAAGGTTTAGCACCAAGCCGCTGTAGACAACACCCTTTCGTTTCTTTAGCTGCAAGCAAAGTGTATCGGCATCGGCCATTTGCGGCACCCATTTAGGATGCACAAAAGAGGCTACCTGAATACGTTGCAAGCCCGCATCGATCAATTGATCGATTAGCCGAAGTTTCATGTCGGTCGGGACAATTTTTTCCAAGTTCTGGAAGCCATCTCGTAGGCCTTGTTCTTCTAAAATGATCATAAGCTATCAAATGGTGGAGAGCACTGTTCTTATCTTTTCAAAGTCTGGCAGGCTCTTGCCGTCCGTTATCTCCGCATACTGCAATATACCTTCTCGATCAATCACAAAGGCAGAACGCTTGGCAAATCGAGACATCCCAAGAAAATCACCTTCAAATAGGGTATCATATGCCTCCGCCACATTCTTATTAAAGTCAGACCCCAGCGGGAAATTAAGCTCGTTCTCTTCGGCAAACTTTTTTAGCACAAAGGGAGAATCTACTGAAACCCCAATCACTTCTGCATTTAGTTCAGCATACTGACTTTGATTATCTCTAGCCATACACATTTCGGTCGTACAAACACTGGTATAGGCCAAGGGGAAAAACAATAAGACTACATTCTTGCCTTTATAGTCTGCCAGCTGGATCGGCTTAAGATCGGTTCCTACTAGCGAAAAATCTGGTGCTTTTTGTCCAACGCTTGGCATGATTTAAGTTTGGTTCTTCGACATATCTCGTGTTTAAGGATTATCCACGAGATCTGTCGAAGAAGGTTACGATTATGGCAGTTCTATAAATTCAATCCAAATTCCTTCTGGGGATTTTACCACAAACACCTTTACAGTACCGTAAGGATTAATGACCAATTCCTTCACAGATGTGTGCAAGTTGACCCCTCTTTGTTCAATTAATTGAGCATATGCTATGGCATCAGACACGGGAAAGCGGTACATTAATATCCCCAAGTTAGGAGGTATGGCCCGTTCAGAAAAGTCGGTTCCCTCCAATCCCTTAACTTGCAGAAATTCAAGGCTTCCGAAATTCGTTCCCTCAGGATGAACGATATAGACTGGTAATTCGATCTGGGCGTTCACATTGTGCGGGAATCCCAACACATTTGGGCCAGCTTTTCGATCCGTACTATTAGCGTGCATGTAAACCTTAAATCCCAACTTATTGACGAAGAAATCCAGGGTAGTTTCTACGTCTTTACTAATATGTGAAGAGTTAAAGACATGGCTCAAGCGCTTTAAATTGGGATATCCTTCCAAGGTAGGTGCATGACGTTCCATCATGGCAATAACGATATCCTCGGGCCCCTTCATCAACACCTCACTCACATCGAATTTGCCAAATTGATACCGCAGCGGATCACTGACTCCATTCCACCCAGCCTTCTGGAAATCTTCGAATACGCCCTTTAAATTCTTGGCGCGCATGTTGATATCGAATATCCCACCAGGATCCCAGCTTTGTCCACTGGATCGGATGACCACTTGCTCCACCCCATCAAATTGCACCAGTCGGATAAACCCCTCTTCATCCCCTGGATTACCCAATAGGGTTTCACGTCCACTCGTTTCAGGACCTAGTCCCCAAACACTCAGTTGCTCAGCAGAACAATCCCCTTCGTACAACACCCCATACCCAACCACCTCTTGGTAGAACGCACTCGCTTTCGCCAAATCTCTTACGCTGAAAATTACTTCCCGCAATCCACTTACTACAGGAAAGATCGATGTTGAAGAAGATGAGGAGCTCATGTCAAAGGATTTATGCTACTGAAGAATATAGTCAAGCCTAAAATTGGCTGTAAGTCGTTTTGTAAATTTAGTTAATTAGATTAATTATTTATAAAGTTAACTATTTTTTTATAAATTTGGTTAGTGCATATTTGGGGATCGCTTTTGTAGGAGAAAAGTGTCATTTCCTGCCTGCCGGCAGGCCAGGTTCTGCTTAAACTAGACGATTTTCTACCCAAAGGGTGATGGCCAAAGATGCACTAAGCGACCATTCACCGCAGATAGATCCATATATGAAGTACATCATATACATATTCAGCTTCCTCTTGCTCACCTTTTCTTGCCAAGAAGAGCAGCCAGAAAATAAAACAGAGAACAGCATGGCCCAGAATGATCCCCTAGCTCCTTCCACTGTAGCAGAAGGACTCTGTGGAGGTTTACACACCGCCACAATTGCCACTACCAACCTAGAAAAATACAAGCAATTCTATGTAGATGCGATGGGCATGACCCTCGATGGACCGCTGGATATCGATGAAGCAGTGATACAGCAACAACGAAAATTATGGGGGATTCCCGCAGAGATTAGTTGGCAAACCTACAGATTGCATCGCCCCAACGTTCCGGGCTTAATCCAAATTCGTTTACTCCTGCTCGAACAGGAGACACCTAGTATTCACAAAAGCTATAGTTCCCGGGAATTAGGACCGTTTTCCCTAGGTTTTCCGAATGGAGATCAAATGCAGCTGGACAAGGAGCTACGGGACAAAGGCTTCAATAGCATGGCACCGGTGCAGGTGGGGACCATAGACCGCCCAGATGGATCTTCCTATCGTTACATTGAAACCATCTATCAAGCTCCGGATTTCCTACATGCCGTAGGGATAGAACGTAAGGATGGTGTTCCTCAGTTAGCACCCATTGATACGCTAACCAAAAAAGGGGGCCCTGGATATTCAGCCATGGTCTTAGATGATTCTGATGCATTCCTGAGCTTCCTGACCGATGTATTAGACTTGGAACTTCGAGCGGATAGACATTGGGAGACAAGTGAGGGATCAGCTTTGGGCTTAGAGCCGGGCATTCCATTCCGTTTCTCCTTAGTATACGCGAAGGGAGCTGGACACAATCATTTGCTATTTTTAGATTACGAGGACGGCAAGTTTGAGCCCCTTAACGCGGCACCGCGGATTCCCAATCAAGGGCTAGGCATGTGGACCTTCGAAACCACTAATATTGCTGAAATTGAAAAGCGAGCTCAAGCCAAGGGGATAGAAGTTGTGCAATCTCCGGTAAACTATACAGATATGATCTTGGGGAATGCGCAGGTAATGACATTATTGGCACCAAACGGATTTCTAATTGAAGTTTTTCAACGATGACGCACGGAATAGCACTAATTAAGGAAATATTGATCGGTGACTTAGATAATACAGAACAGATCAACGAAGAAAAAGCCGCAGGGAAGCAGATCCACCCGTATGCCAAGCATATTACCCGGGAATGTACCGCAATTGTCAGAAATAGGCCCGTTGATCAGAAGGGTATCTATATTCTGGAAGAAAGCTATTATACCTATCCAGGTAAAGAAACCGAAGTAAAACCATTGCTCTTCTTCATTGAACCCCATGGCGAGAAAAGCGTCCTACTTCACTCCATGCAAGTCCCCGAGCGCTTAGAGCCAGCAGAAGTGATCAATGCCAATGAGCACTTGTTCTTTGACTTCCATGAGCTAAAAGAAAGCGAACGCTTCAAACCCGCCCTCTATGAATATCACGAAGGAGAATATTTCACCGTTCATCATCCCAATGATCTGGGAAACGGCATGACCTTTACCCTCATCGAAACCTTGACCAAGGACTACCTACAAGTCATGGAATTGTTAGAGCGAGATGGCCAAAGACTCACTCCTTATGACACCCCACTGATCTACAAGCGCATTAAAACCTAGTTATGAAAAATCCAGCCGCCCTTGGTTTTGCCTTTTTAGGCATGCTAATCTTGATCTTTACCAATGGATTAACCCTCTCTGGCATCACGGTATTTGATGAATCCTTGTTGGAAACTTTCAGCTGGAGTCGTTCCACCTTAAAGTTTAGAGATTTCTTAAACTTAGTTTGTGCGGCCATTATCCTACCCTTTATCGGTGCCTTTATCGACAAATACGGGGTAAAGCGAGCGATCGTGTTTGGTCTAAGTTTATTAGGTATCTGTTACTATTTATACAGTTTTATCCAGACGCCAACGCATATGTATATGCTGCACATTGGTTTTGCCTTTGTGGTCGGCACTGCGGGGACGCTCTCCATGATCATTATGGTTTCTGAGCGAGTGAAGGAAAGGAGAGGCTTGGGTATTGGAATTGCGATTGCAGGTACTAGCTTGGGCGGCATGATCATTCCTCAAATTGGTACGAGATTGTTGGAAGATATGGATTGGAGATCCGCCTTTCAATATGAAGCCATTCTACCATTGCTATTGGTTGTGGTAGTGTTGATCTTCTTAAAGGATATCAAGAAAGGAAACGCGGAAAAGGATGAGGAAAAAGTGCAGGAGGAAGAAGAAGCCTTTACCTTCCAGGAGGCTATCCGGACTCGTACTTTTTGGGCCATTTGTGCGGCCGGTTTTTTGAGCTATTATTCTATACTTGCCATTATCTCTAACCTATTTCTATACCTACGTTCCCTTGGGTTTACCCCTGGAGAAGCTAGCAATGCTTTCACTGTTTTATTTGGATTAATGCTAGTGGCTAAATTCCTTTCTGGCTTTCTTACCGATTACCTTAGTCAGTTCACTCTATTCAAGATACAATTCGGGATTATGCTCGTCGGTACCATTGGATTAGCCATCGGGCAGACCGGCTGGGTATTCCCATTCATTGTGATCATTGGCCTGGGATGGGGCGGTATGTACACTTTATTTAACTATATTATCATCGATGCTTTCGGTCTAAAATCGGCTGGCAAGATCGGAGGTAGTATTAGTACTATTGAATCGATTGGCGGAGGATTGGGCATGTGGATGACTGGGCTGCTCTACGATTCGTATGGTTCCTATTCGGTGGCTTTCTGGGTCATTGCCGTATTTATTGGCCTTTCCCTAGTGTTATCTTTCCTCATCCGTCCCGTAAATGTTGCAGATACAGCGGAGGCCAATTTAGTCTAAGCCCTGAAGAATTAATTCCATATGCAAATAAGAAATCCACGCACTGGTCAATATGATTATGAATTGTCTGTTGACAGCAAAGAACAAATTCAGCATAAGGTAGCTGCGCTCAGGGAAAACCAGAGTGCTTGGCATTCATCTGGCTTACCACATCGAATTGCCACTTTGCAATCCTGGGCAGCACAAATTAAGATACATCAAGAAGACATTATTCAACAACTCAGCCTCGACACAGGGCGAAAAAGCATCGCACGTACTGAGTTAGGTGCCTTGTTAGGTTTAATCCAAGGGTGGAGCTTCCGTGCTCCGCAATTATACCAAACGGCTCCACGTCGACCTTCCTCTACCAATCCTACCATATTTGTTGAACAACAATGGATTCCCTATTCAGTAGTGGGTGTAATTAGCCCTTGGAATTTCCCTTTATTGCTGGCGGTAATAGATAGTATCCCAGCACTTATGGCTGGTTCTGCCGTGGTGTTGAAGCCCAGCGAAGTCACGCCACGTTTTATCGATCCGCTAGAAGCTAGCATACAGGCGGTACCAGAATTAGCCCAGATCTTTCAATTGGCAAGAGGTGGGGCGGAGACGGGTAAGGCCATCGTGGATACTGCCGACGCCATTTGCTTTACAGGCAGCGTCCCGACGGGTCGCAAGATAGCGGCGGCAGCAGCAGCTCGATTTATTCCAGCCTTCCTTGAGTTAGGAGGTAAAGACCCTGCTATTGTTCTTGAAGATGCCGACCTAGAAATCTCTACCGATGCTATCTTGAGAAGTTGCGTAGGAGCCACGGGTCAAGCCTGCCAGTCTTTGGAAAGAATCTACGTGGATGAAAAGAGCTATCCTGCCTTTATGGATATGCTGGTGGAAAAAGCCAAGACTGTTACGCTCACCACCGACCCGGACCAGGGTCAAATGGGTCCCATTATATTTGAGCAGCAGGCGGAAAAAATCCAAGCTCAAATCGACGAGGCCATTAAGCTCGGAGCCCAGCTCCATCATGGCGGAAGAGTAGAACAAATTGGCGGTGGATATTGGTGTCTACCGACTGTTCTAACGAACGTCGATCACCAGATGCGGGTGATGACAGAGGAGACTTTCGGTCCGGTTATTCCCGTCATGACCTTTTCTACCGAAGAAGAAGCTGTAGCCTTGGCAAACGATAGTATTTATGGTCTGTCCGCTTCTGTTTTTTCTACTAATATTGATCATGCCATCGCCATAGCCCAGCAATTGGAAGCCGGTGCCATCAGTATCAATGATGGCAGCTTAACCAACCGCGTTTTTGACGCAGAAAAGAATTCCTTCAAACAATCCGGTATCAATGGTTCCAGGATGGGTGACGCTGGTTTTCTTCGCTTCTTCCGGAAGAAGGCCATGTTGATCCAAGAAGGAAAGCCGGCCACCATGGCTTCCTTCGAGGAAAGGACTTCCTAAGCATTCCGATGGGATGCAGATACCATACCTAAAGGCATGGATGC
>ENA-UENT01000650-UENT01000650.1-marine-metagenome-genome-assembly--contig:-NODE-650-length-17564-cov-3.435571_pt1 | contig 17564 bp, 15 predicted proteins | sample MGYA00237879_ERZ529330 | MGnify/ENA primary metagenome ERZ529330 (study PRJEB26372, sample SAMN05368345) | marine metagenome | biome: cultured habitat; feature: ocean water; material: water; isolation... | reverse complement strand
GTAGTTGGCGGGACAGGGGGAGACAGCGGTCGGGAGACCGACTGTCAACGGCGAGGAGGATGGCGGTCAAGGGGGAGGGGGCGTGGCGACCAGATGAGTGGGTTTTGAAAGTAGAACTCTAGTTATCGTAACACTTATTATCTTTGCCAAAAATTTCATCTATTGGATTATTTAGCAAAGACTTTAGCAGGATTAGAAGAGGTGTTGGCCAAGGAGTTGGAAGCCTTGGGTGCAGAAGAAATTGAGATCGGTAACCGCATGGTTAGATATAAGGGCGATAAAGCTTTGCTCTATAAAAGCAATCTTCATCTGCGCACCGCCTTACGCATTTTGGTGCCGATTCATCGCTTCCGAGTCAAGCATCAAAATGAATTATACAAGAAGGTACAGAAAGTAGACTGGTCGGAATACCTGAGCTTATCAGACACCTTTGCAATTGATGCCGTCACCAATTCCGCCTTTATCCGGCACTCTCACTATGCCGCCTTAAAAACCAAGGATGCCATCGTGGATCAGTTCCGTAAGAAGACTGGCCGACGGCCAAGTATCGACGTACAATCTCCCAATCTTCGACTTCATCTCCATATCCGTAACGACTGGGGGACTATACTTTTGGATAGCTCCGGGGATTCTTTACATAAACGTGGCTACCGACAAGAAAGCGTTGCTGCACCTATTAATGAGGTACTAGCAGCGGGTATGATTCTCTTGGCAGGTTGGGATGGCGATAGTTCCTTTATGGATGCGATGTGTGGCTCAGGGACTTTGCCAATCGAAGCTGCTCTGATTGCTCACCGCATTCCACCGCAATGGCTTCGGCGTCAGTTTGGCTTTATGAAGTGGAAAGATTTTGAAGGAGGCCTATGGCGTAAGATTCGCAAAGAGGCGGAACGAGAAATCAGGGATTCTTCTCCTACCATTTGGGCAAGCGATTGGGAGATAGACGCAGTTCAGGCTACAAAAACCAATCTCCGGGCACTAAACTTGCTCAATAAGGTCAAAGTAGTACAATCTGAATTTTCGGAAGTCACTCCCCTACCCCAGCCCGGCTTACTGATCATCAACCCGCCTTATGACGAGCGATTGGAGCGCACTGACATCAACGAATTGTATCAAAAGATTGGTGATAAACTCAAACAAGACTATTCTGGGTGGGAAGCCTGGATCATTTCCTCTAATAAAGCAGCTTTAAAGCATATAGGTCTCCGTCCTTCCAGAAAAATCACCTTATACAATGGAGCTCTGGAGTGTAAATTCCATAAATTTGAGCTGTATCGAGGTTCCAAGAAAAGCAAAGGAACTTCCGCTAACACGGCCGAGGAATGAAACATCTAATCATTATACTGTTCTTTTCAGCCCCTTTTCTGGCTCAGGCCCAGCAACTAACTATTGCTGGACACTCTTTACCGGAATTGCGTCAAGCGAAAGCTGTCCAATTGCCCCCCTCTTCTCTCAGTCAATCCGTAAAACATCTACAGTTTACGCAGGCAGATAAGCAAACAAGACTCCCTCTAGAAGAGGTGATGCTCCGCAGCCCTAATCAACAACCAAGAGCCTGGTCCTATCAGGATCTCGCCTTCTTTTGCAAATTGGAAGTGAAACTAGAAAAAGCTACGAACCTCCCCATCAAGTTCCGCTTGGGCGAAGTGCAATATGCCGAAAACCGGGAGGGTAAGTATGGTAAATTACAACAGCAACTCAACAACTAACACCGAGCTCCGATAGCACTTGCGATCATTCGTTACTGAGAAATTCTGGAAGATTATTTCAGATCAAATAGGCTATGCACCCCAATGGTGCGGCTAACCGTATATCCCTCCCCGAACTCAAAGCCCGCGGGACGGCCATAGGAGCGAGCCTTGGCGGTTAGAAAAGCCATGAAGTCCGCGCCAGAGATTGGCGAACTCATTTCCTTATCGTATTCCTTAGCCTCTGGAACAAAGAATTGTGAGCTAAAGGTCTTGATTAATTCCATTTTCCGATCCATGTAGCCCGTGATATCAACTACCAAATCCGGCTCTAGATTGTAATCTTGGATATAGTGATACACAGCAGAAGGCCGCCAGCGCTCCTGCGTTTTGCCCTCGTCGTCCAAGGTTTCAACCTTAGCCAAGCCAGCGTAGTAGCAGGCATCGGATGTGAGTTTGGCGGCGCGCCCGTGATCGGGATGGCGATCGCTAATGGCATTAGCTAAGACGATGTCCGGTTGGTGCATCCGAATGATTCGGATAATCGCCTTGATATTCTCAGGAGTATATTGGAAAAAGCCATCAGCCATGGCTAGGTTCTTTCGGAAGGTAGCGCCCATTTTTTGGGCGGATTCTGCAGCTTCTCGATCTCTGATCTCCGGTGTACCACGCGTTCCTAATTCTCCACGGGTTAGGTCCAATAATCCCACGCTTTTACCTTCATCAATATGGCGGAGTAAAGTACCTGAACAAGCCAACTCTACATCATCGGGATGTACTCCAATGGCCAGGATATCAACTTTCATGTAAGTAATTTAGACTAGTAATGCACCCTTATTCTTCGATCAATTGCCGGATGGCTTTTTTCACCTTGTTTGCGTTGGGCCGTGTAAATGTATAAAAAAAGGTGCGCACCTGGCCCTGTTTATCAATGAGGTATTTGTGGAAGTTCCAGCGTGGCGTAGACGAAACATTTCCATTCTCAGATCTTTTAGATAGAAAATTGTAGACGGGATGTGCCCCTTGGCCTTTAACATGGACCTTCTCCAAAATGGGATAGGAGGCTTCGTATTTCATCTGGCAGAATTGTTGGATTTCTTTCCCTTCTAAGGGTTCCTGTCCAGCAAAATCATTAGAAGGGAAAGCCAGAATCTCAAAACCTTCTTCTCTAAACTCTCGATAAAGATCTTCCATATCATCCAACTGTGGAGTGAAACCACATTTGGATGCAGTATTAACCACTAGTAGAACCTTACCTTCGAAGTCGGCTAGATTCACTTCTTTACCTTCGATATCATTCACCTTAAATCGGTGTATAGAATTGTCCTTAGCACTCATAATGAAACATTTGGTAACAGCTAAAATTTTCTCACTTTCTCTATACAACTAGTGGTCGGGTAAAAAGTTCTGGGATCAGACAAGTAGTATCTCAATTAGCGACTTTCAGGGTACTTTTTTGAACTTGTCCGTTAGGCCCTAGGATAGTCACTTCTAGCAGGAATCCGGGTTGAATTTTTTCACGCCCATTTACCTCTAGAAAAATTCCGTACTCCTTATTTTGGTCGATCTTCTGTCCGGCAAAAGCATTCTTGATGATCATATCGTCCCTGCCGACGATCTTAAGGCCGCTTAACACAGCAGGCTCTCCCGTGTTTCTAATCTTGACGAAGGCATCACGCCCAAGCGGAGCAATTTGAAAGGAGTGCAATCGTATATTGGAAGCTTTTTTTACTCGAACTTTTCTGCGTTTGCGGCTTCTTCTGATCGCCATCATGATGATCAGAAAGAAAAGAAAACCTCCTCCGATGTAGGCCCACTCTTGTGGAGTAAGCTGTTCTGCCAGCTCCTGGGCCTGTGCTAAGTATTCTTCCATGGGTAGATTAAGCAATTACAGCCACAAACTTAGGAAAAAGCCTTAGAAGCTGTTTGAATTTAGCTTTTGGAATTTATTATTGGCATATTTTTTTGGCAATTGAGGCTCTTTTTGAGGATTAGCGCATGTTTTGCCAGTGCCAAAAAGAGATTTGCGCTATGTGACGAAGCTGTATGCTTGGCAAAGCCAGGCAGGAAAAAGTCGAAAAGGGTGTAATAAAACCAGATTGTTGAGCCTGTCTAGCAGTCAGATAGATTCCAATAGGCTCTTAACTTTTAACCCGTACCCTGGTCAGAATCAGTAGACTGATAATAAAAAACAAAGCTAATACTAAAACACTGATCCGCATACTTCCTGTAATCTGTTCAATAAACCCAAAGCTAAAGGTCCCTACGATGATGGCCACTTTTTCCACCACATCATAGAAGCTAAAGTAAGAAGTCGTATCTTCCGTCTCTTCGGGTATCAACTTAGAATAGGTGGATCGTGAAAGCGATTGTATACCTCCCATCACCAATCCTACCGATGCCGCAACCAAAAAGAATTGAGCCTGGTTTTGTACGAAGTAGGCCAATACACAGATCCCTACCCAAATAATAAGCATGATGAAGATGGAGGCGATATTACCCAAACGTTCAGAAATCTTAGCAAAAAGATAAGCCCCTAAGATCGCTACCAATTGCAGCACCAAAACTACAATGATCAACTTACCTGCATCGAAATTCAACTCCTTCTCTGCAAAGATAGAAGCCAAAAACAATACTGTTTGCACCCCCGCGCTATAGCAAAAGAAAGAGATTAAAAAAGCCTTCGTACTTCCTTGTTCTTTCAGTTCTCGCCATACCTTCTTTAGTTCTTCCATGCCGCGGCTCAATAGGCCCCCTTGGGGTTTATCCTTAGGATCTGGAGGCAATACCCGGAAAGGGATCAAGGCAAAGCCAATCCACCATAGTCCCACCATCAAAAAGGATATGCGCGCAGCCAACGTGCCTTTATCCGCCACACCGAACCATTCCGGCTTTTGAATGATTAGTAGGTTAACGATTAACAACAACACACTCCCGATGTATCCGTAAGAAAATCCCTTGGCGCTAACACTGTCATAACGATCTTCTGTAGCAATCTCCGGCAGATAAGAGTTGTAGAAAACCAAACCTCCAGCAAAGCCGATCATCCCCATCATAAACCCAATCACCCCTAAGGCGACTGGACTTCCAGAATCATAGAAGAACAAGGAGATACAACCAATGGACCCGAAGATCGTGAAGAACTTCAGGAAGAATTTCTTCTTGCCTCCGGAATCAGCAATTCCAGATAGCAAGGGCGAAAAGATGGCAATCAAAAGGTAGGATCCAGAAATAGCGTAAGCAAATAAGCTGGAATTCGACATTTCAATACCAAAAACAGAAACCGTATCTGCAGTAACAGTAGTGAAGTAGGCGGGAAAAATGGCGACCGTAATCACGAGCGCAAAAGCAGAATTTGCCCAATCGAACAACGCCCATGCATTGATTACTTTCTTATCGTTTAGCTGCGGAGACAGCGGTGCATTCGAGATATCCATGTAATAAATAATGAATTGAACAGAAGGAGAAAAGGATAATGAAGCAGAAATCATGAGTAGGAAATATTCCTCAACATTCCTTAGACATTACCTATCAAAATACTTCACCATTGTTGGGTACCAGTGATTTACAGTGCTCAATATAGGTAAAATATCGTATCTTGTCCTAGTTATGGATATCGCTATATTATCCCGAGGGCCACAGTTATACTCTACACAAAGCTTATACAAAGCTGGGAGAGCTCGAGGCCATAATATGTCTATTATCGATCACACCCTTTGCAATTTAGTGATCGAAGATGGTCATCCTGAGATCTACTACGAAGGACAACCTATTCGTCATTACGATGCTGTCATTCCCAGGATTGGTGCTTCTGTTACTCAACAAGGAGCAGCCGTAATCACGCATTTCGAGTTGATGAATGTATTCACTGCTGCTCGAGCCAATGCCCTCCTGCTTGGAAGAGACAAACTTCGCTGCTTACAACAATTACAGCGTCAGGGCTTATCTACCCCCAAGACTGTAGCCTTGGGGCAACATAGTGATCTATGGTCCGCCGTAAACGTCCTAGATGGTTTTCCCGTAGTGATTAAACTTCTCGAAGGGACACACGGCATCGGCGTTATTCTCTGCGAAAGTATGCAACAGACAGAATCGACGGTAGAAGCCTTCCAGCGATTGAAAGAACGTGTGATCATGCAGGAATTCATCAAGGAAGCCAAGGGTGCGGACATTCGGGCACTAGTCGTAGCTGGTGAGGTGGTCGCCTCCATGAAGCGGCAGGCCCAGAAAGGAGAGTTCCGCTCCAATCTACACCGAGGCGCCAGTGCAAGCGCTGAAAAACTCACACAAGCCGAAATAAATATGGTCATTCGCGCCACCAAGGCGGTAGGCCTTAGCGTAGCTGGTGTAGATCTGCTCCGATCGGAACGAGGTCCGCTCATTATGGAAGTCAACGCCTCTCCAGGCCTGGAAGGCATTGAAACGACTACCGGCATTAATGTTGCCGCCAAGATTATTCAATTCATCGAGAAAAAAGTAAGGGAACGCCGGCGCGCACAGGCAAAATTGAGGTAGGACCGTTGTGCATGCTTTTTCCGGATTGTAGTTGGTGGAAAATCTATCTGGCAGCAGACACCAACAACGGCTAGAGATTCCCCCCTCAACCCAGGTTGGTACCTTTTCCCTTTGCCCCCTAAGCCTCCTTAGCCCAGCTTGGTGTTTTTCACTAACCGTCCCCTCAGTCTTCCCAGTCCTCCCCCAACCCACGCCTAAATTACCCTACGCTTGACATACTCAGAACTTCTAAGTATATTTACACCTAGAACATCTAAGTATGCAAAATTATTCCAAAGAATTGATTGCGGCTTCTACCATTCCCATTGTACTCTCCATTCTTAAAAGGGGCGATAACTATGGGTATAAAATCATCAAGGAAGTACAAGAAATCTCCGAAGGAGCTCTAAACTGGAAAGAAGGGTCCCTGTATCCCGTATTGACCAAGTTGGAGAAAAATAAATTGATCTCTTCCTACATCAAGACCGAAAATGGTCGTAATCGCAAATATTACTCGCTCAATGACACCGGCAAGAGTTTTCTGGTACAACTCCAATCCGAGTGGCAATCTCTTCACGAAATCATGCAAAAAATATGGCGCCCACAAAACCCTTTGATCTTAGAATAGAAGTTGACACTTATGTCAATAGACTGGACAATAATCTGCTACTGAACAGTGAAGAATCTGATGAATTACGAGATCATTTTCATTGTCAGGTAGAGGAACTCTCAGAACTTGGCTTAAGTGAAGAAGAGGCCTTTGAAGTCAGTAAAATGCGATTTGGGGAAAGACAACTGATCCAAACTGAGTTTCACAAAGCCAAGCCCATGAAGATGATCTATCGATACCTGATGGTAGGACTGCTCTTGTTGTTTTCCCTAGAATTGATAGAGGCCTTAATTGCCTATTGCTCGGCTTTCATGTTCATACTTATTGACCAACTTCACGTCCCTTTTCAAACCGCTAGTATAATCGATCTGAGCATAAAGGGCAGTCTGCTAGTAACTTTGTCTTTCTGTGTTTATTTCAAATTGAAGCAGGGTACAATCAGCAAGTGGCTCTTGTGGTTTATTCCAGTGATGAGTATTGTTGCGCAGTTAACAGTACCTGCCTTATTTAACTTTGGTATGAGTTATGATTCCAGCGTGTATTTTTCAATAGCAGGGAAGGCTATAATGAATTCCAAGATTATAATGGTAATTTCGTACTTGTTATCGGTAGGCCTCTTTTTTGTGCTGTGGCATCGAAATGGGAAAAGCCTGCGTCTCTCAAACTGATCGTACGAAATACATGACCGAAACTAGCGAATCCTCGAACTTCATTATCCATAATACTACCATAGAGCCTGGAGAGCACAAAACCATCCGGCTCCCAGTAGGCGAACTCCCTTCAGGTAATAAAATTAGCATCCGGGCACATGTTTACCGAAGCACAAATCCCGGTCCAACGGTATTGATACTTGGTGGGGTACATGGTGATGAGATCAATGGAGTTGAGATTGTCAGACGTTCGGTGCAAAAGGGCTTATTCGAAGATCTACAATGTGGGAGTGTCATTGCTATTCCCATTCTCAATATTTACGGCTTTATCAACTTCTCCAGAGCCGTCCCCGACGGCAAAGACGTTAACCGCAGCTTCCCTGGAACGACTAAAGGTTCCCTAGCCTCCCGCGTTGCTCGTACGCTGACGAAGAAAATCCTTCCTTTGGTTGATTTTGGTATCGATTTCCATACCGGTGGGCATAGTCATTACAACTATCCCCAGATCCGCTACAGCAAGAATGATCCAACAGCGGAAGAGTTAGCCAAAGTCTTTGGTGCCAAATACACGCTAGGAATGAAGACCATCAGCAAATCTTTGCGCAAAGTCGCCCTAGATCAAGAAAAACCAATTCTCGTTTTTGAGGGAGGGGAAAACTTGCGATACGATGGCATTTCTATCGAAAATGGACTTGACGGTATAAGGCGAGTATTACATTATCACGACATGCTATCAAGTGCCCCTGCCATCCCGGCAACCTTACATTACCAGCAAACCACCTGGGTGCGCGCTTCGAACGGCGGCATGTTTCTTTGGATGAAACAATCTGGCCACCCCGTTAGACAAGGCGAACCATTGGGACGAATCAACGATCCTTTTGGCAAAGAGGAGGACGTGTATATTTATTCCCCTCATGACGGCCATATTATTGGTCACAACAATACGCCGGTGATCAGTCCGGGTGATGCGCTTTTCCACATTGCTTATTAGGAAGTGAACTTGAGTTATCTTAGCTAGGAGGATCCGTCAAAACCATGGCCAACCCCATCATCAATATAAAGTTTCACCAAAAGGAGGGAGCCTCGCCTTCCTTTGAACTGATGCGATTGGAAGAAGTGTATCAACGGCAAAACCTTGACCATAATCCAGAAGATTTACATCGCGTTGAGTTCTTTATCCTGCTATTTATCGAATCTGGTACGGGGCATCATGTAATAGACTTTGAGCAGTTTGAGTTAAGCCCCGGAGCACTACTCACGATAAGAAAAGACCAGATTCATCGCTTTGTGAGGGGTGCAGCACAAGGGTATATGCTGTTGTTCACAGAAGAGTTTGTGATTAGTTATTTCAATCAGGTCGAGGTACTGAAAACATTACAGATCTTCAATGAATTGATGGGCTCGCCCTTGGTACAACTGCAAATGCCTGAAGTTCGGGAGATCAAGCACCTCGTGGAGCACATGCACGAAGAGTTCTTTTCTCAACGCGATCAATATTCCTCTCCTATTATCCGAAGTCTCTTGCATATCCTTTTCAACAAGATCCACCGATTCAAAGCCAAGAAAAATCAAATTTTACAGGATAAAAAGTATCTGGAATCCTTTGTCCTATTTCAGAATCTAGTAGAAGAGGAGTGCTTCCGCACGAAGAGAGTAAAGGATTATGCTCTTAAAATGGGGGTATCCACGAAAACTTTAAATAATATCGTTCAAAGTGTACTCCATAAACCCGCCAAAACCTTTATTGATGAAATCGTCATCAAACAGATAAAGCGACTATTGGTGAATTCTGATCTCCAAGTCAAGGAAATTGCCTATCAAGCCGGGTTTGACGAGCCTAGCAACTTATTCAAGTACTTCAAGAAGTACACACAAGTCTCCCCAGAACAATTCCGTCAAAAATATAAGCTATAGCCCTTCCCTACTCCCATCCTTATTCTACACTAATCATTCTCCGCTACTAATTTTCATTCAACATTATAAATCACAAACATTCCCATTTCTACAGTCCAAACGCTCGTTCTCACCTTTCCTCACCTCCTCCCCCACCCTAACTTTGCATCATCTAATGTAACAAAAACACAAACATGAAAGGATTACAAATCATAGCTATATCAGCCCTTTTCGGCCTAATTTCTAGCTGTGGCACTACTCAATCAAACTCTTCAACTGAAAAAGAAACTGAAACTGAAACAACTATGTCAATCAGCAACAAAGAAAAAGCCGTGGCGCTTTTAAACAGTCTAAGCACTGGAGATCAAACTCCCATTTCTTACATTAACCCAGAAAAATATATCCAACACAACCTTGCAGTAGGTGATGGACTAGAGGGATTCGGAGCTGTGGTAGCGGCTGCGCCTCCGGGTGGATTTAAAGCCAAAGTTGTGCGCGCATTTGAAGATGGAGATTTTGTATTCACGCATACCGAATACGACTTCTTCGGTCCCAAGATTGGTTTTGATGTCTTTAGGTTTGAAGATGGCCTCATCGTAGAACATTGGGACAACCTACAAGAAGTTGCCACGGAAACAGCCTCGGGTAGAACCCAAACTGACGGTCCCACTGAGTCAACGGATTTGCCTAAAACGGAGGAAAACAAAACCCTGATTAAAGGATTTATGAAGGACATCTTGATGGGTGAACAGCCTGACAAGATCACAGCATACGTATCCACAGAAGAATACGCCCAACACAATCCAGGTGTGAAGGATGGGCTAGCGGGTCTGGGAGAAGCCATAGAAGCCCTGGCTAAAGCAGGAATGCCGATGGAATACCACAAAAACCATTTCATTTTAGGAGAAGGGAACTTCGTCCTGACAGGTTCGGAAGGTAAGTTTATGAATAAGGAAGTAGCCTTCTACGATCTATTCCGAATTCAAGATGGTAAGATTGTGGAACACTGGGATACGATTGAAAATATTCCAGCTCGTTCTGAATGGAAAAATGAAAATGGTAAGTTCTAGTTTCTAAGGCTTAAGCACCAGGGCATGATTGAGTCAGTTAATTTTGATTTGGTGCTTATATTACAAAGGCTACCCTTCAAAGGTAGCCTTTGTAATCAGCCAATATCCTATGAAACTATATATCTTAGTCCTTCTTCTTTCTATCCTATTCGTCTCAATTGTATTGGGCTTTGCCGTAGTTTTTTATAATGTCGTACTCCTACAGAATATGGAGTATTTTTCCTCTTTGTGTTGCTACTTAGCCGTATATTTTGGATAATGTTGAGGAACACCTCAAATCGAAGAGAATCAAGTCGCAAAAAGTATCGGCATTAAGTACTTAGCCATAAGGGCAATCAAGAGGATCACAATGGTATTAAGAACAATACCAGCCTTCATCATCTCTGGAATCTTTAAATGTCCACTAGCAAAAACTATGGCATTAGGTGGAGTAGACATCGGAAGCATAAAGGCACAACTCGCCGCAAGAGTCACCGGAATACAGTACAAAATCGGGTCTGCCTCTAGGCCCATGGCAATTCCCCCCACCACGGGCAAGAACACAACGACTAGGGCCAAGTTGGACATTACTTCTGTCAAAAACAAGGAGACTGCAGTCAATCCCAACATGATCCAAAAAGCTGTGGTGGAGACGGCTTCAAATTGCTGCCCAACCAAATCAATCAGCCCCGTCCTTTGCAAAGCCCCCGCCAAACTCAAACCTCCTCCAAACAATAGCAGAATCCCCCACGGTAAACGCTCCGTATCTTTCCAGTCCAACACATAACGCCCTTCTGTAAAGTTCACTGGCACCACGAAAAGCGTGATGGTGGCGGCCATCGCAATGAGCGTATCACTGATCGATATCCCAGGCAGAAGATTATCTAATGGCTGTCGGATGATCCAGGCTAGTGCCGTACTAATAAATATGACCAAGATTCGCTTTTCCCCCTTACTTAACTTCCCCAAACTTGCCAGCTCATCTCTAATCAATTGTTGCGCGTGCCCAAACCGTCCCATGTGGTTTGGATAGAGCAGTTTGACCAGGACCCAATAAATGATCGCAATCATCAGCGCAGCAAAGGGCAGTCCTAACACCAACCATTTGGCAAAGCTCACTTCCACACCATAGGTCTCCTTCATAAAACCTACGAAAACAACCGTTGGGGGTGTACCGATGATAGTGGCTGTCCCTCCCACATTCGCTGCATAGGCAATGCCCAATAGAAGGGTTAAGGCAAAATTGCGAATTTGTTTGGGCTTGTACTGATCTCTTGCATCCCCCCTGGTCAGCAAGTCAATCACTGAGGTGGCTATCGGTAGCATCATTACCGTTGTGGCTGTATTGCTAATCCACATACTTAGCCCCCCCGTTGCCAAAAGAAATCCAAGAACAATTCGGTTGGCATTGGTCCCCGTGATCCTGACTATATTTAGAGCGATTCTTCGATGCAAATTCCACCGCTCCATCGCAATCGCAATCATAAATCCTCCCATGAACAGAAATACGATCGGGTTGGCATAGGGAGCCGTGGCCGCTTTCATATCGCTTATGCCCAATAATGGGATCAGTACCATGGGCAGCAAAGCTGTCACAGGCAGCGGAACTGCCTCGGTAATCCACCACACAAGCATGAAAGCCCCCATTGCGATGGCTCGCCAAGCGACCGGCTCCAAGCCTGAGGGAACAGGAAGTATCAACAGAAGAACAAACAGAATGGGGCCTAGGAATAGACCGATTTTTTGCAATTGCATCTACACGAACTAGAAAGAAGAAAATGGGAATTCGCAATGGCTTAAGCACTCACCTATTTCGGCTTCCCATCTTGCTATCTATTTTTTCAATTTCAAATTTGCTACAATGAATTCTCCTACCTTTTCTCCTTGCGCTACCCCATTGTCAATCGCTGGGCGATAGTGAATTCCGCCGTACAGGCGGCTCACAGCGGCTTCCTCTGAAGCATGCTTGAAAGAAGTAAAAGAACGCATGGGAAGGCCATACTCCTCTTCGGTGGTATCCTCGAAAGCAAAGTTATCGCCAAAAAGGGAGGTGAGGGCAATGGCTGCTGCCCGAGATATTACGCTATGTCCGCTGGTATATTCTGGGAAAGGCGGGGTCTGCAATGCCGGCACCCAATCTTCGTCGAGATAGCGATTGATTACGGTTTCTGGCCGAATCAAATTACTGCGATATTTTTCATCCCAACAACTAATAAATGCGTCTGCTAAAGCTATAGATGTCAAAGCGTATGCCTCGATGGTTTGTAGAAAATCTGTCTGTTTTTTCTCACAAGCCAATTTGGCAATCCCTATCCAGTGGCCACCCGGCGTGATCTTTTTCGTCGCAAACATCACGTGTCCCGTATGGTGTGAAACGTAAGGATTACAATCCCAGAATTCCGCAATAGCTAAACGCTCTTCTTTCTCTTCCCTTAAGGCATTGTACACCTCCATTAGCTCTTCATAGAACAGGCTATTTTCATCCATATCATAAGGAGTAGGAGGTGGAGGAGAAAATTGCTGTGCAGAGTCAATGACAAAGGGCCGAATCTCCCGCCAATGTGGTTCGATACCATCCATGTAATCTGGCGGTGTAGGCTGCCATCTGGCTGGTTCGTCAAGAATGGAGAACTTCGGGTAAGTTCTGGTTTCATTGTACATGTCCTTTTTCGCCCACTCTAGCACCGCCGCAGCTACGGCATCTCCATACGCTAAGGACCGACTATATACAGCCTTCGGCATCTTCATCGCCTCAAACTCTTGATAGATCTTTTCCTGAAAAGCAGAGATGCTATCTACAGAAAATATGAGTTCTTTTCCAACTGCTAAGAAGGCTTGGATACTGGCCAACGGAAAGCAATATTCTTGGCCTGCCTCCGGTTGAGGCAGTGCATCCAGGTCCGTCAATTGACCGACCAAGCTTTGATAGGTACTATCTCCATGCGCCGCAACCTCAAAAGCGGCAATGGAAGGATAGGCATAAATTCGACTTGCTACAGGAGGAGAAAAGATATCATGAACAATGACATCTGTTAGTTTCTTCATGGAACGATGGAAGAATGCTGGATCAGCAGCCTCTTCCTGAAAATTGGGATTAGTACTTTCGCATCCCATCAACGTCAGACCTGCCAGCGCTAAGCAAAAAAACAGAATCCTCATAAACACCGGTGATTTGATTAAAAATGTAATTCACCGCGAATTTAAGGAAGTTTGTTTAGGAATGCCTCCTTTTCTGACTTTCCATTCGGCATGTATGGCTTACGAAATAATAACTGGCAGATGGACAACAAATCCGATCTGCCAGTTGCTATCAAATAGACCTTTTCGGCTAACCGTTTCCAGAGTAGGCCAATAATTCTCTAAATAAAGAAGGTTTAGCCCGATAATCGCCAAGATCTTTGACGGTAAAAGCATAGGCATCTTTATGCTTCAAATTGAGCTGCATCAATTCCTTTGCTTTCAGGTAGAATACTCGACCATCTTTGGCATAAACGACTAGCGTATTTGGGGATTTTAGATCTAAATGGATCTTTCCCTTCTTATACCGTAATAGTCCATTCAACCTGTGATTGATCACCTCTACTCGCGCATAATCAATGCTTTGGCCTGCCTCATCCTTGAATCTTGCCATTAGCTCTTGTTCTTCCTTAAAGCGTTTCAATACATCGAAATTGAAGACACCAAGTGTGCTAATATTGAAGCGTGGAATCGGGTTCCCAAGTTCCTTGTAGGTAGTAACATAGGTCACCAAATCGTACGAAATGCGAGGATCAAATCCCTTAAGTAATTCTATCCAATGCTCCTTCGAAATGGCCCGATTCAGGTAATTCTTTTCTAAGTATGCCGCTTGTCCCACCAGAAATGAACGCCCACCAATACGCAGAGGATCCTTCCCTGCGCTGTCGTCATAGAAACGCTTCATCCGGGATTCTTTCCAGTGGATTTTGTGTTGCGCTACAGCAGTCTCCATAAAAGCGTACTCCATACTATCCAATCCGAGATCTTTAGGCAGCAATAATTTGAGGGCGGTGAGATAGTAATTCAACTCTTCCGCTTCTTGCTCCAAGGCTTGATCGAAGGCCTTCCGCCTGACGCGAAGATCATTTCTATATTGATTGTAAGCTATTTTTCGTTCTTTACGATTCGCGTATTGACTATCTAGCTTCACTAATACAGCCGGTAAGGAAATAACCTTATCCCCGTTTTTAAGCTGTAATCTGAAATGCCGCATTCTCTTTTGGTGGGTTATTCTAACATCTGCATATTTAGATATAAACTCTTCTTTATTCAGTTTTTTGGCTTTCAAATCCTTTTTCCGAATCTTCCAGCTAGCTCCGGCCAAGGCCCCCCATTCTGGGTTTTCTCCACTCAGGTCTTGCACTTGGACTAGGATAGCCGAGGGCGTTTCTTCCAGTTCACGGACCTCAATATTGTAGAATAAGGGATTATTGTAAACCTCCGTTGAATTCAGATGTCCAACGTAATGGGTTCCCGCATAAAGGTTTCGGACATTTCTGCCTCGGAAGCGGGTTCTAAAACTATTCCCATCAAGCAACGGTGAATAGCCATCAGAATAGGCCGCTGTAGAGTTAATGATCTCCGGTATGCGTGAGTAAGCCTTATTCAATAGCCCTAAAAAAGCATCAGATTGAATGGCTGTTTCTGCTACCACTCCCAGATAGAGGCTATCTAACAAACGATCAATGGTATCGACCGGTACCCGTATCTTCTCCTTTTCCCTAGTGAAGGTGACTTGGTCTTCCCCATTTTGCCAACGATTTTCCTCATCATTAAACTGCCAAACCTGTGACCCTGCTTCCACCTGTGACTGAGTAAAAGCCAAATCAACTGATTTACCAGTTTGCAGTTTTAATGCACTTCCATCTGTAGCGAAAGCTCGCATCTCAAACATTCCTGTGGAGTTAAAGTAGTAATGGCCGCGTTCGCCACCATCAAAATTCATAGGTAGATCAGTAGCCATGAAATCAGCAAAATCTCGAAATTCCCGATACATCAAAACATACTCTCCGGAATAAGACGATCCATCGGCAGTTGTAAAAGCATCTGCTGGAATATCGATCTGGGTTCCCGATCGGGCATCCTTGATCGAAGTAGACTGCTGTGCATTTAGGTAGTAATAATTGGAAGGTACATTTCTGTAGTCCTTCTCAAGGATAACAGATACCCTTCTATTCTTAGCATAGGCTGCTTCCGTTTCCTGATCAATCATCAGATCTAAAAAGGCCTTTCCAGAATATTCGACCTGATCAGGAACGAAGCCATTTTCGACCAGAAAGGTCTTCACAGTCTGGGCACGACGTTCAGATAGATCCTGGTTGTAGCTAAGACTACCTTGTTGATCTGTGTGGCCGATCAATACGGCTCGATAGGCCTCTGCCTTCGGCAAATTACCAATGGCCCCGTAAAGCTGATTAGTAGCCTCAACAGTTAGCTCATCTTTGTCCAAGTCAAAAAAGACATTGAAGATGGTTGTCGGTTGAGCGGTGCCCAATGTGTACGTTAGCGTCAAAAGGAAGGTGATCCGTAGGACGGATTGGAGCGCAGGTTTTAATGAGATCATACAACAGGGTTTGTATTCAGAAATAGAGGTTGCGGTGTGAGGAGGGGCGCCACTTTCCTAAGACAGACGCCCCGTATTAAATATAACGAATATTTTTAATTTTTAGTTCCTCTATAACTCATTATATCACTTGACGGAGAAGGTCTTCTTTTCTACCCCCAATCCTTTCATTGTCAATGATTTCCAATTCTTCGGCAAAACGGTTTTTTGCTGCTCAATTCCTTGATCCCCAACGTCCAAACCTCCCAGTCCATAGAGTACGGCTTGCAACATCCCGCCGGCCCCAGTGGCAAAGTAAGGATTAGTCCCACCTGCGGTCTCAGAAATCACTCCAAAAGGTGGTACCTTATTGGGCTGATAGCTCTGGGTAAAAAACTGATGAGCCTTTTCAGCTTCTCCTAGGCGTCCATAGAGCGTGGCCAGTACGGAGAATCCCATAGCCGGTCCATTAGGAGACATACGTTTTTCATAGTAAGCTAAGTCCTTGCGGATCTGGCTTTCTTCTGTCACAATCTTCATGGGGAAAGCCAACAAATTTACATCAGCCTGCTTGATCATTTGCCCCTGATAGGTCGCATTTTCTCGGGTGGTACCATCAGGAAACTTTAGAATGGGAATGTTGTCAGCTACCTGGCTCCAGGCAGGGTCGGGCGACAAGCCTAGTTCCTTCGCTGCAGCCACCGCATCTCGCAGACAGGTAATGGCCATTCCATTGGTGTAAGCATTGTTGTCAATATTCTCTTCCCATTCGTTGGCCCCAATCACATTCTTGATATCGTATTTCCCTTCCTCATTGGGTTCTACCCGGCTGACCCAAAAATCGGCAACGGCCTCCAGGATCGGATACCCTCGAGTTTTCAGCCAATCTTTATCTTTTGTTACTTGGTAATACTTCCAGCAGGCCCAGGCAATGTCTCCACTGATATGGTGCTGAAATGGCCCTGTCAAAGCCCACACGGGGGTGTCTTCAGATCCGTCCCCAGCTGATTCCCAAGGGTACATAGCCCCCTTGTATCCATGGGCAAAGGCATTTTGCTTGGCAGCCTCTAGTCGCTCAAAGCGGTATTCAAGAATCGACCTGGCGATATCGGGTTGTAGGATCAATAAGGGCGGATACATCCATATCTCCGTATCCCAGAAGACGTGCCCGTTGTAACCTAGACCGGAAAGCCCCATCGGAGAGAGGCTGTAAGCCGTCCCTTCCCTGGCAAAGGAGTACAAGTGATATACTGCAAAACGCACATCTCGCTGAGCCTGATCATCTCCTTCAATCACGATATCGCTTTCCCACAATTCATTCCAAGCCTGTCGGTGCCTACTTAAGAGTCGATCAGTGCCTTCCAATGCGGCGAATATGGTTAGTCTTTCCGCCTCATTATGCGGATCTTCGTAATGCTCCGTCGAGGTAGTGGAAGCCACTAGGCTAAATTGATAAGTCGTGCCGGCTTCTAGCTTTTTCCGAAACTTTGCCAAATGCATATCGTAATCCCAGTCTTCGTGGATTAGCTGGGGTTCCTGTCCATGAGACTCTGGAAAGATAAAGCTATTGGATGCCGCCACTTTGTGCTTGCCAGAGGGACTCTCAGCTACTGAGGTAAG
>ENA-UENT01000646-UENT01000646.1-marine-metagenome-genome-assembly--contig:-NODE-646-length-17770-cov-3.159723_pt1 | contig 17770 bp, 11 predicted proteins | sample MGYA00237879_ERZ529330 | MGnify/ENA primary metagenome ERZ529330 (study PRJEB26372, sample SAMN05368345) | marine metagenome | biome: cultured habitat; feature: ocean water; material: water; isolation... | reverse complement strand
GCTTACAGGATTGGGACAATGCTTACGCGGGCGTATTTAGATGGAAAATTGATCTTGTCAACCAGACCTTGCCAGGTATGATGTCTCGTGCTTATGGCCGTATACTGTTTATCGAAAGTATGTCTGTAAAACAACCGGTTGAAAATCTAGTACTTAGTAATAGTATGCGACTGGCTGTAGTTGGATACGTAAAGACGCTGTCTAGTGAAATAGGGAAACATGGGATCACCCTGAACATTCTTGCTCCTGGCTATCATGATACGCCGAGAATCGCCTCCTTACTAAAGAAGAATGCGAGCTTGAAAGGAATGAGCGAGGCAGAGGTGAGAAGTGGATTTGAATCCGAAATTAATGTAGGATTTATGGGAGATCCGGCCGACTTTGGCGCGCTTGGTGCTTGGTTGCTCTCACCACAGGCCCGATACTTGACAGGACAAACCATTAGTGTTGATGGCGGTGTGATCAGAGGTACCATGGGCTAAGGTGTGTGAAAAAATCACTCGTGTAAATTGCAGTAATCGTTATGGTTGACGAGTTGTGAAATTGAGCACTTGTTGGATGTCCATGATTGCCGGTCGTTAGGTACGATTGCCACAGCCCAAAGACAAATACAACAGACTAAGCTGGAACGGGAGGAGAGAACCTAATGTCATACTCTTAAGTTAGACTGAAATGATAAAAGCCATTAAGTACATCGCGCTCTTAATCCTGCTTCTCCTAGGAGGAGCCATCCTATTCAACTACCATCCTGATATATCTATAGATCGATTGAAGGAGAAGTATACTTATCCAGATTCTCGTTTTATTCAGGTTGAAGGGATGGACGTGCACTACCGCATAACTGGACAGGGGCCAGCCTTGGTTTTGTTACATGGAACCGGAGCAAGCTTACACACCTGGGAAATCTGGACGGCAGAGTTACAGAATGATTTCACGATCGTAAGTTTGGACCTACCAGCTTTTGGCTTGACAGGGCCTTTTCCCAACAGAGATTATCAAATTCGACATTACACTGAATTTTTGGACGCTTTTACAAGTGCCATTGAACTTGATAGTTTTGCATTAGGTGGCAACTCTTTGGGAGGGCTTATCGCCTGGCGTTTTGCCTTAGACTATCCTCAGAAGGTTCAGCAATTGGTCCTTTTGGATGCAGCCGGAATTCCTCGCCAACAAGAAGGAGAGTCTCCCTTAGCTTTTCGTTTGGCCAGGAAGCCAATCGTTGCCGCCATTATGCAGAAGGTTACGCCGAAAGCACTATTCAAGAAATCTCTGTATGAAGTATATGGTGATCCAGAAAAGGTTACGCCAATGCTTTTACAGCGTTATTTTGAGCTTTTTCGTAGACCAGGAAATCGTCAAGCTTACGTGGACCGTATTAATCAAGAAGATGCTATAACTCCTCCCGATCGCTTAAAAGAAATAGAACAGCCAACCCTCATCCTTTGGGGAGAAACTGATGCTTGGATTCCCGTTGCTAATGCCACGGCATTCCAAGATCGCTTACCGAATGATACCTTAATCATCTACCCAGAAGTGGGGCACCTTCCTATGGAGGAAATTCCAGTGCAAACGGCTGAGGATGTTCGCAACTTTTTAAAGCAGCAACAAAAGGTTGAGGCGCAGTCCACTATAACTGCTCCCTATTAATCCTGATTATCCGTTCTCCGTCTTGAACTGTGTTTTGACTTTAGTCATGTGTCCAATTTGAGACCTGCCATCTCATCGTTCCGGATGTGGATAAGTCCAAAATTTATGTCCAAAAAATGTGGATAAAATTCTAGACCAGGAGGAAGTCACATTACTTCATTTTACTATTTTTGTGGGCTATGAGATTGAAAACGCTTGAAATTAAAGGGTTCAAGAGTTTTGCCAACGAAACAGTGGTGAACTTTAACGAGGATGTGATTGGTATCGTAGGACCCAATGGTTCGGGTAAATCTAACATTGTAGATGCGATACGTTGGGTGTTGGGAGAACAGAAAAGTAAGGAATTACGTCTGGATACCATGACTAGCGTAATTTTCAATGGAACCAAAAAGCGTAAATCTAGCGGCTTGGCGCAAGTCTCATTGACCTTTGAGAATACCAAGAATCTTCTACCTACCGAATATAACTCCGTTACGATCACCCGTATGTTATACCGAACGGGTGAGAGTGAATACCGATTGAATGGTGTAACCTGCAGATTGAAGGATATTACTTCATTATTCTTAGACACCGGTATTGGCTCCAACTCTTATGCAATCATTGCCCTCGGAATGGTAGATGATATACTAGCAGACAAGGCCAATTCGCGCCGGAGGATGTTTGAGCAAGCCGCCGGAATTTCCAAGTACAAAAAACGCAAGCAAGAGACCCTGAATAAGCTTAAGAGTACCTCTGAAGACTTGGACAGGGTGGAGGATTTGCTATACGAGATTAATAATAATCTGGTATCCTTGGAAAAGCAGGCACGGCGTGCCAAGCGTTATTTTGAATTAAAGGATAAATATAAGGAGTCCAGCATCCTGTTAGCCAAGTTTAAGATCAATGATCTAAAGACTCGACAGCGGGAGATTCGACAGAAGTTGCAAGAGGAGCAAGATAAGTATAGGCAATATGATGTGCAGCTGAGCCAGTTGGAAGCCAAGTTAGAGTCGGAGAAGAAAGCTAACCTTGATAAAGAGAAAACGCTGTCGGAAAGACAACGTGATCTGAACGCCCTGATTGGTGGAATCCGAGGCAAAGAGAATGACAAGCGAATGCTGGAACAGAAGCAGGAGTTTATCATTCAAAGTCAGGAAAAGTTAAATGTTGGAATCCAGTCAGCTAAGGCGCGAATTGAGCAGTTGGAAGAGGATGTGGAGCACTACCGAGGAGAATTAAACCAGGAAAAGCGGATTGAAGTCAATCTTGAAAAAGAGTTGGACGAGGCCGAAGATCAATTGCAAAAGATCAAAGATAGCCATGGATCAATCAAGGCCGATTTGGAAGAGATCGTAACTCGGCAGCAAGACTTGGAGAAAGAAGCCTTCGAGTTAGAGAAACAACGCGCGATCAACAAAAATCAGATTGATAACCACTTGCAGGAACTCGAGAGAAGCAATCTGGAGATTGAAATGAGAGAGGAGGAAATTAAGACGATTCACACCAAGATTGCGGAGATTGAGATTCGGGAGCAGGAATATACCAAGCGGCTGGATAGCCTAACACAGGCTGAGGAAGATAGAAAGACAGCGGTAGAACAGCATGAAAAGCAACTGGAGGACTTAAACAATAAACTCAAGAAAGTAAACAGAGAACTGGATGCTAAGCGCAATGAATTTAAGTTGACGCAGAGCATGGTTGAGAACCTGGAAGGTTTTCCTGAGTCTATTCGGTTCTTGAGTAATAATAAGGAGTGGAAGAAGGATGCTCCTTTGTTGTCCGACTTGATCTACGTGTCAGAGGAATACCGAGTGGCGATCGAGAATTATTTGGATCCCTATTTGAACTACTACGTGGTTGAAAATCTGGAGGAAGCTACCAAGGCGATCCGTTTACTTAGTAGAAGTCAGAAAGGTAAGGCCAATTTCTTCTTGCTAGATGCCTTTAAGGAGTATAGTGCCCCAATGTCTTTATTTCCAGAAACGCTGCAGGCTATTGATCTGATCCAGACTGATCCAACCTATTACAATCTATGTAGCTATCTGTTGGAGAATGTCCTAGTCACTGAAAACGAAGATTTAGCCGCGCAGCCGGTTAGTAACAATATTACTTTACTCTCCAAAAGTGGTCGCTTTATTAAGCGAAAGTTCAGTGTCTCTGGAGGGTCTATCGGCTTATTTGAGGGAAAGAAGATTGGTCGGAAGAAGAATCTTGAGTTGTTGGAATCAACCATTAAGAAGGCAGAGCGCGAGGAAAATAGGTTAAGTACCGCCTTCTTCAATTTGAAGAATAAGATAGAAGAGCTCAAGAACAAACGCTCCGATACCGATATTCAAATTGAACGGAATCGTTTGAACCAGCTACTGCAAGAAAAAGTTGGATTCACAACCAGAAGAGAGAACTTTGAATCCTTTATACAAGGAGTCAACGATAAGAGGACGCAGCTGGAGGCGAGTAATGAAAAGCTGATCACTCAAATCAAGAAGATAGAGGAAGACCTGGCTGAAAAAATGGACCTTGTCTCCAGCATTAAGGAACAGATCTCCAATATGGACGGTTCTTTCAGAGATGTAGCGGAGCAACTAAGCCAAGCTTCCACGCATTTCAATGAGCGAAATATTAACTTCATTCGCCAGCAGAATAAAGTTGGAGCGCTGCAACGCGAACTAGTCTTCAGAGAAAATCAACTCAAGGAAACGCGCAGAACCTTGATCACCAATCAAGCTTCGATTACGGAAGGCCAAGCCGAGGTGCAAGACATCATCCAACGAATTGATACGTTACAAGAAGACCTGCAAGCAGCTTACAAGCAACGAAAAGAAAGAGAATCCTCCCTTTCTGAGGCCGAGCAGCTGTACTTCCAGGCTCGTGGCGGGATCAATGAATTAGAAGATGGTATTCGAAAAACAGCTCGGGTTCGTCAAGATGCGCAAATCCTCATTAACCAGATGAAGGAGAAAGAAAGTGGGGTCAAGTTTGAGGTTAGCTCGGTGGCTCAGCGACTCAGGATTGAATTCGGTATCGATGTCAATCAGGTGATTAATCAAGAAATGGAGGAGATTAAGGAAACGCTAGAGGAGTTGCAGGTAAAGGTTGATCGCTTTAAATCCCGCCTAGATAATTATGGCGAAATCAACCCGATGGCGGTGGAGGCTTACGATGAGATGAAGGAGCGCCACGATACGATTTCCCAGCAGCGTGATGATATCGTCCAAGCTAAAGAATCTCTGGTTGAGACTATCAAAGAAATTGAAGAGACAGCTACCTCTCAATTCTTGGAAGCTTTTAATAAGGCGCGGATTTATTTCATTGATGTATTTAGAAGCTTATTTACAAGTGATGATAATTGTGATCTAATTCTCCTGGAGCCTGAGACACCATTAGAATCAAAGATCGAAATCGTTGCCAAACCTAAAGGAAAACGCCCTCAGACCATCAGTCAATTGTCTGGTGGTGAGAAAACCTTGACGGCCACAGCCCTGCTGTTTGCCTTGTACCTGCTAAAACCTGCTCCATTCTGTATTTTCGATGAGGTTGATGCCCCGCTGGATGACGCTAACATTAATAAATTCAATAAGATCATCAAGAAGTTCTCGAAGGATTCTCAGTTTATCATTGTTACCCACAATAAGCTAACCATGGCTGCGGTGGACACGATTTACGGAGTATATATGGCGGAACAAGGGGTTTCTGGTGTAAGTCCCGTAGATTTTAGAGATTTTGATCATAAAGCGACATTTGAAGTAGCTCAAAACTAATCCATTAGCTTTCCTTTTTCGAGTCCCAAGTAGTATTTGAACTTTTCTTCAAGCTTAAAAGTTTTCCAGATTGTGGCTTTAACCGACTGAATGTCTTGCTGTTAAAGCGATGTCAGTACTTCTGATACGAATTCACTAGCTTCTCCGAATCCTCAAAAGTCCTAAAATGGGACTTTTTTTGATGAAATTCCCACCATTAGAATTTTCCAAAAAACGACGAATACGACCAATAAATGGGACATAATGCCCAAAAATAGAAAGATGCCCAAAATGGGGCGCTTCTCCCCCTATCTTTGAAGTGTAATTAAAAACTAAGTCAGTCATCAACTATCAAAATCAGCTCGAGTACCACTTGGGCAGACTGGCCTTTCTATTCCTAAAAAAACACAAAGACATGAGAAGTTTAACTATTCTGACATTTTTCTTCTTCGTCGTAACAACACTAAACGCCACAACACACACCACTATCAAAGGTGGAGACTGGGACGACGCAAGTATATGGAGTACTGGACAAGTACCAAACATCAGTGCTTGGCCAGGAGACAATGTGATTATCAATCATAAGGTAGAAACGCCTGGTGATCTTGCCTTCAAACAAGGTGCTTCCATGACCGTTAACGCCAACGCCTCTTTGGAAATCAATGGGGAATTTAAATTACAGGGCAGTGGAACCTTTCTTATAGCAGCAGACGCGATAGTGAATTGCGGAAAGGTGAAAAACGCTGGATATGGAGGATCATTAAGCGTAAATGGATCCTTGATCAGCGATGACGTAATCACGATTTCCGGCGTGGCTGCCTTCTTTACTGATGGTACGATCTATGCGGATAAAATTGAAGTAAAAGGAAGTGGAAACTTTGAAAGCAAGGGAGGGGTGATTGAATTAGAAGGAGCATGGGAGATATCTGGTGGCACAGCCATTAAGATTAGCAATACAGAAGTAGTTACAGAAGATAAGTTTAAGCGAACAGGCGGTCCTAGCATCGAATTTATTGGGGGATCCCTTACTGTTGGTGATGACTTCCTAGGATCAGGAGGCGGGAGTATCTGCTTCGATGGTACTGTGGTAGAGGTAGAAAACGATACAAAACTAAGTGGGAGTGTAGCCATCAATGTTGGAGGGCGAGGTTCTTTCAGCACTAATAAAGCTGAATTAAAGGGCTCCTCTACCATTCGTGGTAAAGACTTGGGCGGCTGGTTTAATCACGCGGAAGATATTGATTTTCAAGGGAGCGGTAATGTGAGATGTGTAGATGGAAATTGTTACTATGACAAAAATAATGAAGACGAGATGCCTAATGCACTAGACCTAGGGTCAGGACTCAACACTGTTCTGCCGGTCGAACTGCTATACTTTGAAGCAGATGTAGAACAAGGTGGAATGCTTGTGGTCAATTGGGCAACTGCCGTTGAAATCAACAACGATTTTTTCACCATCGAAATGTCCTTGAATGGGAAAGTTTGGAAAAGCATGGGAGAAGTTAAAGGAGCTGGAAATTCTGATGTTGAGCTCACTTACGAGTGGAAGAACGATGAGGTAAATGCAACAGGAACGGCATATGTGCGATTGAAGCAAACAGATTTTGATGGAAGTTTTAGTTACTCCGACATTGAATCTGTGGAATTTGTCAACAAGGCAAACGCAAACTATCAAGTGAATGTCTTTCCAAACCCAGCTACTGAATATATCATGATTGAAGGAATTGCTGCGGATAAGACACCTCTTATTTCCTTGGTTAATATGCAGGGGCAGCGCATCCAAATTCCAGTAAGTGATGAAGGGATAAATACCAGAGTAGATATCCCCAGCTATTTGCCTGCTGGTACCTATGGGCTTGTAATTGACAACGGTGATCAAATACAAACTCAACAAGTGGTAATCCAGAAATAGGGTTAAGACCTAATCATTATTAACCACCTCGTAGAGAAAAACCAAAACCGAAAAGAAATAGGGTTATTATGAGTTAGGCAATATGATAGTTGAATTAAGCTTCAGGAAGGCCTCGGTTAACATCCGGGGCTTTCTTTTTTTGCAACCTCCAGCCGGTTATACAGTCCTTATTATAAAAAGACTTATTTTGGCTTAAACAATGACCCCATTAGTCATTCTGCTGGGACATGAATTTGAGAAACTTTGACGCTCCATGACGAACACTTTTGAGACCATCAAGCCTCTGGATCAGCGGATAGCGCAGTGTGTTGACTACTACTACTTAGATGTAAAACCAAACAATAGCTTGACGGAATTTGAGTGCTTCCCTCATCATAATAACACGATATCAATATATCGATCTCATGTCCGTGCGAGCAATCGGGATATGATCTACGATGCTAGCGCTCCGCCCTTCCAAATATTCACTCCAGTAAGGGAAGAGGTTTTGACTGTGAGGCAGGTAGGAAAAGTGCATCGCATAGTTATTGTTTTTCATGTTCTTGGCATTCAACAATTTTTCCGGAAATTGAATTTCGCTGACTACATCGTCGACTACCCCTTCTTTCGTCCGCTGGAACTCAACCAATTGTTCGAGACCCAAGATTCACGTACGATTGGGCTGCTCCTTGATGAATTTTTGGCTAAGCGCTTCCAAGCCTTTGAGCACGCCACTTTAGAAAAAGCTGTCCAACATGTTTTCTCAAATTTTGAGGAGTTTTCAGTGGAGCATTTGGCGGCGGAATTGAGTATTAGCCGAAGGCATTTGAATCGCCTATTTAAAGGCCATTTCGGCGTTTCCATTAAGAAGTTTCATCGAATCATTTTACTTCGGAAGTTATTGGAAATGAAGCTTTTTGATAACCCCACGGAGAGTTTTACCCGGCTGGCCTACGAACTTAATTATGCGGATCAAGCTCATCTCAATAAGGCCTTCAAGGACCTGACCCATAATTCTCCAAACCAGTTTTTGAGGAAAGGTACGCTTCTAGGAAATGAAGATACCTTCTGGCATATTGTGAAGTAAGGCATGTCCCATTTTTACAAGGATTTGCCTTTTAGGACCCCTAGTTTTGTCCTAAAAAGGAGAAAATGAAAAACGTCTACTGCCTATTACTTCTACAATTTTACTCTTGCTTACTTTTTACACAGGAATCTTATTCTAGCCTCACCGAGCGGGCTTTGTCCTTGATGTGGGAAGCCAAAGATACGGCTGGTTATCGTGCCTCCTTGTCTCTCTACGAAACTGCTTTTGAGCGTTTCCCTGATAGTATCGATCATCTTGGACTTTACAAAGCTTCTGTTCTCGCCGGGGAACTCCAAGAACTAGATAAGGCCTTCACGTATTTGCAGCCCGTATACGAAATTGAAGAAGATGAGTATGGGACGCCAGGCTGGGCTTATGTAGTGGGCGAGTACGCCAATTCAGAATACAAGAATCTTTTAGAAGATCCCCGCTGGGAAAAATTGACCCTTAAGGCATTAGGACGAAAAAAGAAATTTTATCAGGACCTGAAAAGTAAGAGAGAGGAGTTCCTCCGGGTAAAAGATCGATATGGAATCAACGGAAACCTAGATGGAAAGGAGCTATACCAACAATTACAGAAATGGAACCCCTATCTTACTAAATCTCAAAGTGATTACTCGATTTCATTTCCCGTAAAAGATACCTTACTGACTTCCTATTTTGTTCATTTACCCGACAACTATAACCCTGCCAAATCTTATCCCATGCTAATCTTCTTGCATGGGGCAGTTAGGTACAATGAATTTGCGGATTATCAGACCAAAAGTATCCTAGGTGGTTGGAATCGATTCTACACTGAATTTGCAGATAAGCATGAGGTTGTTCTGGTATTTCCAAGCGGGAGTAAGCAATTCAACTGGATGATTCCAGACGATGGATTTTTCCTCATCCCAACGATTGTCAAGCAGATTAAGCAGAGTATACATATAGATGATAATAAGATCTTTATTAGTGGTCACTCGAATGGGGCTACGGGTTCTTTCTCCTATCTAGTAAAACAACCTACCTTATTTGCAGGCTTCTACGGCTTTAATACCTATCCGAAGGTCTTCACAGGCGGCACTTTCGTTGAAAATACCCGCAATCGTTCCTTTATCAATTTTTCAACGGATCAGGACTACTATTATCCAACTGCCGCCAATGATACCTTGACGGCATTGATGAAGGCCTTGTCGATTGATTATGAAGACCATCGATATAATGGCTTCCCGCACTGGTTCCCTGCCTTCGATGAATCAAAGCCTGCTCATCAAGTGTTATTTTCAGATTTGTTAAAGAGAACAAGAGACCCCTTTCCTAAAGAAATTAACTGGGAATTCGACGATGACCAATATGGAGCAATAGACTGGTTGGATAATATAAAGCTCGACACCTCACAGACCATGGCAGCGTGGCACGCCCCGGTGAATTTCAGGATCAGAGAATGGCTAGATTATGACGATAGAGACAGCTTGATCGTACTAGAAGTGAACAAAAAGGCCTTTAATTTCCCTAGAAAATCTGGTAAGGTCGAAGCAAGATATAAGAACAATACTTTTGAATTAAAAACCTCCCGAATCAAATCTTTGTCAATCAATATTTCTCCCGAGATGGTGAATCTGGATCGTAAGGTGAAGGTATTCGTGAATGGGAAATTATACTTTAATCGAAAAGTTGGGTATGATAAAGATTTCCTGTTGCAGTCCTTTGCGGAGAACCAGGATCGTAAGCAATTGTGGGTCGATGTGATCGAACTACAGTTATAATGATCCGCCAATCTACTGTCGGCTAGTCCGTTTGCTGCTGGATCAACTTCTTAAATACGGACTTTGTGAATCGAACGTAAGTTTGCAATTCTTTATCAAAACCGATCCATTGGTATTTATTTCCATAGGGACAGGAAGGTGCAGCCTCTTCCTGTCCTGATCGAAGCTCATAGCGATCAGGAGTACGGAGGTAGGTTTCCATATTTACCTTAGGAAGCGGTGTTCCCTCCATTTTTTTTGTATTAGTACTTGTTTTTTTTGTTTCCATGCTTGCTGGGATGAGTAGTTTAGTTCCAGTCTAATGCTTTTCTTTCTTCCCAATAAAACGCTGCAGAAACAGCTTGGTCTTTCAGTAATCGAATTTCTTCATCGGATAGTTTTATCTCTTCCATCTGTAAATTACTCAATAAATGGGTTGCATTCGATGCTCCACTCAATACGGTAAAAGGTCGGACTGTCTGACGGCAAAATTGGAGGGCAATGGCATCGATCCCAACACTATGATGAGTTGCTATTTCATTGAGTATCCGGTATAGCTCAGCATAATGTGGGTAGTCTGGATTAGGGAAAACTCTACCGTTGGCTAGCGCTTCCTTTATAATGATTCTTTTGTGCTGTCTACCCATTTCTTCCAAAATGGCTGCTAAACTTTGATCCAAGACATTATAAGTGACCTGAAAAGCATCAAACAGAGGTACGCCTTCTATTTGAATGCTTAAGGCCTGCTGAAGAACTTGCAATTGATTACTTCCGGTGCTGGTCAAACCAATGACCAAGCCTTGATTTTTTTTGAGTTGTGCCAATCTACGTAGCACTCCCTCGTTTTCTAAAACGCCGGTTTCGAAGGTAGCGGAGTGAATCTGGTAGGTCGTCAAATAGGGGAGGAGCTGAACGGATGTTGCCCATTGTTCGTTCAGCTTAGCGAGAGAATGTTCTTTGACCTCATGTTGGGTAGCATTTGGATCAAAATTAGCCGTGTAGGTGTATCCCCATTTGGTGGCTACCTCTACCTGCGGATCTTCGATGGTCTTCAGCCATTCAATCAAGAGGTTTTCTGCCATTCCGTAACCAGGCGCCGTATCAAAATATCGAATTCCCATTTCATAGGCTTGTTGGAGAAGGGAGAAGCCTTGATTCCTAAATTCTTCCAGGGAAAAATCGGTTTTAGTTGTTTTTTCACGGATATTTATATACTGCGGCCGGCCAATTGCGGCTGTTCCCAAACCTAGATACACCTTGTTATTCTTCATCTTGAGTCAAGATAACAAGTATCTCAAAAATCCTACCTTATGATGAAAGGAATTGCCCCACAATGGATTGTTGAAGACATGGAGAAGACCATTGAATTCTATCAAGAGAAACTAGATTTCACGTTAGATTGGGTGGGCGACCCACCACATTTTGCCATGCTAAGTAGAGCTGGTGTCACCTTAATGTTTAGAGCTTTATCTCAACCTCAGCTGATGCGTCCCAATCGTCAACCTTTTGTTCAGGCGGGCTGGGAGCCTTCTGGGAAGCAGGCTTGGGATGCTTATGTATGGGTGGAGGATGTAGAGCACTTATATCAAAAATGTGTGGAGCGGGAGCTTAGCATTATTCGGGAACTGGAAACTACAGATTATGGAAATCGAGATTTTGATCTAGAAGATATTAATGGATACATTCTCTGCTTCGGGCAGACCATAGCCGACTAGGTATGGTCTGCCCAGCGAAAATTTAGTTCTTTTTCTTTTTCTTCTTTCGTTTAAAAGGATTGAACTTATTGAGATGGTTCTTGATGCTGTCCACTGCGTTTTGGGTTCCAGTATTCTTTAGCAAATCATTAGCCGTAGAGTCAATCAAGTTGCCGGGGGCAGACCCGAGTTTTTCTTTGAGCAACTCATCTGCTTTCTCCTTAGCATCCTCCTTTAGTTGATCTACTTTCTCGTTGATGACCGTATTGGCGGAATCTACTACCTCATCCACTTTTTCCTGTGCGATGTCTTTCCCCTCTTGCAATTTCTCCTCTGCTTGCTCCTGTAGTGCCTCTTTCTGCTCATTGATCTCCTCTTGTAGTGCTTCTTTTCCTGCCTCCGCCAAGCTGGTTTCACCGTCTCCGCCCAATAGATTCAGCTTTACCTTCGGATCCGTCAAGGAGCCGGTTAGATTGATCATAGCATTGACAAACTCGCTCTTCTTTATGTTGAATCCGAGTTTTGAAGCTTGTGACTGCAATAGGCCGTATCCTTGATCAACGGCTTGACCAACCGCCCCTTGTTCAAGCAGTGTCCTAGGAATCTTAGCTTTGATGTTGTAATTCATACTTTGATCGAGCCCATGAGATCCGCTGATTTTCATCGCAATATCGTCCATATCTACATCAAATTCCTTCAGCTCCAAAGTTCCGTCTTTCAACTCAAACCAGTTTTTGGTTCCACCCAGATCTATCTCCTTGGTCAAGGCCTTTAAATTCAACGCATTGCCAACCGCCTCTAAAGGTTTGAATCCGGAGATAACCCCATGGACCGTCTGCAAAAATCCTTCGATGTTCAGCGATTGAAGATTAGGCATCAGATCCTGCCCAAGCACTCCATCCATAATCATGGTAGAGTTGAAGTTACCTTTAATAAATTGTCCAATAGGGGCTAATGCCTTAAAGGTATTCAAGGTGTTGAACGCCTCTGCGAATTCCAGCTGCTCCAAGTCATATTTAAAAGAGAAGGTAGGAGCTTCTACATCCTTGGTATCATAACTGCCACTGATGTTCATACGTCCCCCAAGCGTTTCGCTGGTAGCATTTTCCAAGACTACAGCCTGCTGATCTACTACTAAATGCCCCTTCACATCCTTCAACACCATATTGGTGTATTTGACGCGATCCACATTTGCATTTACATCAATTGTCATACGTTCTGGAACAGGAACAACTTCCAGGGGTTCCTCTTCTGCTGCCGTTGCCTTAGCCGTTGGCTCTGTATCGAGCATCTCCATGAACTCATTGAGATCCACTAGGCCGGAATTGACGACGATATTTCCCTTCAGTGTACCATTGTCAAACAGGTAGTCAAAAACGTGAAGAATGGTTCCGGTGGCCGAAAAATCACTAGATCCAATTTTGGTTCTCAATTCATCTGCCTTCAATACTTGCGGTCCGACCTCTCCCAAAACGTAGGTATCAGTTAGGGTATATACGTCGTATGCTATCTCTCTAAATGCTCCTTCAATTTGAAAATCGAAGCGATCGAAAACTTCCAGCGCCACTTCCTCAACATCCTCTTCACCAGATGGAGTCTCTACCTCTTCTTCAGCAGGAATCCATTCATTGGTGTCAAAGAAATCCGATTGAACGCGAAGCTTCCCAGTCATTGCTTTCTTAGGAGAAAAATAGGCTAGAATATTGTCTATATACCCTTGGGCCTTGAGATCACTTTGACCCAAGCGACTTTGAAAATCTTTGATCTGTACATTTTGGGGTGTAAAGTTGACATCCAAGGTTTTGATCATCACCAACGGAAGGTCAGCAGATTTGTAGTTCATCTGATCAATCTGCATGGTTCCACTCATGTCTACTTGATCATAGGCTCCAGCATCTATGGCTGACATTCGGGTGTTCACTGTCGCATCCGCGGTAATCAGTCCGTTGAGGGTTTCTATACCTTCAATTGGAAATGCTGCGCCCAACTCCTCCAAATCCAAACGCCCCTTTACCGCTGCGTTCACCGCAGGATCGCTGATTGGTGTTCGCAAACTAAATCGCCCCGAGATCGGATTGGTCCCGATCTGCATTTTGAAGGTATTGGCGTCCACCTGTAGTTGATCTAAATCGCTACTTGGACTATTGATCTTGACGGCTGTATTAATCCCGTTAATGCCTAGTGGAAGGTCAGGATATTTTACGTCTGCATCTGCGACTTCAAAGTTGACCTTGAAGGCTGGGAGTAATTCCTTTTCCGCATTAAAAGTTCCCTTGACATTGCCATCGAAGGCAAAGCGGCCATCTGCTTTTACGTCCTCATAGCCTTCAATGTAAGCGTTAGGGATCATGGAGAGCAACTGCTTAAACTCATTCTGGGGAGAGCTAAAGGAGAGATCCATTTTGATATCATCCGCTTCGGCTAACTGAACAAAACCAGTAGCTTGTAATATTAACTCATTCAAACGCAGCTTATTCTCTTTTAAGGTATAGGTGCTGGTCTTCTGGTCAATATTAACAACTGCATCCAAGGCGGTAGAGGCCTTCTTTAAGTACCCGATATCTCCATATTGGATACTTAGCTCGTCAACCGTCGTTTTGGTATCCAGGTCATAATTATCTATTGTGAATTGACCAGACCCATTATGGTTGATCTTATTCGCTGCTACATATACACCCATACTACGATCATCAAAGACAAAATCTCCATCGGCCACCAGGTACTTTTCCAATTGGATCAGTACACCACTATAATCGGTTTCATTAGCTGTTTCCGTAATTCTTTCATCCGTAGGGTAGGTTATGTCGTAATTGGCTTGCCCGTCTTCTAGAACCAGGATATTGATCGCTGGCTCGATAAGATTGACTGACTTGATTTTGATCGGACTACTACTCTTGATCACGGACATGATGTCTAACTTGAAATCAATAGACTTTCCTTCCAGGAGTTTAATCCCCTCAAAGGTTTCGATACCTGTAACAGAAAGATCCTTCAGACTGAAGACCAAGTGTGGAAAACCTTTGAACAGGGATAGATCAACATCTGAGAAATCAACTTCTGCTTTAACACTCTTGTTGATCTCCTCTTTGGCCGTAGCTACAATCTTGTCCTTAAAGAGAATAGGAACCGCAATTGCAGTGCCGACGAGTAATATGATGAGCACAAGAAGGGCAATTAATATGCGCTTTACAATTTTCATCGTACCTAAAGTTTTATCGAAGATTATTCTTCTTTTCTAATTTGTAATGTGGGTAAAGATGTTTGACATACTCTTAAGACTCCAAAACGTTGCAATAGACACGGGCATTATCATATAAATAGAAAAATTAACATTTTTCTCTACATTTTTATGTCCGGGAAGGATAATTTGGGGCCAAATTATTGAGTCCCAAATTATTTTCGGACTTTCGCATTTTCCCTTTGGTCTCATCCAGACAAAATAGAGCTGAATCTGCGGATTTTGAGTACGCTTGCGCCTGCAAAACATCCGCTGCGAGAAAACTTGAATCGGTTCCAGCTGGATTAAGATCAAGGTTGAAAAAAGTCCTACCGCCTCATTCAAAGCCAAGAGCATTCGTTCATGCTTTGGAAGCCTCTTTCGGCTTCTTTGATGCACGGATACGATTCCGTGCTAGGGTTGGGACCTATGGTTGCAGATATCGCCTCTTGAAACTGATGTCAACTGTGCTGCACCCCTGCGGAAATTTTTGTCGAATTTAAAAGTGTTCATGTCAAATTCAAACAACAGAAGCTACCAATTTATAGATTCCTCCGTACAACTTGATCAGTTTTATCAAGATAACAAGACGGTACCGTGGCTATGCTTTGACACCGAATTTGTTGGTGAAAAAAGATACTGGCCAAGGCTCTGTCTAATTCAGGTAGCCACCGAAAACGGTAACTATCTTATCGATCCCTTCGAATGTGGAAAGCTTGATCCTTTCCTCTCTTTAATGGAAGATGCGAAAATCTGTAAGATTACACACGCCGGAGATAATGATTACAGATTATTGAACAATCTTTTTGGTACGGTACCCAAGAATGTATTCGATACACAAATCGCAGCGGGCTTCTTAGGTTATCGATATCCCATCTCTTTTCGTAAGTTAGTGGAGACCGAGCTTGGATGGCACTTAAAGAAGGGTTATGCAGTGGCGGATTGGGAGGCTCGACCCTTTCAACAAAGACAGCTGAACTACGCTTTAGAGGATGTTCTACCCTTGTACAGGTTGTGGAGAAAAGCTAGTGATAAGTTGGAAAAGCTTAACCGGACAGCATGGGCTAAAGAAGAATTTGGTAAACTGGAAACCGCTTCATATTACGAAAAGTCACCTTACTATGAGGCGATTAATAGCAATATGATCAAATCTTTAGCGAAGAAGGAGAAGTTGTTCTTTCTTCGTTTGACGAAGTGGAGGGTCCAAACCGCTGAACGCCGAAACCATAGTAAGGAAATGGTCTTGCCCAGCAAGATGATCAACCACATCGTGCGGAATGTTGGGGCTGGTAAAGATGCATTGAAGAAAAACCGCAGAATACCTGATAAAATTACGGATCAATTAGGTGATATTTTCGTCGATTTGTATCAATTGAAAGAGACGACGGAGGAGCGTAGCATGTTGGATAAAATCCCAGATTTCGATAAGGGGGACGACCAAAATGAAGACATCATTATTGATTTGCTCTACCTGCTGATTAAATATAAATGTATTGAGGAGAAGGTGGCCACCAGCCTGGTTTGCTCCAAGAATCAACTACTCCGCTTCAAGCTGGACAAAGAGTATCAGAATGAAACCTTGGGTAATGGTTGGAGGAGAATTTTCCTTGGCACAGATATGGTAGAATGGCTGGATAATTTGGAAGACCTCAAGCTGGAGATCAATGGAGGTAAAATTGAGATACGGGTAGGACATGAATAACCAACGCAAATTATTGAGCGTTTCGAAGCTTGCCATCAGTTTTCCTACAGCAGATGGTGAGTTGGAGGCATTGAAGGGCAGTTCTTTCGACCTGTATCGAGGGGAAGCATTAGGAATTGTTGGAGAATCAGGCTCTGGCAAATCCATGACAGCACTATCTATTTTACAGTTGTTGCCATCATCTGCCGTCTGGAAGTCTGGAAGTATCGATCTCTTCCTGGAGGAAGATAAACCTCTACGTATCAATGAACTATCACCGCTAGAGTTGCAAGGAATCCGAGGGAATAGAATCAGCATGATTTTTCAGGATCCCATGAGCTCCTTAAATCCGGTACATACCTGTGGCCAACAAGTAGCGGAAGTCTTAATGTTGCATGAGGGTATGTCCAAGAAGGCTGCGCAGTTGAAAGTTTATGAATTATTCGAACAGGTAAAGTTACCAGATGTAGAACGCATTTACAGCGCATATCCACATCAGTTATCTGGAGGACAGAAGCAACGGATTATGATTGCCATGGCCATCGCTACCACTCCGGACCTAATTATAGCTGATGAGCCAACCACCTCATTGGATGTTACGGTGCAGCAGGAAATCTTGAGGTTATTGATTGAATTCAAGAAGGAACTTGGCATTGGTATTCTCTTCATATCTCATGATTTAGGCGTGATTTCGGAAATCGCGGATCGAGTATTGGTGATGCGGAAGGGAGAAATAGTTGAACGAGGCCCTAAAGAGAATATCCTTAAACAGCCGAAGCACCCCTACACCCAAGGATTGCTTGCCTGCAGACCGCCCTTGGATCGAAGACTAAAGCGACTGCCAACCATAGCTGACTTTCAGGCTAATGATGGTGAACCCCCAGCTCCTCAGGTTTATGAGAAGGCAGACTACCAATCCCATCTAGCAAATTGGAGGACAATCCGGTCATTCTATCTGTCAAAGCATTACAAACCTGGTATCCTAGTAAAAAGAATTTCTGGGGGAAGCCGGTAGATTTTGTAAAGGCAGTTGATAATGTAAGTTTTCAGATGAAGAAAGGAGAATCCATAGGATTGGTGGGCGAATCTGGTTGTGGCAAAACTACCCTAGGA
>ENA-UENT01000645-UENT01000645.1-marine-metagenome-genome-assembly--contig:-NODE-645-length-17770-cov-9.298528_pt1 | contig 17770 bp, 12 predicted proteins | sample MGYA00237879_ERZ529330 | MGnify/ENA primary metagenome ERZ529330 (study PRJEB26372, sample SAMN05368345) | marine metagenome | biome: cultured habitat; feature: ocean water; material: water; isolation... | reverse complement strand
AGGAGGGTCAGCATTTACGCTGGGAAGTGGCTTGCGCCTGTCCTGATAAGCTGCGCTTCGTCACGGGCTGATATCGTAAACCACTTCGTATTGCGTAAATATACTTCTTGTCGGGTAGTTTGACAAGTTTGTTCAGTGCTGTAGACGCCTGAACAGGCAATCGTCACACAAAAGGCATTATATTTGCCGCATGCAGCAGCCTACCTTTTTTCAGTTTGAATCTGCGACGCCCCGCCGGCTGGGGTACCTTGGCATGTTCGGTCTTTTGGTACTCGCAGCCCTGTTTTACCGGGAGCGGGCGTGGATGCTGGATATTGCCTTTCAGACCTTCCTGATGATCAACGATGGCACGGTGCAGGTCATGGTCAACCGGTTTGGGTCGGCCCTGGTGCAGTTACTGCCACTGAGTGCCATCAAACTGGGGGCTCCGGTGGAGGTGATTTCTTTTTTATATTCCATTTCTTTCCCGCTGTTGTTCCTGGGTTTCTACACCATAACGGTACGGGTGCTTCGCAACGACTTTCTGGGCTGGGCCATCGTACTACTCTACACCCTCATCGTGTACGATGCCTTTTACTGGGCCACTTCTGAGCAACAGCAGGGACTGGGCGCGGTGCTGGTCTTTTTTGCCTACTGGCTGCGCTACCCCCGGCAGGATAAGCCCTGGATGTGGGCATTGAGCGCATTTTCGGTCGTGGCGCTGGCTTATTATCACCCGCTGATCTTTATCTCCTTTTACTTCCTGTGGGCGTACTTCGGGCTGCACTTTCGTGCAAAAATCAACGGTTGGGCTTACTGGGCACTGGCCGGATTTATGGCAGTCGTGCAGGGTGTAAAATCCTGGCTTTCCGCCAACTGGTACGACAATGCCAAGTACAGCTCCTTTTCGGACAACCTGGCCGCCTACTTCCCGAACTACTTTGACTTCCCGGCACACAGCAAATTCCTTTATAACGCCCTCACCATCTGGTATGGATTCCCCGTTTTACTGTTGGTGGTCACCGGTTTTTACCTGTACCGCCGCCACTGGCTCAAGCTCGGGCTGATATGGCTGACCTGCTTTGGCTACCTTATGTTATTGCACATTGGCTCGCCGGAGTCCGAACACCGCTTTTACGTAGAGGTGAACTATATGGCCCTAAGTATTTTTGTCGGAGTGCCTTTCCTTTTTGAGGTCGCCCCGCTGCTCAAAGGGCGCAAGCTGGCTTATCTCCTTGGAGGCATCCTTGCCCTGCGCCTTGGCACCATCGCTATCCACCACCAACCCTTTGAAGCCCGCTGGCGATGGGTGGAACAAGCCGTAGCCGCCCCCGAATCCGGCAACCGGTTTTATCGCACAGAAGCAGAAGCGCCAATGGATACCCTGCTGATGTCCTGGGGTATCCCTTACGAAAGCCTGCTGATTTCCAACGCCCGGACCGAGGGGCAAAACGTGCGCACCCTGCTCGTCCACCCGGATATGAAAGCCTTTGAAGAACCCCTTGAGCAAGACACGGTTTTCATTACGCCTTTCAAGACCTATCCCGTGCGGGAATTAAATACATCCTATTTCCCAATTGGCCGGGGCTCCTACAAAAGTTTGCCAGGCGACATACGATAACACAATGTTCACTACAGGCTGCTGCTCCTGTTGAAATGCTACGATTTTTGTGTAACCTCTGAACAAATAGCCATTATTGGCAATAGATACGTTCAGCAACTTCAAAACACAAAAACAGATAAGCATGAAAAAAAGACTTCTACCGCTCTTCGCCTTGTTATTTTTCTCCCTGGGCGTACAAGCCCAGCGCAATTGCGGCGCCACCGAATACATGGAGCTACAGCAGCAAACCTATCCCAAATTCGAAGAAAACAGACAGCAAATTGAAAAACATACCAACCGGATGCTGGCACAGCCCGGGCTGAGGTCTGTCAACGGGACCATTACCATACCAGTGGTGGTGCATGTGGTGTACAACAACCAAAGCGAAAACATCAGTATGGCGCAGATTCAAAGCCAGATTGATGTACTGAACGAGGACTTCCGCCGGCTCAATCCTGACGCTTCTGATACCCCCGGTGACTTCCAGCCGGTGGCTGCAGATTCAGAAATTGAATTCTGCCTGGCAACGGTAGACCCGCAAGGCAACCCGACAGATGGCGTCACGCGGACACAAACTTCCAATTCCTCATTTGGTACTAACAACACTGTAAAATTTTCCAGCAGTGGTGGCAAAGATGCCTGGCCCGCTGATCAGTACATGAACGTCTGGGTATGCGACATTAGTGGCGGTATTTTGGGATACGCGCAGTTCCCCGGTGGCCCGGCAAGCACTGATGGTATCGTTGTGGACTATCAGTACTTTGGTACAATTGGTACAGCTACTGCCCCCTTCGACCTGGGCCGTACTGCCACACATGAAGTCGGCCACTACCTCAACCTCCGCCACATCTGGGGCGATGGAAACTGTAATGTAGACGATCAGGTGGGAGATACGCCCCGGGCTGGTGGCCCCAATTACACCGGTGGTGCCTGTAATTACCCCGGCCCCAACAGCTGTAATGAAGGTGCCGGCGACCTGCCTGATATGTTTCAGAACTACATGGACTATTCCGATGATGGCTGTATGAATTTGTTTACGCTCGGCCAGAAAGCCCGGATGCGCGCTCTGTTTGAGCCGGGCGGCTTCCGCGCAAGCCTGCTCAACTCATCCGTCTGCGGACCAGTCACACCCCCTACCTGCGATGATGGCATTCAGAACGGGGACGAAGAGGGCGTGGACTGCGGAGGCTCCTTCTGCGATGCCTGCCCCTGCAATACCGCTGGCCTGACGCTGTCCATAACGCTTGACAACTATCCGGAAGAGACTTCCTGGTCCATCACCAATGCTTCCAATTCCATCGTCGCGTCCGGAGGCAACTACGGCAACCTGCCCGATGGCGCCACGGTGACCGAAAATATCAACCTGAGTGGAGGCAACTATACCTTCACCATCAACGACACTTATGGCGATGGCATATGCTGTCAGTATGGCAACGGCTCCTACACCCTGACCGATAGCGATGGGGCGGTGATTGCCTCCGGTGGTGGATTTGGCAGCTCAGAAAGCACTGACTTCTGTACCGATGCGCCTGCGGCCACTTGCGATGATGGCATCCAAAACGGAGCGGAGACCGGTATAGACTGTGGCGGGCCTGACTGCCCTGCCTGTCCGACCTGCAATGATGGCATTCAAAATGGTGCAGAAACCGGCATCGATTGCGGTGGGCCCGATTGCGCCCCCTGCATACAGAGCTGTGACGACCCCGTCAACCTTGCTGTATCGAATATTACGGCTACAAGTGCTACGCTTTCATGGGCACCACAGCCCAATGCGAATCTCTACCGTATCCGCTACCTGCCTGATGGTGGCAGTTTAACCACTCTGACTTCCGCATCAAATAGTATAACGCTTACCGGGCTCACGCCGGACATCAACCATCAGTGGCAGGTGCGCACCGAGTGCAATAACGGCAACTCCGCTTACATCACAGGCACGTCATTTATCACACAGGCAAATGCATGCCCTGATAGCGATGACGATGGCATTTGCGATGCTGATGACCAATGCCCGGGCTTCGATGACAACCTTATCGGTACAGCTTGTGATGATGGGGACGACTGTACTGAAAATGATACTTACAGCAACGATTGCAATTGCGCTGGCACGCTCATTGATGCGAACAATAACGACATTTGCGATTTGGACGAAGCCGGCTGCACCACTCCTCTCAACCTGCAGGCCAGCGATCTCACCAACAGCAGTGCACTCCTGAGCTGGAGTGTTGTCCCTGCCGCAGGCACCTACGAGTTACAATACCTGGAACAGGGGGCCCCTTTAAGCAACCTCGTCAGCATAAATGTCGGCAGCAGTAGCTCAATAGTTGCCGGGCTTGATGCAGGCACCACCTACCTTTGGCGGGTGCGGGCACTTTGCAGCGGAGAAAATGCTCCATGGTCTTCTGTGGAGACATTCACCACCTTGTCCGGTGCATGCCCGGATGACGATAACGATGGGATCTGCAATGCAGACGATCAATGCCCTGCCTTTGATGACAACCTCATCGGCACAGCCTGTGACGACGGGGACGACTGCACCGAGAATGACACCTACGGCAATGATTGCAACTGCTCGGGAACCCTGATCGACACCAACAATAATAACATCTGCGACCTCAATGAAGCCTGTACAGACCCTGTCAACCTCAATGCAGTAGCCTTCTCCAATACCACTGCCCAATTCTCATGGGATGCGGTGCCGGCTGCGAATGCCTACCGTTTACAGTTCCGGCCGATTGGCGGCAACCCGGTTTCTCTGGATATCCCGGACAATATGTATGTGGCAAACGGGCTGCCCCCTGCTTCTACCGTACAATGGCGGGTACGGGCACTTTGCGACAACGAGAATTCCGGATTTGTAGTGGGCCCGGCGGTTACCTTAAGCGATCCTACACGGACCCGTGCTGCAGAGACCGGCTTCGAACTCTTCCCAAACCCGACTTCCGGCAACTTTACGCTCGCACTGAAGGATTGGGATGGGCGTCCGGGTGCGGTCCTCATCCGCAGTGCGGTAGGGCAAGTCCTTTATCAGGCGGCCGCCGCTCATTCGCAGCTCAACATCGACCTGCGGGCACTGAATATCCCGGCGGGCGTGCTCTTCATTACAGTTGAACAGGATGGCCGGGCCCCGATGACCAAGCGGCTGCTGTATAATGGACAGTAGCCTCTGCTAAGCAGGCTCAGAGTCCTCCATCTGCAAACGGCAGGTGGGGGACTTTTTTTTCTCCATTTAGTTGGCTACCTTTAAGGTAGAACCAGTCTTGTCTACTCAAGTGCGCCCACTTTACCGTATTATCATTTTTGACGATCACCCGCTTATTCACGAGGGGCTTAAACAGTTGCTCGGAGGCGAAGAAGCGTTTACCATCCAAAGTTGTGCCAGCAGCGCTGAAGAACTTGAAAAAGCCCTTGCCCAGACCGCTGACCTTTTGATGCTGGACTTGAATATCCGCGGAAAAAGTAGCCTGAAATGGGTGGAACACATCCGGCTTCAGCAACCTGGAATCAAAATCCTGGCCTTCTCTTCCTACCATGCCCCGGGCGTAGTACGTAGAGCCCTCAACCAAGGTGTTGATGGCTACCTCCTGAAGGACACCACTAAAGCCGAACTGCTGCAGGCCTTTAAAACCCTGCTTCGGGGCGAGTTATACCTCAGCCCGCGCATCCAAATGCCGGGGCGGCCCCAGGACCCAATCTTCCAGGATACTTTCACCCGGTTCAGCAACCTGACTTCCCGGGAGCAGGAGGTAGCCAAAGCTATTCTGCAGGGCCTGAGCAGCCAGGAAATTGCAGACCGGCTGTTCATTAGCCTGCATACCGTGCAAACCCATCGAAAAAATCTATTCAGAAAGCTGGATGTTCACTCTGCAGCGGAACTGATCCGCCTGCTTCATGATACAATAGATACAGGGAATACAAACCGGAAGCAACCCCCACCGGAATCTGCCGGGTAGTAGTCAAAGGTTCCGCCGAGCAATGCCGCCCGGTCTTTGATGTGTGCCAGCCCAAGCCCCATATTCACCTCGTCCACTGACAAGCCCTTGCCATCATCGCAGTAGTGCAGGGTACACGCATCGGTGAATTCCAAAGACAGCCTGATCCGGGTTGCCCCCGCGTGTTTGAGTGTATTGCTTAGCAGTTCCTGGACCACCAAAAAGACGGAGTAATACTGTAGCCGGCTTAGGGTCCGGGCCTGTTCCGCTTCCGGCAATTGCGTGCTTACCTCAAGCCCTGCCTGATCAGCCACCTGCCCGGTCAGGGCTTCAATGGCCATGATGAGCCCTTCCTCTTCAAGCAGTGCAGGAGAAATAGCGTGGGTGAAGTTTCGGATGCTCTCGGATATTCGTGTCAGATCTTCTAAAACAGGCTCCACTTGCGTAAGCTGGCCAGAAGGCTCACCTGACAGCCGCATTTTTAGTAACGCCAGTTGGATACTAATGCCATCGTGCAGCTCCTGCGACAGGCGCTTGCGCTCTTTGTACTGCCCCAACAGCAGCGCGTTGGCGGCCTTAAGCTGAGAACGGGACAGCGCCTCACTAAGCTGCGTATTCTGAATAAATGTACGCCTAAGGTAATGCCCGAACAAGCCCCCTAGTGTAAGCAGATCCAGAAGCATGAACAAAAGCGTCAGCTCCATGCTCCAGGGAGTATTGAGCGACCCTAACTGCTCAATTTCAAAAAGAGCCAGCGCGATGAGCGAAAACATAAACGCTAACAGAAAAAGTAAAGCGCCTCCCCTGCCCTCACGGCGATAGGTGCCTATGCACGCTATGATAACTCCAAGGTTGATCAGCAACAACAACAGTAACCCACTGCGCCCCAGCCATATCTTGAAAAACCCTCCTAAAACCGGATAGCTCAGTACTCCAGGCATGAAAACCAGTAAGAGCGCCACCTGCGCCAACTGAAACAAACGGTGCAAAAGGGGTGCACCGTCCCGTAAACCCAGATACCGCCTGGCCATTTCCAGCAAGCTCACGTGAAAGAAGATCAGGAACAAATACCCCAGCCCGTTCCAGTAAGGATGGTTGGGCCACAGGTACATCGCACCGTAGCCTGTGATGATGAATACCATCAGCAGGCCCGAGGTGATGTACAGCGCGAAGCTCAGCAGCAGCCCCTGCCGGGCCACCAGGCCCAATACCACCATCACCACAGCCAGGCAGGTGAGTGCACCAAGGAAGAGGACCATCAAAAAGCGGCTACTCCGGTCGCCCTCTTCAAAAGCAGCAGGCTCCCACAGCTGGGGCTGAATGGTAATGGTTTCTTCCCTTTTGTCATAACAGATGTACAAAACCCCTTCCTGCAGTGCCTCAAGGGTAACCGGGAAAAGGTAGGTGGGATGGCCGATCATGCGGTTCCCGAACGGCAGATAATCCCCCATTTGAGGAGACGCAAGCAGAGGGCCCTTAGCCGGAGCCCAGAAAAAGGCTATCCGGTTGGTGCGCACCTCTTTGCTCTGTACAAGCAATGAAAGAGGCGTAGTGCCTGAATTGCCAATGTACACTTTGACCCACAACAAGTCTTTCCCAGCGAAAAAAGCGCCATCGGTGCTCGAAAGGCTGCCCCACCCATGATCAGGAAGGTGCTTCAGCCCCTCCACCCCAAGCTCCGTATCGGGCGTGCGATAGAGCTGTCCCCACTCAAGCAGTTCTATCTGCCTGAAACCCGGAGTAAGCCGAAGGGTGTCCTGCCCCAACAATACATTGGAGACAATCAGGAGCAGTGGTGTGAAAAAAATAATATGCTTCACCGGGGCTTGAGTTAGCGGGTAAAAATACCCTGCAGAGGGGATATGCACACAAAATTCAGTCCTCTAATTTTGATTTTTGAAATAATGACCTGAAAACCCTGGTATCATGAAGTGCAAATACATACTTGTAAAGCTAACTGGTTTTTCACTGGAACTAGCACAACTTTGCCAAGCTCGGGCAAAGTACGATAATATCAATTACACACCATCGCCTGGCCCCCGTTTGCCGCTGTGGCTTTCCCTAATCCGGCCCGCCATCAGGCTACTCTGTTCTTGCCTGACCCTGTACCGGAGGCAGAAGTCGTAGCCTGTAGCTTGCCCGGACAAGTGCTGACTTAGCAAAGCCTTTGCGAACAACAGATGCTTTTGCTTGAGCAGGAAAGCCCGTGCGCCAGGCATTCAGCCATTGTCGTAGCGGTCTTTAAACCCGATCTGCCGCCAGATAAACACAAAAGCTGCTTTTGGAGGAATGATGCATCATTTTTTAACCGACAATTAATCTACGTTTTATGAAAAGTACTTTCCAGGTTTCTGCTTACGCAATAATCATCTTGCTGACATTTACTCAATGCGACCTGTTTAAGGAAGATCCGCCGATAAGTGGGTGCACCGATAACCGTGCGTTGAACTATGACTTTATGGCTGAGGAAAACGATGGCAGTTGCGAATACTCTACCGTTACCTTTTATGCCAGGTTTCCGGCCTTCAATGGTATTCAAATCGCGAGCATTGACCTGTTCATTGATGGCAACAATAATGGGAAAATCACCGCTATTTATCCATCCTCCCCGAGCAACTGCTCTGCGCCTGGCACCGTTCGCTATCAATTTTATGATGGGCAATCTGTAGACTGGAATACGAGAATACTTCTGGTAACAGGTGCAGAGCTCTTTACCACAGGGACAGTTAGCCCTGCCAGGTCATCAGAATGCATTGAGGTTAATGTCACTCAATAGATACCCACTGCTCTTTAAAGCAATTTTCATTTAACAATGCTAAAACCTTAATTATGGCGATCAAAAAGTTATTACTCCTTTTGAGTTTTTTACTGATTCTGGGGATATCGGCTCAGGCTCAAAGCTCCTGGCAATCAGGTCGATATTATGCCAGCAAGGGCCAGACTACTACTGAAACGACTTATAAAAACCAGTGGAACTCCTACTACGGCCGATATGTCAGTACCCGATACTGCCGGCAGCTAAACTGGTATCAGGAATACCACTCCGGCTATGTCTATTACTGGCAGTATGATCCTTATTACAATTCTTACCGCTGGGCCAGCGAGTGGAAAGAAGGCTACTTCTGGTACTGCACCTGGTCAGGATGGTATACCTGCTGATGATTACAGCCAGTACAATCAGGACCTGTTGTCAGATATAATAGGGCAAACACATGCAACCGTGTGTTTACCCTATTGATCCTGACATTGACTGACTTTCAAGACCGGATATATCCGTAAGTACATATCCGTTTTTCCCAAAGGAGGTATCAAGTGTTCCATTCTTAGAGATAGCGAAAGACGGGACGAAGCATAAGAATCCTTTTATGAACTGTTGTGTTATTCGTTTTATACTATTCAGTTGTGTGGTTAAGCCGTGAATTTGTATACCAGTGTGAGAGGCAGCCCCCCTGGTAAGGGATATTTGGCAGATTGGAATTCAACGGAAATGGGCTAAAAAGTGTAGCCTACGGCTTATCAGAACTAATTTAGAGGCAGGTTCGTTTTAATTTAAAACCTACCACCCCACAATGAGCAAGCTCCGCCATTTTCTCGAACGCATGGGCTGGCTGAAACCGGATGCCCCGGAAGAAGTCGCCGCCCCCAAGTCCTTTTGGGAGGAGCTCAAATCGGAATTGCGCAAGCGACTCGTAGGGTATTCCGCAACTCTTATCTTCGGAGCGATTGGGCTCATCTTTTTTCTGATGGGCGGATACATCGTTTATGATTGGATTCAGGATACTAAAGACCGCAGGCGCAACTTCCATGAAGTATGCATCGATGGATATGTGCTTGACACCTATGAAGGTACTGCTGTTGAAAATGCTATGGTTTTCATTGAGGGCAATTCGGAGTGGACAGATCAATCCAATACCAGTGGCTATTTTCGTATTTGTATCAACATCCCGAAAACTCAGGCAACCGTCAACCTAACGATTGAAAAAGCAGGTTACATCAGGCAGTATTACCATCAGGTATCCGTGCCAGATAACCCCCATACCGAGAAAAATATTCAGCATTTCAACCTGACAAATGTTAAAAATGTGGAGGACGAGCCCTTCCCGCACTAAAACTGCGTTCTTTTATTGACATTACATTTGATTTCCAGTATCTTATGCCGCATCACCTAAAAACCTCCATGCAAAACTGAACGTCCCAATGACTCCGAAAAAATCACTGCTCACAGTTACAGCCCTTCTTCTGGCCGCCTGGATTGTGTTTTCTGCCCTCAATCCGGGAGACACTTCGTATGTCATCATCGCAAAGTTTGATGGCATCTATGGCAACCCTGCCGGCGCTCAGGTCTATATCACTCAAGAGCGTGAACTAATCTCCAAATTCAACAAAAACCACGATTTTCATTCTTGCCAGCTGGGGCACGGGGGCACATTAAATACGGAATTCAGGGGAGTACCGAACCGGGAGACCTTTATTTACATCCTTAAAGAAGGTTTCGTGCCAGCCCGTTACTCTTTTATGCCTGGCGATCCGTTGACAGATCAGGAGATCGGGGAGGTAGCCCTGGTAAGTTACCCGGCGAAGCAGCAGCCTGCAATAACAGGCCGCCCGCAAGTGCCATGCAGCGGGCAACTGGCTGACAACCCAAAACTGGCAGAGGTACAATACCTCGAAAATTTCCGCCCGGTAACTGACTTTCACTGTGAGGACAATAGCCACACCATTGTCTTTCAGGGAAAGCTTATTCAGTCCGGGCAACTAGTGCATCAGCAAGACTTCTCCATCATTTACCCGCCTCATCAACAGATGGGCGTGCTGCAGACGGGAACAGGCCGGGGGAAATAATCAATTCCCCCGCTCCGTCAATTAATCTTTATCATCCGGTAGCAACAGGCGTATCTCCACCCGGCGGTTTTTAGCTCGCCCGGCTTCCGTATCGTTTTTCGCCACCGGCATACCAGAGCCTCTCCCGACTGGCCTCAGGCGTTCTTCAGGCAGTCCAAGATTCCGCAAATGGCTGGACACTGACTCTGCCCGCTCTTTTGAAAGGCGCAGGTTGTAAGGCTCCGCCCCTTCCTGATCGGTATGACCGGATATTTCCAGTACCCACGTACGGTCCTTCACCAATTCAAACAATTGCTGAAGGTTGAAATAGGAGGTAGAATCCAATTGTGCACCGTTTGTAGGGAAATAAACTTCTATGGGTGCCGCTTTGCCCTCCTGTACCATAGCCTTGAGGGTCACAACATCCATCGTGTCATTTAACCGGACCACCTCTTTGCCTGCGGGTAGTTCAGCAACTGCAGACTTGGGGAAAATGCCCGGACGGTTCACCTCAAACTTCACCTGTGCCACAGAATCCGGCAGCACATACTGGAACCGGCCATTAGGCTGGGCTGACACCTCGGCAATCACCGCGTTCGATTTGGCATCCCGAATTACGATTTTGGTATCACTGGTAATAGGATATTCGCTGGTCACTGCTCCGATCACCGTCTTCTGGCGCTGGGGCCGTGCAGCTTCCGGGATGCCCGTAGCGTAGAGGTCGCTGTGGTAACTCCACCCCAGATCATCAGAGGAAAGATAGCCAATGCTTCCGGAAGGGCTTAGCGAAAGATTGTACCCCCAGTCGTGGTAAATAGAGTTAATTTCCTTGCCTAAATTGACAGGCTCCGTCCAGTTGCGCCAGGTGTCATCCAGCCGGCGGCACATAAAGACATCCGTCTCGCCAAGGCCACCGTGCCCGCTGGAGCTGAAGTAAAAGGTCTTCCCATCAGCATGCAGAAAAGGGGAGCGCTCCTGTTCATCGGTATTGATAGCAGGGCCGATGGGAAAAGGATGCCCGAACCGCCCGTCTTTTTGCCTTAAGGCGACGAAGATGTCAATATCCGAGGGGCGGTACAGATTCTCCAGGGCTTCTTTGGAGGCTGCAAAGATGAGCGCATTCCCATCCGGTGAAAGCACAGCCCTGCCCAGCCATGGAAAGGCATTCACCTCGCTCTTCAGGGAATCAGCAGGGCTCCAGCCATCAATTGTACGACGGCTGGTGAATAGCTTACCGTTCCGGAAAAGCAGCATGGTGTTCCCATCGGCAGTGATGGACAATGGTGCTTCATTCTGCTCAGTGGAAAGAGAGGCAACTACTTTAGGCTGCTGCCATTTTCCAGATTCATAGTCGTAGGTGGACTCCAGGATTTCAGTGCCCATTTCAGCATCAGGGCTGGAATAGTACAGGACTTCACCCGATACATCAATCACTGGTGAACGTTCATTGCGGCCGGTATTCAGCTCGTCGATTGGGTAAAGGTGCAGGCTATCTGCAGGCCGGCTCAGTATAGCGGTAGCATCTTCCACCCAGCGCTCTTTGGTGGTATAATATACAAAGTTAGCCCGGCAGCCGGACGGGCGCTCATCCGGGAACTGAGGGCCGCAGGCGCTGATGAGGCGGATCGCGGACGCCCATGCCTTATCACGGCGCAATTGCTCCACCACCCGTTGCATCAGCACGTATGCACGCTGTGCCGGTGCCCCGCGGTTGATGACTTCAATGAGTCCGTCTATGTCATCGGGCGCAAGGCCCCATCGCATCTGATTATTGACTTTGGTAAAACTACGGACCTCCTGAAGGCGGGCGGCCTGTACCTCCGTCAACGCGCTTTGATCAATACCGGACAGCTGGCGGGCCACCGCCTCTGATGCAAAATCATTGATCATGGAGAGCGGATAATCATTCAGGAAATTGAGTAAAGCCCCAATACCGGGTGCTTTGGCAGCCTCTACAAAGGCATCGAGATAGCACTCAGCGGCAATCCAATGGCTGGGATGGTCTTCTGCCATTTTTTTCAAATCTCCCAATTCATAGGCTTTGAGGAAGGACCGGAGCAACTGCCCTTTGATACGGTTTTCAAAACCCAGATGGTTTTTGCGCAGCAAGTCACCGTGCCGGTTAACCAAAGCGGTGAGGGTTTCGTAAGACAGTGCATTAAGGCGTTCCATTTCTGCATTTACAATAAAGCTCCGGACACCTTCTGCCCGGCGCTGATTGAAGCGGGACAGGGTCGGCACCTCATCCATAAACTGATCGTATGCCAGAATTTCACTTTGCTCCTTTAACAGATCCAGTGCCATTTTAACCAAATCTGACTGTGCACGGCGGAGGGTATTGGGGCTCACACCTAGCTTGTGCTGCTTACGCTGTTTTTTGGAGGGCAGCGACTGGTAAATGGAATCCGCAGCACTGACATAACTCAGCGCCGGCTGTATGTCAGGCAGGGAAAGCGTCTCCTCGGAAGTCAGCAAAAGACCCATTTCCAAATGCGCAGCAGCGCCCCACTTAGCATGGGGAAGGTGTTGCTCAAAAGCTGCTGCTGCCTTGTCGTAGGCTTTGGTCTTGACGTACTTGCGCCCTTTTTTGACTTGACCGAAAAGTGGGAAAGCAAGCAGGCCACAGAGCACTATAAAGACTGCGGGCCTGAGGGGGGGTAGATATCGCATGTTTACCGGGGTTGTTCAATGATTTTCAAATATATAATTTTTTCGTAAAATCCTGACTTCCGATACATGGTCTTTGTCCAAATACCACAAAGGCCCCTAAAAGGAATATACCCTCTTACTACCGCCACAAAATCACCAGAATACTATAATTTCCAATAGGACAGCCCCTGCAAATTCCCTACTTTTGTGGCTTCTTAGCGACGGAGAAGAAATTTCCGTCACACTGCTTAAGCATCCCTGAACTCAAAACAAACAACGCATGTACCGTACTCATACCTGCGGAGAGCTCCGCATATCGCATGTTGGCCAGGAAGTGACCCTTAGCGGGTGGGCGCAAACCGTGCGCGACAAAGGCTATATGGTTTTCATTGACCTGCGCGACCGCTATGGCGTGACGCAACTGCTGTTCAATGAAGACATTTCTTCTCCTGAATTGCTGGCAAAAGCCCGGGAAGTAGGCCGCGAATTCGTGCTGCAAGCCAAGGGCAAAGTAGCCGAGCGGACTTCCAAAAATGATAAAATCCCAACGGGTGAAGTGGAGATTGAAGTCACCGAACTGACCATTCTGAATGCGTCAAAGGTGCCTCCCTTTACCATTGAGGCTGAAAGCGACGGAGGCGATGACCTGCGTATGAAGTACCGTTACCTCGACCTGCGCCGCGGTCCCGTACAGGAAAATATCATGTTCCGCAGCCGCTTGGCGATTGAGACCCGCAAGCACCTGTCGGATGAGGGCTTCCTGGAAATTGAGACGCCATTCCTCATCAAGAGTACGCCGGAGGGAGCACGCGACTTTGTAGTGCCTTCCCGTATGAACCCCGGGCAGTTCTACGCGCTGCCACAAAGCCCGCAGACCTTCAAGCAAATTCTGATGGTTTCTGGTTTTGACAAGTACTTCCAGATTGTGAAGTGCTTCCGGGATGAGGACCTGCGTGCCGACCGGCAGCCGGAGTTTACGCAGATTGACTGCGAAATGGCTTTTGTAACCCAGGAGCAGGTGCTCAACACCTTCGAAGGGCTGACCCGCCACCTTTTCAAAACCCTGAAAGGCATCGAACTGCCTGAATTCCCACGCATGTCCTACGATGAAGCGATGACCCGCTTCGGTTCTGACAAGCCGGACCTGCGCTTCGGCATGGAATTCACAGAGCTGAATGATGTTGCACAAAATAAAGGCTTCAAGGTTTTTGACAGCGTTGAGCTGATCGTGGGCATCGTGGCCGAAGGCTGCGCCGAATACTCCCGCAAGCAGGTGGACGAGCTCACGAAGTGGATGCAGCGCCCGCAGATCGGCGCAAAGGGGCTGGTTTACGTCAAGTACAATGAAGATGGTACTTTCAAGTCTTCTGTAGATAAATTTTTCTCCGCCGAAGACCTCAAAGCCTGGGCGGACAAAATGGGTGCCAAGCCTGGCGATCTGATGCTCGTCCTGGCCGGCGAAACTGACAAAACCCGCAAGCAGCTCAACGAACTCCGCCTGGAAATGGGCCGCCGCCTCGGCCTGATGAAGGAGGGCGACTTCAAACCGCTTTGGGTAGTCGACTTCCCTCTCCTGGAATGGGATGAAGAAACCGAACGCTTCTACGCCATGCACCACCCCTTCACTTCTCCGAAGAAGGAGGATGTGGCACGCATGCTGGATGGAGACCATGAGACCATGAAGGCCCTGCGCGCCGATGCTTATGACCTGGTCATCAATGGGTCAGAAATTGGTGGAGGCTCTATCCGTATCCACGACCGGAAGCTGCAGGAGCGCAACTTTAAACTCCTCGGCTTCACAGACGAAGAGGCAGAAGCGCAGTTTGGCTTCCTTATGGGGGCCTTCGAATACGGTGCGCCTCCCCACGGTGGCATTGCCTTCGGTTTTGACCGCCTGTGCGCCGTGATGAACGGGCAGAGTTCTATCCGGGACTTCATCGCTTTCCCCAAAAATAACATGGGCCGCGATATGATGATCGATGCCCCCGCTCCGGTGCACACAGAGCAGCTTGATGAGTTGTACCTGGCGCAAAAGCAGATTGAAGAATAAGATAAAAACCAAATTATACCTATGGATACCAAATTCCTCCAAGAACTTGGACTGCATACTGAAAACGCCGGTACCAGCACCGGTCAAAACTCGATGGACTCCGGTCAGTACATTGAGTCCTACTCTCCCGTGGATGGCAAACTCATCGGCAAGGTGAGCCAAACCACCCGCGAAGAGTACGAACAAGTAATGGCTACGGCTCAGGAAGCCTTCAAAACCTGGCGTATGATGCCTGCTCCGGCCCGGGGCGAGGTGGTACGGCAGTATGGGCTGAAACTGCGCGAACATAAAGACGCACTCGGCCGCCTTGTTTCCTACGAAATGGGCAAAAGCCTGCAGGAAGGCTGGGGAGAAGTACAGGAGATGATCGACATCTGTGACTTTGCCGTAGGGCAGTCCCGTCAGCTGTATGGCCTGACGATGCACTCCGAGCGCCCGAGCCACCGCATGTACGAGCAGTACCACCCGCTGGGTATTGTAGGCATTATTTCGGCCTTCAACTTCCCGGTAGCGGTATGGTCCTGGAATTCCATGATCGCCCTCATCTGTGGTGATGTGACGGTTTGGAAAGCGTCTGAAAAGTCTCCCCTATGCTCCGTAGCCTGCCAAAACCTGCTGCGCGATGTGCTGAAGGAGAACAACGTGCCCGAGGGCGTAAGCTGCATCATCAACGGCGACTATAAGGTGGGAGAGTTTATGACCAAAGACCATCGCGTACCCCTCATTTCGGCGACCGGCAGCACCCGTATGGGTAAAATTGTGGCGGCGGAAGTGGGCAGCCGTCTGGGTAAAACCATCCTGGAGCTGGGTGGCAATAACGCCATCATCGTTACGCCAAGCGCTGACACCAACGTTGTACTCACCGGTGCCCTCTTCGGCGCGGTAGGCACAGCCGGGCAGCGTTGTACCTCCACCCGCCGCCTGATTGTACACGAGAGCCTCTTCGACGAGGTGAAAGAGAAAATGACCAAAGCCTACGGCCAACTGCGCATCGGCAACCCACTGGATGAAAACAACCATGTGGGCCCGCTGATTGATAAGGATGCTGTGCAGAACTACCTGAATGCGATCGAAGCAGTTCAGAAAGAAGGCGGTAAACTCCTTGTGGAAGGTGGCGTACTCGAAGGCCACGGATATGAAAGCGGCTGCTATGTGAAGCCTTGCATTGTGGAAGCAGAGCACGACTACAAAACGGTACATACCGAAACCTTTGCCCCTATCCTCTACCTCATCAGGTACAAGGATATGGATGAGGCGATTGCTTACCACAATGAGGTACCGCAGGGCTTGTCATCGGCCATTATGACCAATAACCTGCGGGAAGCAGAGCGTTTCCTTTCCCATGCCGGTTCTGACTGTGGTATTGCCAACGTCAACATCGGTACAAGCGGTGCGGAAATCGGTGGCGCTTTTGGTGGAGAAAAGGAAACCGGCGGTGGCCGCGAGAGTGGCTCGGATGCCTGGAAGGCCTACATGCGCCGTCAGACCAATACCATCAACTACAGCACGGAGGTGCCGTTGGCGCAGGGTATTAAGTTTGACCTGGACTAACAATAACGGAACGCCCGGCCCTTTTTAGGGGCGGGTAAATTGGATATACTATTACGCCCGGTGGAGGTAGCTCTGCCGGGTGTTTTTTTTTGGAAGAGGCTAGCCCCAAACAAAAAGATCAAAAAAATTATTGCCGGCATGAGTACAGCAGGAGGAAGTCCTGCCTTATTGGAGTGTAAGACATCGAAAACAATACATCACCAAACATCAAACTTATGACATCCCGAATTTTGAAAATCACCGCTCTGCTTTTTTTCGCAGCGACACTTTTTGTAGCCTGTGATAAAGAAGCCACGACCGACAGCTTCGGCGAAATTGAAACGCAGGAAGCTTTCATGCAAATGGAAGAAGCCGGCCACCTGGGCTGCAACGGCTGTTTCCAGCTGGTTTTCCCCGTTACCCTTGTTTTTGAAGATGGCACCACCGCTGCTGTCGATAGCCGCATCGCCATCCGTCAGGCGATCCGGGCATGGATTCAGGATAATGGCCGCCCGACTCAGCGCCCGCAGTTCGCGTACCCTTTTGATGTAACACTGAGAGACGGTACGGTGCAGACCATTGCCTCCGATGAGGACCTGCGCGAACTGGTTCAGGGCTGTCGACCAAATGGGCCGCACGACCGCACCCCTTGCTACGATTTGGTCTTCCCGGTTACGCTCGTCTACCCGGACGGCACAGAGGCAGAAGCCGCAGGCCCGCTGGCACTCCGGCAATTGCTGCATCAGTGGAAGCAAGACAACCCGGACAGCAACGAGCGCCCTACCCTTGGCTTCCCGATTCAGGTGACCCTGTCTGTCAACGACTCCCTCGTCACGGTAAACAGCCAGGAAGAACTGATGGCCCTGCGTGAGGACTGTGCGCCTGGCAACTTCGGCCCTTGCTTCACCATCAACTATCCGGTGACCATCGCACTGCCAGACGGTACAACGGCTGAAGCGGATAGCCCTCAGGCGGCTCGCCAAATTTTCCAGGACTGGCGCGAGAACAATCCTGGCCCACCGACCGCAGGTGAACGCCCCGGCTTCGTTTTCCCAATCGAAGTGACCCTTCTAGAAGATGACTCGGTAGTAAGTGTCGAAAGCCCGGAGGAACTGCGCGCGCTTTGGAATGACTGCCACTAAAAAAATCACATAACTCATTTCCGGAAAGCCGGGTGCCTAGCAGCCTGTCGGAGAGGCGCTCAATGGT
>ENA-UENT01000642-UENT01000642.1-marine-metagenome-genome-assembly--contig:-NODE-642-length-17900-cov-3.687748_pt1 | contig 17900 bp, 9 predicted proteins | sample MGYA00237879_ERZ529330 | MGnify/ENA primary metagenome ERZ529330 (study PRJEB26372, sample SAMN05368345) | marine metagenome | biome: cultured habitat; feature: ocean water; material: water; isolation... | reverse complement strand
CGTATACTGTTGACTCTCTATCATGCCACATACTTCAATGCGTATATTCTGTGTAACCCTTCCCGGATAGAATAGACTATCATCCTCTACAGCAAGGGCTTCCTCATTAATATTATCTGCAAAAATTAGGGGTTCGAGAGCGGATGCCCGTACCATGCGTGCACCTTCGGGGATCACCATGGTGTCTATTCGCATAAATTTATTTTCTAGGGCGGAAATGTTCCCATCATTTAGATAGTCCCCCAGTGCATACACAGTTCGATTACCACCGATTATAAGTGTTTGGATGAACTCGGGTTGTTCATTAATGCGTGGCCCTATTTTAGGATTCGTAATTCGGACCGTTCTCTGTAATCCATGTCTTCGGTAAAAGCTCTTTTTGGGTTTTGCGGATCGTTGAGACATAAGTGTTTATTTTAGGTGAATTGATTATCTACACTGAAACTTGAACCCTAAATACAGAGCAGAGCAATGAAGGCAAAGCAACATCTGCCCTGACAAGGGAAAGGTTTGTGTAGTTGCTCTCTGGAAATGATAAGCCGAATATAAAAGAAGGCTAAGGTTATTTTGACTCTAATTCGATCAATTCTGACGTGGTGAAATATCCAACGTTTGCCTAGCTATTTCACTGCAATCTTGGGTAGCTATGTGCTGGATTACTCTTTTAGGGTAGCTAGCAAAGCTTGAGCTTCACTCGAATATTCCCTTCCCGTATCTACCATCTTTTCTAGTAAGTTTATAGCCTGTTCATCCCGTTCTTCATACACATAAGCCAGTGCCAGATACCAAGCTATTTCGGATTGATAGAGTTGCCAATTATTTGCACCCACCAGGGGCTCCAAAATGGGTATGGCCTTTTCTGCTTGTCCACTCCCAATAGCTGCAACGCTGGCGTAGATGAGATTCAGGCTGTCTCCGCTACTGGCTACATCTTGCAGCAGTGCCGTATAAGCCTTTCTATAAGTTTGCTGATCATATGCCTGTTTGCCGGCATCTCCGGGATCACTTAGGTTAGCATTATCCCTTGGGAGGTGCGCAAAGAATTCATCGGCAGGGCTACTAGGACCTAAAATTCGCCCAAGCGGCCCGAACCATAGCAATAACAATAAGGCGGCAGCAGCGGCCAAGCCAATATATAGACGGCGCAAGCGAAATGGTCTTGCCTTAGACTCAGTGGTAGTCTCCGCTTCCGGTTCTTTGGCATAGGCTTGCATCCGCCTTTTAATCTCCTCCTGTTCTTCCAATTCCTCTTGTGGTGGGAGAAAGCCTTCGTTCACAATAAGCTTCCATTCTTCCGCAGCTTCCTGGAAAGCTTCATCCTCTTGCAATTGCCGTTCCAGCTCAGCCTGCTCATTCGCATCCAAGGTACCTTGCCAGAATGCCTCCAATTTGATGATATCTTCTTCGCTCAGTTTCATGATCAAGATTTTTGGTTAGATGCCACTCACGTTTACGGTTTGAACATAGTGTTCTCGAAATCGTTTCCGACATCTACTGAGCAAGTTTCTAATTACATCTCCGTTGCCTTTGCCAGTAGCTTGGGCGATATCTTCATAATCCTCCCAACCAAGAATGTATCGATAGGTCATCATTTCTCGGCATTTGGGGTCCAGTAGGTTAATGGCTTTTCGCACATTGCTGCGCAATGATTCTTTGTTTTCAGCTGAAGGGGGCTCAGCCATTTCGGTCTTCTCTGACTGCTTCTTGTTGGCACGCGCCTTATTCAGCCAGGCATATCGCATGCTGGTGATCAAATAGGTAGATATCTTGGCTTCAAGTTGTACAATTCTTTCGCGCCAGATATTTTGTACGAATAAGACACAGGCATCATTGTATAACTCCTCTGCATCTTCTAACTCACACTTAATGGTTTTACCATTGACCGTTTTCCAGAAGAAGCTTTTGGCTGCATACTGAACACACTTGCCCTTATTCTTGCGATAGAAGTAGGCTTCTACTTCCTTATCTTTTCTTTTTATACCCTGAATAATCTCGAGGTCAGTCAGGTCTTTACTCATTTAGTGTCTGTTTATGGAGGCTTGCAACCTGCAGTCTTTATTTTTCGAACAATAAATAAAGATTGCGCTCAAAAAAGGGTTGTTTTCAAATATAAAACTTTTTGCAAGTACGCTCCGACGATGAAAGCCTTTTGTCAGGAGAAAAGCAGTTGCAAAATACCATTGGCGGCAAAGTGGAAGGTCATCTTAATTAAGTTGGGGGTGTTGTGGGTGGGGTTCATTGAGAAAAGATCTTATTTTTCTGAATTAATTAGCGAGTTTTTAATGGGTTGATAGTCAGTTGTTTGTGTTCTTATGAGTTCGTTTATTTTGAGAGAGTTTAAAAAAAATATTTCGGGAAAGGTTGCATTCAGTTGATCCCAGTACATGTAGAGAGTGAAAGCAAGTTCAGAGCGTGTGTAACACATGTAAACACGAAATGAGCGTAGCTTTTAAGGCTTACAAAACACCTTGACTTTGGGTTTTTGAAAAAAAATTAAAAAAAAATCGAAAACAGGGGTCACTTTTTAAAGCCTTTGGGAATTTGACTATGTAAGAGCGATACAATGTAGTATCAAGCTTGTAGTTAATTTCTCCAACATTTCAAATTCCGCTGATTCTTCAGATTCAAGAGTATCAGTCGGAAGGCAAACAATTGAATCGCTGCTACTGTTCGATCCTCCTCGAATTCAGGCAGCAACCATTACAACCGATTTTTTACGTCCGCCGGTAGTGTAGCAAGTGGTCCTTGCTTCACCTGACTAACCATTGGGTATACCGGGCAATTAGCTAGACTCAATCCCATCAGGTGCACATGATGAATTGGGAACGGAAATGATCGGACCCTGCCTCTGGGCAGGCTGTAGTTCCTATTTCATTTTCTAAATCGCTCCGGTCTAAAGCTCGACCATCAAGGAGCACAACCCTATTCATGCCATGAGAAACTTAATTTCAAACTTGATCGCCAATACACTTCTTTCTGCTGAAACTAACAATGCAGTTGCGTCTAAAAAGTCATTCGAAAAATTCACCGCTTGTAGCGGAACGTTCAACCCCAAAGCCGTAAAAGGTGGTAATGATGATGAAGGAGGAGAGGGGATTATTATTGAAGATGATGTAATAAACTAGTTCATATAAGAGGCCATTCAACGCTGAATGGCCTCTATACTTTTAGAGATATAATTTCCTCAATCTTCTTTTTTAGCCAATTTGATGCCTGAATATTGTCTTCGTTTTCTAATAAATGCACGATTTGCTCTGGTGAAAAATTCACGCCTCCGTATGCTTTAGCAAGCCTTCGGCAAACCTGGATAAACCTTAAATACGGTTTCTTATTGAAAGATGCACGATGTTTATCACGCATTAGCCACTTCTCGAAAGCATCAAAAAAGTTAAGTAAATAGAACTGATAGGAACCATCCTTCAAGTGGAGGTCGAAATAAACTTGTGTCAACAACAACCTTGCAATCCTCTGGAAATACGGGAGTTTAAAGTCCTTGTCCAATAAGATATTTAGAGATTCTGGGAGGTTTTTCTGCCAATAAGCTTGGTGCCCCTTGGCCCATGATTCAGCATCCGACTGAAACTCTTTCTTTAGATGGCTGGTATAGCTTTCAATAAAATATTGGGTAAAAGAGAAATCTTGATTTGTATTACTTGCTGAAACAATTGTGATGTAAGTATTTAAGGTTAATTGCCCCTGATGTAGGATGATTCCAGTATCAAGTCCTAATTTATACAAAGGAAGGCTTTCAGTGATTTCAAGCTTGGTGGATTTGATCAAAAAACTGCTATCATTAAGTAGTGATAATAGATGTATTTTCTGCTCCTTCTCATTTAGTTCTTCAAAATGAGTAAAAAACAGCTCCCTCAATGCTAGATATTGATCCAATATTTTATCGTCTTCATAAGCAAAACGCCTACGATAAAAATCTATGGCTGTATTTTCAATACCCAGACTGGCTGCAAGCCATAGTTCAAGCTCCTTTTCTACCTCATGATTTTCATTCTTTAGAATTCTATTTCTAAATATCTTCTCATTGATGATCGCTGCCCTTTCCAATAAATACAGTAAATCCAATTCTTCTCCCATCCTGATAATAGTACTTCCGCCCGGTCGCATTCTGGGGCTCTGGTTGGGATGATGATAAACGCGACGATGCATTTGAAAGAGTTGTAAATGATCTTCCCATTCTTTCACTGACATTTCTTCTAGGCGTTCTATTTCGCCCTCTGTTTCTTTGAAGAACCATTCGTCTAAGTATCGACTTTGTAATTCCTTGGTAAGTAAATCCTTTTGAAGATTTTGGTTGTTAGAAAGGTTTTGAAAAATAAGAAAGCGTTCGGCTGCTAAATACCCTTCTGATAATAAGTTATTCATGCGCCGAAGGCTAAACTTCCCTTTTGGTAAGATTTGCTTGAATAGTTTCTCTTTGGTGAACTTAGCATCCGTGAATTCAGGATAATACTTTTTGAGCTTATCCACTAAGCGAACTAGGTTCTTATTGCTATTGGCCCAAGGAGATTTGAGCCAAAGCTCAAAGGATTTCCACTCTTCGGGACTGAGGGTCTTTAAAATTCTTACGAATTTGGAGGAGAAAAGGCTGCTCATTTTTGTGTTCTATGGGTCAGGAGTAAAAGTCTGCCTTATAGCTTGTTAATTCAAAATCTTAAGGTACAAATAAGTAGATGCTTTGTGGTAATCTTCCCAAGGAAGATTGCAGTTTTTTTAGGATGGAATCAACGGAAGATAACTCATTTGGTCACAGGATAGGCCTTCTAAGGGTATAAGGTTACTCCTTTAAAAGCATCTACTATTACATCCTTGGATTGTTTGCCTATGATAAGTGCTTTTTTGTGGTCATTTTCTGTTGTTAATATATTGACTAACAGTGTTTAAAGGTGTTTGTTTTTGTTTTCATGTTGTGGTAATGGCCTGAAATTGTCTTTGGCAGTAAGCATCTATTTATGGCATCTTTGGGACATAATCAAGGAACGACTTCTTCAGGATAGGAGAATTCCCTGATAAACGACCTAAGTAAGGTCTGCTCAGCACTATCAAGCATCTCCGTGGCCCATATATTTCCACGAGTTGTATAGACCGTCTACCCAGTGATTAGCTCGCTTTACTATCCTGAAGGAGACAGTTCATTAGACTTAATGACTAAACGACCCCGGATCATGCAGGAGGCATGTCTGGGGTTTTTCATTTGCACTTACCGCTCTAGATTTTCAGCTTCATTAAGCCAGCCTCATCGGCGTTTATCTATTCGACTAAGCTGCTCACTCGATTCTTCTCCGTGTTTATCAAAGATTTTATAGGAAAACTAGCCTTCGGACCAATGAAATTGCTTTTAGTAAGATGTGTTTAGGTGTGGTGGTGAGTGTGTTTTATCTATTTGAATTTGAATTAATTATGAGTAATTACGGATTTTTTAGATTCTTTTTTTTGTGGTAATGTCTCTAAAATGTCTTTGGCAGGAGGTGGGTATTTATGGCATCTTTGAGTCATAACCCAAAAGAACTACAATACACTTAAAAATTTGAATTATGACATCATGAGACTACTAAATTTCAGCAGCATGACCGGCGAAAAATCTTGGTTGAACCGATTAGATCATATCATTGAAACAAATATTTCTGATGCATCATTGAACAATGAACGACTTGCTGCAGAAATTGCTATCAGTGAACGTCACCTTTTTCGGAGAGTTCGAGATATAACTGGACTTTCACCTCAAAAGTATCTACGCCAGTACCGACTGCAGCGCGCTATGCAATATCTACGAAATGGTAAGTATCGGAAAGTAAAAGAAGTAGCTTTCGCCGTAGGCTACATCAACACCAGTTACTTCATCAATCAGTTCGAGAAAGAATACGGGAAAAAGCCACTTCGAATCCTGCAAGAGGCGGGCTGGCGATAGAAATAACTTCTCATCCGACGAATAAGCATACATCCCTCCAATTGTATGGATACTGTCGATCGATAAACTTTAATGTTTCCTCTCACCTTAACAGGTGGTTTTCATCATTTGACCTTACGTTACCGAAGCACCTATGCCAGGTCAGTTGACAGGCATAACCGATCTATATACTTCGTATGATGGGATGGACTTACCATCCCTTGACAACTGATTATAGCTAACACCAAACCACATTCACACTCAACATGCAAAACAACCCCAATTTGTATTCATCGAAAAAAATCAAACCTCTAATCTGTAAATACAAACAAATGCACACTACTTTAGATTTTAATTCTCTTCCAAAGCGAATGCTTAGATCTTTGATTTCAAAAGCAGCAGTACCTACGTGTTTAATCCTATGTTTAACTCTTCTTTCTTCCGCCATGACCTATGGCCAAGAGAAAGAAAACCTTGCATTAGGAAAGCCTGCTACGCAATCTACTGAAACTTCCTATGGAACTCCAGCCTCCAATGCGGTGAATGGTGAAACCAGAGGTGTCTGGGTTTCTAGTACCAACAATGATATCACACATACTAATATTCAAACAAATCCTTGGTGGGAGGTAGATTTGGGATCAGTGCAGGATATTGGAGAGATTGTGGTGTGGAACCGAATTGACGCTTGTTGTTGGTCTCGTTCGCAAAACTTCTACGTGATGGTATCAGAAGAGCCCATCACCGAAACGAGTACGACTGAACATCAATTTGGTGAAGGTCCTATGTCGTTCACGGCGGTTACTGAAGCAAGTATAACCATCAATGGTTATGCTAGAGGACGTTATGTTAGAATCTTTATTGAGGGAGATGAAAAAATCTTGTCCCTTTCCGAAGTACAGGTATACGCTGGAACTCCTCCTCCTTCTGGGCAGAATCACGCACTACTCTTAGACGGGGTAAGTAGCTTTGTAGACTGTGGTGACTTTTTGACTTCCTCTTACACCAAAGAAGTATGGATCAAACTGGACCTTGATAACTTAAAAGTCAATAATAACATTATATCAGGTAAAACTGGACATGCATTTCGAATTCTAAATGGTAAGGCAGATGCAGGCCAATCTGGTAGTTGGACACAAGTACAAGATCCTAATCCTATCGAAGCCGGGTGGCAGCATTATGCCGTAACCTATGATGATTCTACCCAGATGATGACATTGTACCGTAATGGAGAGGCTGTCTCGGAGAAAGTTGGAGTTGCTCCCCAGTCGGCAGCTTCAGTGCAGCTAGGACAGTATGGTTCGTGTTGTCATTTCCGTGGTCTGATGGACGAAGTGCGTATCTGGGATCACGCTCGCGATGGTGCAGACATTGCCAATGATTATAATAAAGCACTTGCGGGGTCAGAATCAGGCCTCTTGGCATACTATAATTTCAATCAAGGTGTAGCCAATGGAGACAACACAGGAATTACTACGCTTAATGATCTGACAGGAAATAATGATGGTACCCTCAAGAATTTTGCCCGTACACCGAATTCTACCTCAAATTTTGTTCAATCGGATCTTGGTGTAGGTGATGAAGAAGTCGTAGCTACCAACAATGCCCTTCATTTAGATGGTACTAAAGATTATGTAGATGCAAGAGCTACATCCGCAGGCCTTCCTCAGGGTAGAGAGCCTAGAACTATGGAAGCTTGGGTGAAAACCACTCAGACCAGCATCGGTAATTTCGTTAGCTGGGGGCGCCGGGCCACCCGTATGCGTAACTCTATGGCCGTCAGAGGCGGTAAGCTGGCTTATATCGGTCAATACCTAGATTTTACGGGTAAGACGACTATAAATGATGGAAAATGGCATCATGTTGCCTTGAGCTATGATGGTGAAAATTGGGCGATCTATGTAGATGGCAAAGCAGATGGCACCAATGGAGGAGATCCTAATACTACGGACCAAAACTTAAAGATTGGAAACCTTCCTGAGCCGCATAACGGTGAGTACTTCGCTGGTACAATGGACGAACTAAGGGTTTGGAATGTGGCAAGAACAGCAGATGAAATAGTGGCTAGTATGAATACCGAATTAACGGGTAAAGAAGAAGGTCTAGTAGCCTATTATAACTTTAATCAAGGAGTTGCAGGTGGTGATAACTCAACGGTAACGACCTTGATGGATCTGGCAGGAAAGAATAACGGGACTCTATCTGACTTTGCCCTAAGCGGAGATGCTTCCAACTGGGTAGCTTCTAATCCAGCTCTTGAGTCGATCAGCGCAGCGCCAATTCCAGCTGTAAAAGTATTGGGTGCGATCTGGGGTGTTGGTAATAATAATGCCAATTGCACCACTGAGGTACAGGCTTTAGCCGACAATCCTACGACTCCATTCGGCGTAAATGGTAGCAACCTTGGTACAGATCCTAAGTATGGTCATACCAAAGAACTACGTGTAGCTTATGAAATCAATGATGTTGTTTACTTCCGTAAGCAGAAAGATCATAGCACGTTTGATTTCTTGGGTGCTTCAAAGAACCCAAAGATTACAATTCAACAAGCCATCTGGGGTATCTCAGGCTACGAAAGCGATGTGAAAGACGTCATTCAAAATCTAGTAGATCATGGCGCGGTTGGATTCATATCACAAGGAACAGTCTTGGGTAAAGATCCTAAGTACGGTACCAAGAAAACATTGAAGCTAGTCTACGAAGTAGGAGGAGAAACTTATGAGAAAGAAGTGAAGGATCACGACTTTATCTACCTCACTACTGCTTTTGAGGATGCGGTGAAAGGTGTTGAAACTAATGCACAAGACGATTAGGATCTACTAAGCAGATTATAAAAGGATAGGAATACCCTATCTGATCTCTTTCTGCTAGCAAGTTATTCGTAACCGATTGCGGTTCTACAATAGAAGACCTCAAGTAATGCTTTGATAGCCCAAGATTGCCGCTGTTATCGCATTACTTGAGGCAATTTACGAAGGAAGGCCATCTAATGTGATTTACATCTAATCCTTACAACCTAGTTCTGCCTTACAGCTTGTTTGAGAATTCTACAACTGGAATCGTCAAATTTTGTGAGCATCACTTTAGAAGATTTTAAGGGGCTTCCGATCAGGGGAAAGATAGCATTTATGATCTTTCACTAATCATCCTTCTGCTTTCTTTGGTTGGATAAATATTCTTTAATAATTTCCCTTATGGAGTCCGTCAAACTAGGTGGATAAATACTGTACGTTTTGACCTAGATACCCGCAAATATGTTTTGACTCCTTGTTCTAGTTCTTAGGAATTTGAATATGTTTTTAGGTAATCTAAACAAATAAAAACTACCATGAGACTCTTTGCTCTTTCTATTTTATGTTTTAGCCTTTCGTTTTTGCAGGCTCAGACACAGAGTACTCCCGCCGTATGCCAAGAAGGAGATTGTTCTCCCAGTTTGCTGTCCATTGAACTGGATGGCCCACTTCAAGCTACACCTTCCGCCAGACGTACCACTCAATTCCAGGCGGCCTACCTAAAGGTCAAAGAGATCAAAATTGGCCATGCGCAAGATCCCAGCTGGATGAGCAGATATCATACCAATACTTTGGGCGGTAAAAGCTGCTTACGACTCAATCAATTGGAAAGTCGCTTTGCCTATGAATATCAGCAGAACCCTGACTTCAAGCGATTCATCGATCAGAATGAGACAGATATTGAAGCTTTTAAAGAAGATGGTTTCCAGAGCAGCCGAAGGGTGGTCAATCTTCGAAAGCGATTAAATGATAAATGCCCGAGAGAAATCAAGAAATTGGAGAAAGAATCGGATGTGGTGGAGGCTGACTTTGTACCAACCTATATGAAACTCGGGCAAGTCCAAGGCTACTTTGATGAAAATGGCAATCTGCTTAAACCCATTGAAGTTCCAAAAGCTACAGAAGAGACAACGGCCAACGCACCTACCAACCAAGAAAAAGCTCAGACCAAAAAGGCACCCAAGCTCAATAAGAAACAACAAGTCTTAGCGCTACAAGATAAAGTCAATCAGATGCCTTCTTGTCCGGATATGAAGGGGAAATTGGATGGCGTAAAGGCAAGCGCAGAAAAGGCTCGTCCCAAATTGGGATTACTACGAACCGGCTTGAAACTCTTCGGCTCTAAATTGGCCACCTTTGCACCAGGACCAGTGGGCTTAATAGGACAGATTAAAGCGACCCAGAATGTATTGGGCGGCCTGCAAAAGTTTGTGCCCAAGATCAAAGTCGGGGGCTTGCTGGGTAAGATTGGTGGTTTGTTCAAGCGCGGGAATGACCTGAAAAAGAAGGGGGAAGACTTAGTGAATAAATCCAAAACGATAAAAGATAAAGCTGACCAATTGGCCAAGAAAGCGGATGGCTTGCAAAAAGACCTTGAGCAGCGAACCGCCAACATCGGAAACTTGCAAACTAAGCTAGATGATCTTTGTCGCCGAAAGGAGGAGCTACAAAAGAAATTGGAAGATCGGCCTCGAAAGATCCTTGATGAATTGAATCAGCAAGTACCCGATGTGGCTAAGCAAACCGATGATCTTGAAGATCAATTAGGGAAAGCCAATAAAGCGAAAGACAAGGTATTGAACCAGGTGGCAGACCTAGAGAAAGAAAAAGAGGATTTAGAAAAAGAGCAGGAAGCCTTACAACAAGCTTTTGAGCAATTACAGAAAGACCAGGACCAATTGGCTCAAGAAACGGCCGAAGCTGAAAAGGAAGTCGAAGAAGTCAAGAAGCAAGAGGCAAGATTGCAGCAAGCAGAGGATGCCTTGACTGACCTAAAACCTTCTAAGGAATTACAGTCAGAGCTTGCCGACTGTGCTTCTGAATTGGAAAGCTTGCTATTAAGTATCAATGGCATCGATGGTACACAAAAGAACCTCAATAGAAAACTGAAAGGCCTACTATCAAAGCCAAAAGGCATTCTAGGGAAATTATTCAACCTCCAGAATATTCATAAGCAATTGAAGCTGCCGAAAAACGGCATTCCCATCATAGATAAAACCCTGGCCAAGGTTGATGGTCTAATGGATAAAGCCACAGCTATTGGCTCTACGGTAGAGGCCCTCACCGGCAAAAAGACCAAGCTGCAGGAACGGATAGAAAATTATGACAAACAGCTCGATCAGATTAAGGGAGTATACGATTCCAAGGCTTCCAATCTTGATGCTATGAAGGATCAGCTAGTCGATTTAATCACAGAAAAGACTGGATTGAAGGACAAATTAGCGAAGGCAGAGGGAGATGTTACTGCTATGGAGCAAACGGTAAATGATTTTATCAAGCGCTACAATATCTTCGATGGTCGGTCAGCTTGTCTCGATAAAGAAGATCTGGAAGAAAAGATCAAGGACCTTGGAAAAGGGCAGGAGGAAACGGAGCCTGAGCTAGAGGAGCTAGACCAGGACCTAGACAAGGCTGCCGAAGCCGAGGAACAATTGGAGCAAGAAACGGAGGCCGTGGAAAAAGAGATCGAAGAAGAAGTCAAGCAAGCCGAAGAATTGGAACAAGCGGAAGAGGAGATAAAAGAGGAGTTTGGTAATGAAGTCAAGCTCGAACCTGTGACGGCGGAAGAATGGGTAGAGAGCTTTGAGGTGGAACGCCCTTACTGGGAAGCCGTTTTCCACCCAGATGATGAGGTGGTGGAAGGGTATAAAGGTCGATATTTTGAAGTTCGCCTCAAAGATGCCAATCAAAATGTGAAACTACTTTTTGGACCAGGAGAGTATTTCAAGAGCAAGAGTGAATTCCGGAAGAGTTATGGATCCACCATTGGATCCTTTGTAACAGAGGCTTTGCACGCTATGAAAAAGGTCGATCAGGGGAAAGTTCAGCTCTTTATTCAAGGTAGTGCCGACATCGCCGGGCACAAGACCTTTAGTGGTAAATTAGATGAACGCTTCTTTTTTGATGAAGTCAAGGTGTTGCCGCAGAAGACTTCTGAAGACGAGCGCTTTGAAAGTGTACCGGTGGATCAAAGTATTCCAGAACGCAATTTCCGTAATGAGCATTTACCTAATCTTAGAGGCCAATATCTAAAGCAGATGATCGGGGCGTATTCTAAAAAGTTTGATCCCATTCTTTTGGAAGGAGCCGTCAAAAGTTTTCAGGATGAAGATGAACGTAATGCTATCATTTACCTGTTCATCCCGGAAGAGATAGTTAAAGAATATGAAGATCGTTAGAGGTAGGAAAGTCATACCCGGAAAGAATAGAAGGGAGTAACCCTTACCATCTTATTTTTGTGATATGGAATTAACACGTTCCCTGGCAACAGTGGGCGTGTTTTTACATAAAAGCATTGCAATTTATCTTCCAATAAGTAAGAATGGACTCCAATAATGTGGAGAAGCTGTCGATTCTGATTGTAATAGATTAAGCTTCGCTTGGCGTAAACTTGTGGCATAATTCTCCCCCTCTAGCACCGATTCATAAAAGTCTACCATGAAGGTAGAACTTACCCGGTCGTATACCTTCCAGAGGGAGAACACTACATTGGGAATGCCTGCGTATACGAAGGCGCGGTTAAGGCCAATTAAGCCATCTGCCTTATCAAGTTTTCCCAACCCACTTTCGCAGCTACTTAAAGTGACCAAATCAGCACGCGTGTCAAGCGCATAAATTTCTCCCATATATAGAATTCCATCTTCCTCGATTGAGGATTTCTCAGCAAAGCAGGCGATGCCAGAGAATTCTGGGTTTTTCAGATTCGCGAAACTATGTCCTGCAATATGAATGAATCTATATGGGGCTTCCAGGTTAGTTTTAAGGTTGTTTTCTGTCGCTGCCTTCCGTAGCATTAATTTGTTTTCTTGGGCATTTCCTTGTTGGTCGAATAGGGTATATATATCGTTGGCTTCCCATTCTGATTCTGGCAGAGGAGTGTATGTTCCGTCTTCGTTAAAGGCCCGTAGTGCATTATGACTAGGGGTAACCTTTATGGGAGGCTTCTTGGAAACAGAGGATAGAATTTCCTTATCATCATAAACTGGAGCAAACACGTAAATTCCTTCCTGCGAGGACTGCTGCTTTCTTCGGCTTTGCACAAATAGATTGGCGGAATAGTGATAAGAAACTTCATAGCGTTTGACCAAAAACGCTAGATTTTTAAAGGGCTTCATTTCCGAAGAGGTGAGGAGGGCTTCGAAAGGAATATAATTGATCTGATCATGCCCAACTACGATCAAACGTTTCTTACCAACTAGGGAGGCTTCCATGGGCTGTAGAAAATGTTGGTACAATTCATGACTCCATTGAATGAAATTGGCTCTACTGCTTTTCCGATGCATGGGTGATCGTTGTAGCAGGTCGTGCATGAGTTCAATTTTCTCAAAGGCTAAAGCGCATACTTTTTCCCCTTGAGCTAACATGGATAACTGAGCTGGCATACCTTTTTGGACGACAAAGGCCAACTGTCCCCAGCCGGAAAGCACATATTCTATCAGCAGCTCATCTTGGCCTAATTGTTCTTGTAATTCGGCTATAGTTGTAGGATCAAATTTGTATTTATTCTGGAAGAAGCTTGGGTTATCTTTTTCTAGTTGTGGCTGCAAGGCCTCTAGGTCTCGACGTGTCTCAAAAAGTTGATTATTCAATATCTCTTCAACCAGCAAAGTATCTCTCCTAGCTTGTGCCTGCAAAACCCGCTGTTGGTAATCTTGGATATTTAACGCTAATGTTTTTTCCTGGATCTTAATCGAATCAGGCCGGTCAAGAAGTTTATGAGCCTCTTCTTCGAGTTGTGCTAACCACAGTTTTTGGGCTTTCATACGTTGACTATAGTAAAAGCACTTTTCTATCAGCTTGGGGGAGGGCTCGATTTTGTATAGACTCGTGGCAAAAACAATGCTACCATGGTAGATCATCAGTGATCTTCGGATCAAACCAGCAACTTGCCCTGCTCTTAGATTATTCGTTTGTTGTAAACTTCGGGTGTGAAATTGATCAGCCAGATCCATTATCGCTAATGCATTGTGCAATGCCTCTCTTTCGTCCTCCCTATCTCCATAGTGGACAGCTTTCCATTGACCAAATCTCGCCAACTGCTTCAAGATAGCGTACATGTACGTGATCGTGTGCAGGTCCTCTACTGCTGGGAGGACTCTTGGATCGTAGGAGTCAAAGTTCTTGGTGGCTTTGACCAAGGCCTTTCGAGTATAGTATACGGCAGAGTCGGCGTACATTTCCTTTTCTCTTACCTTCCAATTGTAGATCTCTGCTATTTCCATCAACATTCCGATACTCTCCGTATTGACGGGAGCAGATCCATTTCGTTCCCAAACTTCCACATACTTCTTGTAGTAATGCAATGATTTTTCAAAGGAGCCCGACCTTTTCCAATAATGTCCTCTACTGCGGTAAATGCCAGCCCTTGCAAGTTGAAAATTTCGATCTTGCTGATACTTTTTTGCATTTACCAACCATAAACTGTCTGCTTTTTCGATGTATGGCCAAGATCGCTTAAAGTCATCTTGCCAGTTATACTGTTCTGCAATCTTTCTCAGGTTTTTAATACGTAGGAGCAGGTGCTCTGCTTTGTTTTCTATGAGGCTTAAGCTTTTCTGGTAATATTTTATCGCCTCTTGTCTGCTGAAAGCATCAGCCAAATCTGAGGAGTAGTAGGCCAAGGTGATTGTGGAACTATCAGCCAATGGTCTTTCGATTTGACTAGTCTTCAAAATATAGATAGCCTTGCGATGATATTCTTGACTTTTTTCATACTCTTCTAGCGCAAAGTATAGTTTCCCTATTCTATTGTAATGTGGATGTAAGACAAAGGCATTTGCAGAATAATATTGCTTGGCAACACGTAGCGCCAACTTGGCGTAGGTCAATGCTTCTTGAAGGTCATAGGTACTTACATAGCATTTACTTAGGAGTGCATAAGTATGCGTGATCGTTTCAATATCTTGGCTAGTGTTGGCGGTAAAGGTGGGAGCCTCTAAGTAATGTCGAAGCCATGATTCTGATTTTTTAAGATAAGCAATTGCTGTACTAGCTTGTTGTTGAGATAGATAATGAGATCCCAGTTGATTATAAGTGTTTACTCGATGCCAAGGATCTGCGGATTCTGGGTAGGACGACAATAGGGTGAGCTGCTCCTGGTGAAGCGCGATAGCGCGATCAACCTTTCCAGATTTAGTGTACAAGGAGGCCAGGGCCTGATAGAAAGACCAGCTGGAAGATTTAAAACGACTGGCTTTTTTGTTGATTTTCTGCAATATCTTTTCTCCATACGCAATCCCTTTCGAAAAATCTCCTGAGCGCTGATAGAGAGACAAGATCTTGGTTTGTACATGTAGGTAACTACCCCAATCTTTGGCCTTGGCCAATCTAATGGTAGAATCTTGTAATTGTTGTATTTGGGGTAGGGGTGAGGCTGTTGGTACCTGCTGAGCTTGGGCACCGATTGAATAAATGAAAAGGGCTGCAAGTAGGAGGCTTGCAAGTGGTGGTAGTTTGAGTGTCATGTTCACCTGATTAGAGGTCGGCTGAAATTAGGTTTCACTGCCATATCGATCGAACAGTTCTGGCTGTTCTGCGTCGATTAAAAAGTCTAAAAGGGTTGTAAATTGGTTAGCTCTAGATTACCCACAGCGTAGGTGCTATTCAAGTAAGGGAGGACTGTTAGAGTAGCCTAAATATAATAAATGCCATTTAATGAAAAGTCGAAAATATTCATTTCGATTATTTGAAGATGTCATTACGACATTCTATTCATTATGAAAAATGACTATGAAAAGGCTTCTGTGAAGTGATAATAGGCGGCGCAGGCACCTTCCGAGGAGACCATAGGAGCGCCGAGTGGGGTAACAGGGTTACATTTCTTGCCAAAATGAGGACAATCTTTGGGCTTTCGTTGGCCCGTGAGGATCTCGCCGGCAATACATTCACCACTTTCTTTAGGAGCAGGTGCGCCTAGACCAAATTTTTTCGTGGCATCAAAGTCTTTGAACTCAGGTTTTACCTGCCAACCACTATTGGGCAGGACACCAATACCACGCCATTCACGATCCGTGATCTCAAAGACTTTTTGGATTACCTGTTTGGCCATCGGATTGCCATCCCAAGGGACAACTCTTGCATACTGGTTTTCAAGTTTTGCCTCTCCTGCCTCAAGCTGTTGCACTAACATCAGAATACCCTGTAGGAGGTCCACTGGTTCAAATCCTGTTACGACTAAAGGAATCTCCCTTCGCACAACGATATCTTCATAAGCCGCTAATCCCATTACAGAGCAGACATTTCCTGCACCAATAAATCCTTGGATCTGACTTTTGTCGTCATCGAGTACGGCTTCCATGGCGGGAGGGACCAAAATATGCGAAGAAAGTATAGAGTAATTGCGTAAGCCGTATTGCTGGGCGTGAAGTACGGAAAGTGCGTTGGCGGGTGCTGTAGTTTCAAAACCAACGGCAAAGAAGATTACTTCTTTATCGGGATTTTGTTGTGCGATTTTAACGGCCTCCATGGGAGAATACAGAAAACGCACGTCTCCTCCTGCGCCTCTGGCTTCAAGTAGGCTTTTTTCGGAACCCGGTACCCGAAGCATATCTCCAAAGGAACACAGAATTACATCCTTGGCCATCGCCAACTCGATTGCTTGATCGATCATTCCCAGTGGTGTAACACAAACCGGGCACCCCGGACCATGTACCATATGAATCTTATCCGGCAGAATATCGAGTAAGCCATTTTTTACAAGACTATGTGTCTGGCCCCCACAAAACTCCATGAGGGTCCAGTCTTGACTGATTAGGTCATTGATTTCACTTAGATAGGCTTGTACGAGCTCTGGGTCTCGATATTCATGCAAAAATTTCATGCACGACTAGGTTAACCAGCTTTTTCGGGGATAAGATCTTCTAGTCCCCCGTAGCGTTTCAAATAAGAAAAAGTGCGCTTTGCTTCTAACTCATTGACTACATTAATGGCTACTCCGGCATGAACAAGGACGTAGTCGCCCTCCTTAGCGTTGGGAACCATATCTAAGAAAGCTTCTTTGATGATATTGCCAAATACCACTTTGGCTGTTCTTATCATCCCATCCGTACTAGTGATGGATTTGATTTTTCCAGGAATGGCTAGACACATAGAGCAATTTTGTTTATCCACCGTATAGGTATTATATGTTTTGGCAAACGCTTCTACTATAAAACTTATGATGGAAAATTGTTTTTAAACTATACAATATTTTAAAATTCTAAGCGCAGTTAGAACTGTAAGTTGTCTCAAAAGAGGCATTTTGAAGAATAAAAGGGGTTTTTCGCCTATAAGGCCACGGTAGCGATCTGTTTTTCGGATCGATGCTTGTACAAATTCACCTTACAATTAAGGCAAGTATCTAGAGATCGAGCGATGGTAGCGACCTCAACAGGGTTCTCTGTATCTTCGATTACAACACCCGTTAGTGCTTCAGCCAAAGCAGATTGTTCCTTTGGCTTGGCTCCGTTATTGATGTTGACCAGGGTAGGAGCCAGGATTTGGTATCCCTCTATTTTCTGACTATTAGTGGTGGTTAAATGCGCCAAGGCTCCTCTTGGTGCTTCGGTAAGTCCCAAGCCAGTCATACTCTGCTTATACCGACTGAAATCAACATTGAAGTTTTTACCAAGATCTAATTTGGAGAGCCAATGTTGAATTCTTTGAAAAAAGAAGGCTGACTCGTGCATCCGCGCGAAGACGCGAAGGAAAACGCTTGGCCCTTTTTCCTGTAAGATATCCCAGATCAAACCACTAGGCGATTCTTTTTGCAGCGGATCTTGACAGGCCAATACTTGGCGAGCCAAAGGACCGACTTCTACCATTTGATCTTTATACTGGAAGTGTGCATTTCCTTTTAGAATCTCATCTTTGATCAATAGAGAATCTATGGATTCAATAATTTCTCCATTGTAAAACCCTCCGGGCAAACATTTGGCTTCCACCGCTTCTGCGGTAGACAAACTTGGGTCACCAGATATACCATACGATAGAAACCGCCCAATTCCGACTCCCAT
>ENA-UENT01000641-UENT01000641.1-marine-metagenome-genome-assembly--contig:-NODE-641-length-17928-cov-3.247611_pt1 | contig 17928 bp, 7 predicted proteins | sample MGYA00237879_ERZ529330 | MGnify/ENA primary metagenome ERZ529330 (study PRJEB26372, sample SAMN05368345) | marine metagenome | biome: cultured habitat; feature: ocean water; material: water; isolation... | reverse complement strand
ATAAAGGTATATCCCAATTTTGAAATCATTGCGAATGCTACGCTTTTACATTTGCTCGATGAAAATACTGAGCGTGAACTGAGTCTGCAAGGCGTGATTGCTGAGGCACTGCAAACTAACCTGGATCGACAAGTGGCAGCACTAGATGTGCACATTGCAGATAAGGATATCGGCATTGCTCGGGCAGATCTCTTACCACAGGTAGATGTCACTACCGCCCTATCCATGGTAGATGACAATACCGCCCTAACATACCAAGGATTTCAGGGAGCAGCGAACTGGACAGGATCCGCCAATTTTACCCAGATCGTTTACGCAGAACCAGTTCTGGCCAACCTAGCCATTCAGAAATTATTGAAGAAAGGGGAAGAGTACGAGTTGGACCAGGTTCAGCTGGATATGATCATAGATGTTTCTGAAGCTTATCTAAACATTCTGCAAGCTCAAACGAACTTAAGCGTACAGCAGAAGAATGTGGAGGTAACCAAAGAGAACTTTAATATAGCGACCTCAAAAAATGCGATTGGTTATACGGGAGCATCGGATTTACACCGTTGGGAAGCGGAACTGGCGACTAAGAATATAGATTTGAATGCAGCAGTAGCCTCCGTACAACAAGCAAAATTCCGATTGAACCAGTTGCTTAATCGCCCCATAAACGAGCCCTTCAACGTGAAGGATGAGACCTTAGAAGACCAGATGCTTTTGATTACCGATGGACGTTTGGAGGGAGTTAACGATTACGGTAAAATCGAGAAGTTTACCAATTTTCTAGTGGACTATGCCAAAGACAAATTACCTACCCTAAGCATTATTGAAAACTCCATCAAAGTACAGGAACGATTAAGACTTTCTCGCAAGAGAGCTTTCTTTCTCCCTACAGTTTCAATGAACGGCGGAGCCAATTATTTAATTGGAAAATACAATGTGCCGGAAGTGTTTGGCAAGACAGAAAACGCGGCCACCTGGAATGTTGCCGTCGGGGTCAACTATCCCATTTTCCAAGGGAACTTGCGTCGCCAGCAATTGGATCAGGCTGATATTCAGTTAAAGCAGCTGGGCCTTACACAGAGGAATGTAGAAAATCAACTCGAGCTGGCGATTCGAGCCAACATGCAACAAATTTACGTTTCCTTTAGCCGAATGCAATTGTCACAGGAAGCGAGTATTGCTGCTGACCAGAACTTCACCATTATTCAAGATGCCTATAACCAAGGTCAAGTCAATATTACGACTTTGATTGATGCCCAGAACAACACGCTGCAAGCGGAGTTGGGGGCAACCAACGCTGTTTACACATTCATTTTAGATTTCTTAGAATTAGAGCGGTCCATCGGCTTCTTTTACTTCTTGGCCTCTCAGGAGGAGCGAAGTGATTTTTTCCAACGAGCGACTACTTTATTCATCAATAAATAACGATTTCAACATTGTAGTTCTCTGCTGAAAAATCTAGAGGATTAGCGGAACTGCCAGCTGATCCAACACCAAGATTTACTGCAGCAAACCAACTCAACCAATGAAAAAGATAAATAAACAAACCAAGATGCTACATAAACTTGCTACGCTATCTCTTGCCAGCTTAGTCTTGATCTTTAGTATGTCCAGTTGTGGAGGGGAGCGCACCGAAGAAGCCCTGCCGGAATTCATCAAACCCATTAAGTATGCCCAAGTGGTCCGGGCGGGTCAGGTCAATCGACAAACCTATGCCGGCACTGTGCAGTCGAGCAAAGAAGCACAGTTGAGTTTTAAAGTCAATGGCAACATCAATTACCTCCCTGTGAAAGTGGGTGACCGAGTCCGCAAGGGGCAGTTGATCGCTCGTATTGACGCAACAGATTACCGAGTGCAAGTTGAACAATCCAAGAGTGCTGAAAGCCAACTATTGAGCACCAGAGCGAATTACCAACGGGTAGAGAAGTTGTATGAAAACAATAGTGTATCACTAAGCGATTTTGAACAAGCCAAATCAGCTTTAGAGACCTCAGAAGCCGCCTACGAAGCCGCAAAAGCTCAAGCTGCTGCTAGCCAACAGCAAGTACAATCCACGCAAAATCAAGTCAAGTACTCTCAGCTGGTAGCCCCATTCTCTGGTATTATTACCGCTATCAATGTAGAAGAGAATGAATTTGTAGGTGCAGGTACGCCCATTGCTATTCTAAACTCCGAAACAGACCTGGAAGTATTGGTTGGCGTGCCGGAAGTGAGTATCGCAAGTGTTAAACGTGGCCAGCAAGTCGGAATTGGATTTTCAGCTTTGAACAGCCAGCCTTTTACCGGCCGAATAACAGAGGTAGGCTTTAGTAACGCTGGGCGCTCGACTTACCCGGTCACGATACGGATTGAGAAACCCTCTGAAGCAATTCGCCCTGGTATGGCAGCGCGGGTGCAATTCGGATTTCAAGAAGAAGGGCAAGGAGGAGCGGAGCAGCTATTTGTTCCCATTGCAGCGGTTGGTCAGGATCAGGAGGGACGATTTGTCTATACTTTGCAACCAGCAGGTGAAGCCTATCAAGTGGAACGTCGGAGTATTCAAGTTGGAGATTTAGGTACAGATGGCTTTGAGGTTAAGGATGGATTAAAGGAATCCGAACTGGTAGCGACATCCGGATTGAAATCTTTGATCGTAGGTATGAAAGTAAGGTTGCTAGAAAACTAAGCTGATTCAATAATTGCGAAGTATTTGATGAGTACCTGGCAGGTATTGGAGCACTCGGGCGGAGACCGATGCATGAAGTAGAGGAAGAGAGCCTGCCGACCCATAAAAACAACAATATGAATATTACCAAATTTTCTATAGATAATTCCAGGGTGACGATCATGGTGCTTGCCGTTATCGCCATTATGGGCCTGGTGACCTACGGTTCCCTGTCGAGGAATAGTATGCCGCCCTACACCATCCGGATCGCAACTGTGGTAACGCAGTTTCCTGGAGCCTCCCCGGATCGGGTAGAGCAGCTTATTACTAAAAAAATAGAGGAGACGGTTCAAGAGCTTCCGGAGTTGGATGATGTAACCAGCGAGAGCCGGACCGGCTTGTCCGTAGTTACCGTTTCTTTGACACCGGATATTGCAAAGGAAGATTTGCAGGTGGTATGGGATCGCTTAAGACGCAAGATTGAAGGGATTCAGAAGGAGCTACCCGATGGCAGTCGGCCACCGAGGATCAACGATGATGGTTTTGGCACTGTGTATGGAATAATGTTAGGATTGGAAGGAGATGGTTTTAGCAATGCGGAAATGCGTGAGTACGCAGAAGATATCCGAGACGATCTCGTGAAAATGGACGCCGCGGCTGAGGTTGAAATTAAAGGAGAATTACCAGAGCAGATCTACGTAGAGTTTGATAATGCGCGTTTGGCTGAAATGGGACTAACGGCCTCTCGACTGCAAAGCATCCTTTCCGTGACGAATATTGTGTATTCCGGTGGGCAGGTTGGCCTGGAAAATAAGCGAATAGCCCTGGAGCCAAGTGGAAATTTTGAGTCTGTAGAGGACTTGGAAAGAACCTTGATCACCATGCCCTCTGGCAATGCTATTCCGTTGGGGGATATTGCTGACGTAACTCGAGGCTATAAATCTCCCACGGAGAAGATCGTTCGTATCAATGGAGAACCAGGTATTGCCATCGCCATCGCCTTGAAGGAGGGAGCCAACCTCATTGAATTGGGACAGTTGGTGGACGAAAAGATAGCTGGCTACAATCGTGAATTACCCGTGGGCCTTTCCGTGGCTAGGATGGCTGGCCAGGATCTATACGTAGATCAAAAAGTGAATGACTTTTTGAGCAATGTATTTCAGTCGGTGGGGATTGTTTTGGTTGTCATGCTACTTTTCCTTGGGTTCCGTACGGGTATTGTGGTGGCCAGTCTGATTCCGATGGCCATGATTATGACGCTCTGGATCATGGGCATGTTTGATATTGGTTTAAATCAGGTATCCTTGGCTGCCTTAATCATGGCCTTGGGGCTCTTAGTAGATAATGCTATCGTGGTTTCCGAGTCCATTATGGTGAAAATGGAAGAAGGCCAGACCGCCTTCAATGCCGCCATTAATGCATCCGGAGAACTGTTCACGCCCCTCTTGGTATCATCCCTCACCACTTCAGCGGCATTCTTGGCTTTCTTTCTTGCGGAAAATACCATGGGTGAAATGATGGGCCCACTCTTTTCAGTGATTACCATCACCTTGCTTTCCTCTTGGATCTTGGCCATGACCATGATCCCATTTCTTGGAGCAAGATTTATACGGGTAGAAAAGAAGGAGGCGGACAACAACAAACCGGGCATGTTTGATCGGCTTACGTCATGGTACAAAGGGATCTTATCCGGTGTATTGAGGCGTCCCTGGATTTTTACGGCGGGTATTGTGATCTTGTTTTTCGGTAGCCTTAGTCTGTTCGGAAGCATACCTTTCATTTTCTTTCCCGATAGTGATCGGAATTTGGTGACCCTCGATATGAACCTTCCACTAGGCACCAAGATCGAAGAAACTGAGCGCACGGTGAATCAAATAGAAGATTTTATCCGCGCTGAACTATTAGTAGGTGAAGGGAGAGATAAGGGAATCACGGATTGGTCTGCCTTCATTGGTGAAGGGCCTTCCTCCTACGATTTGGGATATCAACCTGGTGAGGCGAATTCTGGCTACGGGCACCTCCTATTGAATACCTCTTCCTTTACGGACAATAATCATGTGATTGAGCAACTGCAAGATTACTGCTTTGAGCAATTGCCAGATGCGGAAGTTCAAGTAGCTCCACTTTCTGGTGGTGGAGGTGGTGGAAAGGATGTTGAAATTCGGGTGTCTGGGGATTCTCCAAGGGAACTTTTCTTGATTTCTGAAGAGATCAAACAGCTGCTACTTGGCGTACCTGGAACAAGAAGCATTTCGGATAACTGGGGCCCTCAGATTAAGAAATTTGTAATCGACATTGATCAAGATAATGCCAATCGGGCGGGCTTAAGTAACCAAGACATTGCTATTTCCCTACAAACTACCTTGGATGGCTTTAACGCCGGATCATACCGAGAAGGGGATGAAAACATCCCGATCATGATGCGAACTATCGACAGTGAAAACCTAGATATCCGTGACCTGAATGGCATCAATCTATTCGCTCAAAATTCGGGATCTAATGTGCCCTTGCAGCAGGTGGCCAGTATCAATCCGCAATGGCAAAATGCCAAGATTCTAAGAAGAAATCTATTCCGAACCATCACCATTAGTTGTGATGCGATGCCTGGGTTTACGGCTTCTGAATTAACCAGCAGCATCACGCCTCTACTGCGTGAAAAAGCAGATAACTGGAAAAGTGGCTACACCTACAGTTTGGGTGGAGAATCTGAGCAAAGCGCCGAGGCTATGGGTGCCGTAATAGCAAAGTTGCCGCTGTCTGGTTTTATCATTCTACTACTTTTGATTTTACAATTCAACTCTTTCCGCAAAACAGGGATAGTCCTTTTAACGATTCCGCTCGGGATCATCGGGGTGATCTTTGGTCTATTGATGTTCCAGTCCTTCTTCGGTTTCATGGCTTTCTTGGGCGTGATTTCCTTAGCAGGGATTGTGATCAACAACGCTATTGTATTGTTAGATCGAATACAGATTGAAATAGATGATTTTAATAGAACGCCCTACGAAGCGATAGTGGAGGCTGCTCAGCAGCGATTCCGACCGATCTTGCTCACCACATTTACGACAACTTTGGGGCTAATTCCGCTATATCTGGGTGGGGGAGAAATGTGGGAACCCATGGCTATTGCTATTATGATTGGATTGCTCTTCGCTACGGTAATTACCTTACTCTTCGTCCCAGTGTTATATAAGTTACTTTTTAGAGCCAAACCGACAATCGCTGCCTAATCTAAATTACATAAACTCGCCTCCTTCGGGGCCTTCAAATAAGATTTACATGCAACAAAACAAAGATCCTAAAACCGACGATCCCTCGTCGAACAGCAGCTAAAGGTGATTCATCTGGACCTTGAACGTTTTTCCCTGAAACTTACCGGAGACAAGGTCAAGGCAGATGATCTAGTGCAAAATACCTTACTACGCATTCTTTCACAAGCAGAACGCTTTCAGCCTGGTACTAACTTTAAGGCCTGGGCCGCCACCATTATGAAGAATATCTTCATTAATGATTACCGTAAGCACCATCGTCGGTCTCAATTACTTGAGCAGGTCCGCTCCAGCCAATCGCTAGCTATCGACAATAAGGTTACCAATAACCAAGGAGATAGAGATTTGGAGTTACAAGACCTTACCTCACTTACGGATAGGTTGCCGGACGATTTTCGCATTCCATTTATGTTAGCCCATGAGGGGTATAAATATGAAGAAATTGCGAAGGAGCTTAAGACACCAGTGGGAACTATCAAAAGCCGAATTTTCTTTGCGCGTAAGCGTCTACAAAAGATGTACCGTAAGGTATACAAGGATGTTTCCTAAGGGAGGGTAGATCATAATTGGAGAATGAAGGCAGTGAGATCTTGGCTAGTCGTTAAGCCGAGTTTCTTGCGGACCCTATATCGTAAGGATTCGACACCTCGAATGGAGATGCCCATATACTCTGCAATTTCTTTGCTGCTGACATTGAGCTTCAAATAACTGCATAAGCGCAATTCTCGAGCTGAGAGATCCGGGTAATTCTCTTTGATTTTTACCAGAAAGTCATCCTTTTCCACTAATTGTTGGGTATCCAGCTGTATCTGAATTCCCTTGCTAGAGTTTTCGTATTGCTGCAGTGCCTTTTGTACTTCCTTGATATCCGCTTTCTGGTGAGCCAATTGCTCAATCTTCTTAATGAAGACCTGCTGCATCTCACCCTTCAATAGGGCTTCAGATAAGTTCAGGTTCGTGTGTTCTCTTTCCGTCTGCCATTCTTCCTGTTGGGCTTCCAAGTGCTGTATGGTGCTGCTCAAAGAGTGCTTTTCTGAACTTAATTGACGAATCAATGGTCGCTGATAGGTGCTATTGGCAAAGAAATAGAGCAATAAACCCATTAGAACGATGATTAGTGCGATTCCCCAAATAACATAGCCGGAAATGCTATAGTCCTGCATCTCAATGGTAAAATTGATGGGAGGGGATTCAGCCTCTACATCATATATATTTCTGGACTTAGCCCAAAAAGTATAATCTCCGGAGGGAAGCCCGACGAACTGGCGTTGATTGGAACTACTCCAGGGTTGCCATTCCTGATCATAGCCTTCCAGATAAGTGCTGTATTGAATGTATGGGATGGCCTCAAAAAAGGAGCTTGAGACAGTAAACTCTAACAACTCGTTTTCACGCGAAGGGATACTTATTCTTTGGCTACTGGTGATGCCAGCTCCACTCTCGAAGACCGTTTTCGACCGTAAAGGTAAATTGACTTCATTAATGAAGCAATCATGCTGTCTTGAGGCAGTGGACCGAAATGCGGTGTTGAGGATAAGCAAGCCCCGACGACTGCCGATTAGTATTAAAGATGGATCCGGGAAACTTATGCTTTCAAAGGCAGGAATCAATTGCCCTCGTAGTTTTTGAAAGGGATCTTCAGTTTGTGTGAAGCTACCATCTTCCAAAAGATCTATCATCGCTATCTCATCCGAACGATAATAGTTTTTAATGGCCAGAAAACTACCATTACCCATAGAATAGACCTTTCTGATTAAAGTCTCGGTGCCAAGAATCTTACTGAATACCGGCTCTGGCTCCATCTGGTTAGTTTCAGCATTGTACTGGAATACCCCATTTTGCGTCCCAAAAAGTACGCCATCAGCAGAAGGGATCAGATTGTTGTACAAATTGGAAGGCAAACCAGACAAAGAGTCGTATAATTCAACCTTTGAGAATCGACTAAGGTCCTGCGATAATTCCAATTGATAGATACCCTTATAACCATGAGAAATCCAGACCCTTTCTCTATCAAACAGCAATTCCCTACTTGTTTCACTAAAGCCTTCGATATCATTACGAATCTGGTATTGTCCCTCTCGGTATTCCACCACACGGACGCCCCTATAATGACCCGATAAAAGTAGGTTAGTTTGCTCCGGATGAATAGCAAAGTTCCAGTGCCCCTCTCCTCCTATAAAGGTAGCTTTGTCTCCCTCGACTTGAAATATACCATTATGGTGAGCGAGCAGAACATTGCCTTGATGTTCGATGATCTGCCAGCATGTTCCGGTTGTCTTCGGAATGAGCTTAAATTGTAGCTGCCTGGAAACCCTATTTGACCAGGGGCTAATGAATAGCCCCCTGCTAGTGCCTACATAAAGATGTTGTTCGGTTGGTAAGATCGAATATACCTCTCCCCTCAGACCATTTTTCTTATTAACAAGGGTAAATGGGCTATTAAGTTCCAAGTAGGAAACACCTTCATCCATTGCAGTCCAGATGTTTCCTTGGTGATCCTTGTATAAAGACAAGATACTATGATCCGGAAGGCCATCTTTTTCGTTGATCTTGTAGTGAATGTTCCCTTGGTAATCGGTGACGAGTAAGCCCTCATGCAAGGACCCAAAAATGAGTTGATCCTTGTTAAGGATCGTAGCCCGATTTAGGTAAATCTTCTTGAAGTAGTCTTGGTTACCAGAGTTCCATGGCCTTATGCTCCCTTCTTCAAAAATCAATACACCAGATTTATCTGTTCCGAGCAAATAAGTGCCAGGACGGATGGATTGAATAAATTCCACATGTAGATTGGAATAATCCTGATAATCCGAAATCTGGGTAAGCTTATCATCCTCGTATCCAAAGATACCGGCCCCATTTGCTGCAAATACGATCTCATCTCTACCTGAGGTCCAAGCTCTGAAAGGAATGCCTCTTCCTAGAACGGATATAGATGGGGCAGCTTCGTCATAGATCATGATACCTTGATCGGTTAGGAAGAATACCCGTTCCTGATAACTACAGATGGCACGGACATCATTGAAGTTGAAAAGAGAGTCTTGAATCAGATCATTGAGAAGATGATACCGTAGTTGCCCTCTACTATTTCTATCGAAATATCCAATCTCGGAGGTTCCGCCGATGTAAATTCTTTCACCCGCCAATGCAAAGGAACGTAGCTCACTTTGGTTTAAGGGCTGCCCAATACGTTGCCAATCATAGCCATTGAATTCCACCAGACCATAATTATTAGCAAAATACATCTTACCGTCTTCCCCTTGGCCAATATCCCAGTTCTTTCCAGCAATGGAGTAAAACTCACTAGCGTAGTTAGTGATAAAGGGGCTGCCTAAAGGTGTTGCAGGGGCGTTTTGCCCAAGTAAAAGCTGGAAAAAGATAAGGCAAATGCCGGTTATGCTAGCTTTCAAGGCTGAAGTACGGAAGGTCCAAATCATGATTGAGTCTTGCCCTTAAGTCCCTCTAAGATAGTAAAAAATAGCAGTTTGCGTACTAAAAGCGTAGTATGCGAGTAAGGGTGGTGTAATATATAATTTCAAAGTTATTAGCCTGTGCCATACTTTTGTATTGTTTGGAGGGTTGAAATAGTATTTTATTTGTTATCTAAGTCAAATTATTGATAATAATGGAAGAGACGACAATTTTTGATACGCAGCAAAATATTACTATTGGACAGGAAGAATATTTTAAAGGTATAGGGCGAATCGCTTATGAAGGGCCAAAATCGCGGAATCCATTTGCCTTTAAATGGTATGATGCGGAACGCCAAGTGGCGGGGAAAAGCATGAAGGAACACTTACGCTTCGCTGCAGCCTATTGGCACACTTTCTGTGGAACAGGGGGAGATCCATTTGGTCTTGCTACTAAGCAATTCCCCTGGATGAATGCAGGAGATGCTTTACAACAAGCCAAAGATAAAATGGACGCCGCTTTCGAATTCATGACTAAGCTGGGTGTTCCGTTCTACTGTTTTCATGATTTTGATTTAATAGATGAAGGGGATTCTTTAGAAGCCTCGAGAATGAGACTGGAAGCGATCACAGACTATGCTTTGGTCAAGCAAAGAGAGAGTGGAGTGCAATTGCTTTGGGGGACCGCGAACCTATTCTCACATCCTCGATACATGAATGGCGCTGCCACTAATCCTGACCTAGCCGTTGTAGCCTATGCTGCCAATCAGGTGAAGAATGCAATAGATGCCACGATTAAGCTAGATGGATTGAATTATGTGTTCTGGGGAGGGCGCGAAGGATATTTATCTCTTTTGAACACAGATATGCAAAAAGAAATTGATCATCTGGCTCAGTTTCTGACGATGGCTAGGGATTATGCCAGAGCCCAAGGTTTTACGGGTACCTTCTTTATTGAACCCAAACCCGCTGAACCGACAAAGCATCAATACGATTTTGACGCGGCTACTGTTTTCGGGTTCTTACAGAAGTATGATCTACTGGACGACTTCAAACTAAACCTTGAAGTGAATCATGCCACCTTAGCACAACATACTTTCCAACACGAACTTCAGGTAGCAGCAGATGCCAATCTACTGGGAAGTATCGATGCCAATCGTGGAGATTATCAGAATGGTTGGGACACGGACCAATTTCCGAATGATCTCAATGAATTGGCAGAAGCTATGCTAGTGATCCTCCAAGCAGGAGGCTTGTCCGGTGGCGGGATCAACTTCGATGCAAAAACTAGACGTAATTCCACGGACCTTGAAGATATCTTTTATGCTCATATTGGTGGCATGGATGCCTTTGCCCGAGCGCTTTTAATTGCCAACGATATTCTAAATGAATCAGATTATCTGGCTTTGAGAAAGGAAAGATATGAATCATTTGATTCTGCCGAAGGAAGAGCATTTGAAGCGGGACAGCTTGGCTTGCCAGAGCTTGCCGAATTGGCTTGGCAAAACGGAGAACCACAGCCTAAAAGTGGTAAGCAGGAACTGTTTGAAAATATCATCAATCAATATATCTAATGTACAAAGAGTAGGCTTTGCCTTACTTTGTCAAACTAGAATTGTAACATAATACGGATCTGATCAGACCATGAAACGCCGAGATTGGGTCTTTCTTGGACCTACTAAATTAAATCATTAAACCAGGGCGTGGATCAGAAGGAAATGTCAAATGCTCATTGCTTTCGGTCTTAGCCAGGAATAAACACAAACCCACTTTTCACAAGGATTTCTAGCAAGTAGGCTGGCAGTTATTGTCTCCCTACTTAAGGATAATTTCGATTGATCCTTATGCTCACTACTAAAGCAATCCCTCGCTTTGGGTTGGATATCTATGCCCGCTGCAGAGGATTTACAACAATCAAATTCTTTTCAACAATGAAGCTTTTGTACAACAAAATTATGGAAAGGTTTCATCGGTTAATGCCGACGGGCTTGAGCTTGCTTTGCATGCTTCTGTTCACGGCTGCGGGATCTGCCCAATCCCTTACGGTTTCGGGTACCGTTGCTGATGATGGTGGCCTTGGACTTCCCGGTGTGAATATTCTGGTAAAAGGTACCAGCACGGGCACCGCTACTGATTTGGATGGAAACTACTCCGTAGACACTGAATATGGAGCTGTACTCGTGTTTTCCTACACAGGTTATGCGGCTCAAGAACTTACGGTAAGTGGTGCCAGCCTAAATGTTAGGCTTACCACCGACGTGAAACTACTAGGAGAGGTCGTGGTTTTGGGGTATGGACAGACACAAAACAAAAGATCTACCACAACTGCGGTAGCCAATATTTCTTCCAAGCAAATCACAGAACTGAGGACTGCTCGTCCTGAGACTGCACTGCAAGGGAGTGCGCCAGGGGTAGTAGTGACTCAAACCTCCGGCTCTCCCGGAGCTCCCCTAACAGTACGAATGCGTGGTGTTGGATCTCCAAACTCGGCCACACCTTTGTATTTGGTAAATGGTGTACAAGTGCCGAATCTGGAATACCTAAATTCCGATGACATAGAGAATATTACCCTGCTGAAAGATGCAGCCTCAGCTGCGATCTATGGTTCTAGGGGAGGAAATGGTGTGGTATTAGTACAGACTAAGAAGGGAGACCGAATCCAGGATAGAGCCCGAGTGAATCTTAGTGGTTACTATGGAATGCAGAACCTGGCATTCAAGCCAGCATTAATGGACAAGAATGAGTACATTGATTATTACAACAACTCTGTACAAAATTTCGATGTACCAACTGGCTTCAGGGGTGCTTTCTCCGAGCAGGAGCGATCTGCACTGCCCAACACGGACTGGTATGATGTCATTTTTGATGACAATGTGCCGATGAGTAATTTGCATCTATCTATATCTGATGGTGGTCCAAGAACAGACTACAGCATCGGAGCTGGTGTATTCAACCAGGACGGACTTGTGGGTGGCGAGCTGGACAAGTCTAATTATGAGCGCCGCAATGTACGCGGAACCATCAATACAGATTTAACTGAAAAGTTGCAGCTTAGCGTTTCTGCTGATTACACGCAGATTACCCGCAACTTCCTGGTTGAAAACAGCGGTGGTACAGGTACAGCTTTGATGAACTACATCACAGCGATTCCCTCCATTTATCCCGCCCGGGCAGAAAATGGTGAGCTGTTCAACATGGGAAGACAAAGCCCTAATCCGGAAATTAATGGAGTACCCTTAAATGTATTAGGAGCTGTTACTAATCCTTTGTGGAGTATCGACATCACGAATAATGAAGCGGTTCAGAATGTAACCTTACTATCCGGCGTTCTTTCTTATCAACCGGTGAGAAATCTGAATCTAAGGGCTTCTTATTCTTTCTATGATCTGAGCGCCTTGAACCGTTCTTTTACGCCATTTATCAACTATCCAGAACAGACATTTACGACTTCTGGTAATGTCTCCTATACGGAAGCACCGACAGATGTTGAGAATACGCAATACAACCTGACTGCCGAATACACCTTCGATAACATCGGTGATGGGCAGACCTTGACTATTCTGGGCGGAACCGAGGTCATTGAAACTTACGCTAACCTTGGTGGAAATATCTCCAATGCTAGCAGTTATCTGGTGAATGACTTTGAGTCCGTAAACTTTGCCCTGGCAAGTGATAATTCTACTGCTATTGTTACTCCTGGGCTTGAATCTGAAATCGGATTACTCTCCTTCTTTGGACGTGTAAACTATAACTATAAGGATAGATATCTAATCGGAGCTTCCTTGCGAAATGATCAGTCTTCCAACTTTGGGCAAAACAATCGCTCGGGCCTATTCCCATCTGTATCTGCGGGTTGGTTAATCTCAGAAGAAGGTTTCTTTAATAGTGACGCAGTTGATCTCCTGAAGCTACGCGCTAGCTGGGGCATTAATGGTAGTGATGGAGCCACGCCCTACAGCTTCTTGGCGACGGTATCCACCACAGCACAGTACTCCGGTAGTACTGGGATTACCCAGACTGGGTTGGCTAATCCCGATCTTAAGTGGGAAGAACTACAGCAAACCAATATCGGTCTGGATATCAATATGTTTAAAGGAGCGCTGGGGGTAACGATCGATTACTACAACAAAGAGACCTCCGATATCCTACTTCGCGCCAATACGCCTTTGAGTACGGGCCTAAATCCTTCCTTTGTCAATGTAGGAACCGTTAAGAACGAAGGTGTGGAATTGTTACTTTCCTATCGACAATTTGTGAACAAGGACTTTAGCTGGAACGCTTTGTTTGGTGTTGGATACAACAAAAATGAAATCACCAGTTTAGGTGACAATGGTCAAGCCCTCCAAGGAGGCTTCACCGGACAGTTGTATGCCGATCCGATTACCTTGACTGCCCTTGGCCAACCGATTTCTAGTTTCTATGGCTATGTAGTGGAGGGAATTGATGCGCAAGGAAATATGGTCTTTGCCGATCTAGACGGGAGTGGTAATGATAAAACAACGCCAAACGAAGAAGATAAAACTTTCATTGGCCAACCTTTACCAGACTATACCTTCGGGTTGAACCTAGGAATGCAATACAAAGGCTTTGACTTGAATGCCTACTTCTATGGTTCGCAAGGAAACGACATCTTCGACGCTACGATTCGCTATGATGCCATTGGCTCGAATCGTCCTAGTGCCTATTCTGAAGCAGGAGCACCGCCTAATCTTTTCGCGGCTGGTTCAAGTGGGGAACAGTTGGTGTCTGATTTCCACGTTAAGGACGGTTCTTTTGTGAAACTGAAGAACTTGTCTTTGGGCTACAATTTCGGAGCTGGTGTTTTAGAAAAAATCGGTGCGCGAAACATCCGCGTATACGTGGCTGGACAAAACCTTTTCATTTGGACGAAGTATACTGGTGCTGATCCTGAGATTGGAGAAAACGCTCTGAATAGCAACCTAGACTTGGGAATTGACCGAGGGTACTATCCTCAGCCACGAAGCTTAATCTTCGGATTCCAATTAGGCTTCTAAGTTCGACGCTTTAAATCATCAGTATGAGGATATAATTAGGCTAAAGTATTTGACCAAGGGAGTTTTCAACCTAGGCAAGGCGCAAAAACCGCGGCCCTGTCTGGCCGCCAGGCAAGATAGCCATAGCTAACCAAGGATTTTTGCAACGTAGTATAGGTTGAAAAATGCCCGTCATATCTTCTAGGAAAATTGTGTCCTCATACTTAAATTCTAATAAGTGAGATAGAAGGGGAGAAGGAAGAGCGTGCAGGAAAATGATCCCCTTTTTACTCATTTAATAAATCATAAGAGTAATGAATCGCGAAAGCATTAAAATATTCCGTATTTGGTCCTTAGTTTTACTTTTAGCTGGGGTGACCTTCACCAGCTGTGATCGGGATGAATTATTGGAAAAGAATCCCATCTCGTCCATTTCGAATGAAACAGCTTTTGAATCTGAGGCAAGCGTAATATCTGCCTTGAATGCTGCCTACGATCCTTTCCAGTGGCAGTTCAATAACAATGCACATAGTTTCCCGCAGATGTTTCAGTCCATCCGAGCAGATGATCATCACTCACAACAAGCTGCCTTCTGGGCTGCAGGTCTACTATACGATGACTTCCCGATCCTACCTAACAATCAAAATGTAGCATCGGTATGGGCAAAATGGTATAAGGCTATCGCCAGAGCTAACTTCGCAATCCTAACCGCTGAGGACTTCTCTTTCACCACTACTGGTTTACAGGAAAGAATCATTGCGGAAGCAAAATTCATCCGCGGCTTTGCCTACTTCGAGCTGGTGCGCCTATTTGGCGGTGTTCCATTGATTACGCAAGCTATAACTAGCACTGACGATGACATTTTCTTGCCAAGAGCTTCTGAGGCTGATGTATATGCGCAGATTGAAGCAGATCTTGGGGCGGCAGTAACAGCACTGCCCAGTAAAGGACAGACTGATAATTTCAGAGCAACTTCTGGAGCTGCTGCTGCACTTTTGGCCAAGGTTCACTTGTACCAAGGAGAATACTCGGAAACGATCAAGTATACTGAACAAGTGATCAATAGTGGTTTGTACCAGTTGGAAGAAAACTATGCAGACAACTTCAAACTCAACAATGAGTTTGGCAAAGAATCCATTTTTGAGATCAACTATGTAGATGGATTGGTGGGAACCAACTTCGAACGCAATGAAGCGCAAGAGGGATCAGGTTCTTGGCAGTTCATGTTCATGTGGGCCGCTGGAAAATGGCTGTCCTGGGGTAATATGATCCCTCGTCAATCACTGATTGCCCTCTACGATGACAATGATCAGCGTAAAGCCGCTACTTTTTTACAACCAGGCGATGTCGTGAATTCTCCAGGCTTGGAAGCAATTGGTTGGGACCCGATCCGGAATCCCGGTTTTGCTGTAGGCTCTCAAGCTATGAATAAGAAGTTCTTTCTTACTTATGAAGAATTGGATCAACTACTAAACGTTCAGCAGAGTCCATTAAATGAAAAGGTACTCCGTTATTCTGATGTGCTCCTGATGCACGCAGAAGCCTCTATTATGGGCGGCGGCGGCGATGGCCAAGCTTCTCTTGATGCTGTAACCCAAAGAGCTTTCGGTGGTACGGTAGCTTACACCTTGGAAAACATCAAGCTAGAACGTCGAAAAGAATTTGCCACAGAAGGTTGGAACCGTTTTACCGATCTAAAGCGATGGGGAGATCTAGCGGATGCTATGAGTAAGGTAGGAAAGAACTTTGTGGCTGGCCGGGATGAATACCTACCTATTCCACAATCTGAGATCAACTTGGTAGGGGAAAACATCCTGGACCAAAATCCGGGATACTAATCAATTCTAAAATTATAAGAAGCTGAAGTATGGAAAAGGGGAAACTAAGCTTACAGCCCATGTTGAGAACTGGTTTTCCCTTCTACCTCATTTTTTCAGCGGTAAACTATCATAAAATGGAAAAGAAATTTTCTTTCAGTGCTATACTATTATTAGGCTTTGGTCTACTGCTAAGCATCAGTTCCTGCGTTAAAGAAACGGATGTGACTTTGGCTTTGGTGGAATCTCACCATGATGGGATTCAGAATCTAGATGAGGAAGGCGTTGATTGTGGAGGGTCAAGCGGCGTGGTTTGCCCTTCTTGCTTTGATGGGATTCAGAATCAAGATGAAGAGGGAGTAGACTGTGGTGGAATTTGTGGCTTTGCATGTCCTGAAGCAACGCCTAGGGCAGACGATTTAGCCAATTCTTCATTACCTTTTTATCATACTTTCGAAACTGATTTTTCACATAAGAATTTGCCTGAAATCGAAGGTAATTCCGTGACTGTGGATTATGCCTTTGCTGATCCTGCAGGAGGGGAAGATTTGGTTACTCGGTACAACCGTCCTGAGGGCTTAGTTGCGGATGGATTTTCGGATTATAAATTCCAAAGATTCGATGCACCAATTGACTTCAGTGAGTACAACAAATTTGAGTTGTCGGTATTCATCCCATCATCCACTCCATTTGATGGCCCTTTCACCCCCACAGCTGAAATCATTCTTTTTGATTCTAACAATCCAGAATTTTGGAATACTTGGACCGTTTTATCTTATACCATTCCAGCTGACCAGTTTGATACTTGGGTGACGGCTCGCTTTGATGGTGGAGATGCATTAGCGAATGCTGCGATCTATGATCAAATTGCTATTCGTATCGGTGGATCTAATCATCAGAATCCAGCTACCTTCTATATCAGAGACTTTTTACCCTCTAACTCTTTTGTGCAGGAGGGGACACCAAGATTTGATGAGTTGAGTGCTGGGAATTTACCTTTCTTTCACACCTTCGAGGCGGCGACTTCAGGTTTGAAGTTGGAGGGAGCAGGGAATAATTCTGTGGCCATGTTCTACGGGCAAAGTGATCCAGCAGGCAGTACCCAAGGGGTAGGACGCTATGTGCGCCCGGAAGGCCCAGTTTCTGACGGATTTTCTGACTTCAAGTTTGCTACTTTTGATGAGCCCATTGACTTCTCCGAATTTCACCGCTTTGCGATCGATGTATATATACCATCTGACCAAAACTATGAAGGGAATTTCAGGTCATTGGCAGAGGTACTATTTCTAGATTCAAGTAACCCTGAATTCTGGACCACTTGGACGGTGCTAGAGCAGGAGATTACTGCTGACCAATTCGATACTTGGGTCACTGTGACATTTGAAGGGGGAGAAAATCTGGCTGCTGCCAGCATATATGACCAGATTGCGCTCCGTATTGGCGGGTTTGGCCATGAGGTTGGTGCCACCTTCTATGTAAGGGATTTCAGACCTGTTAGTGAATAGAATAATCCATAAACAGATTATAAGATTTTGTTTAGTCGCGATAAATCAATTGTATTCAATTCAGATGTTTCCCCTCAATCAAGGGGAAACATCCTTTGGATTCTTAGTCTATTTCTAACATTTACAGTAGTATTGGGATGTGCCTCCTGCCAAAAAGAGGAACCATCCATTGAACAAGAAATCACCTGTTCGGATGGAATCAAAAATGGATTAGAAGAAGGCGTCGATTGCGGTGGCAACTGCCCAAATTGTGAGACTGAGATACAAGTTCCTGGTGGAGGATATGTTTCTGCGAATGCCTATC
>ENA-UENT01000640-UENT01000640.1-marine-metagenome-genome-assembly--contig:-NODE-640-length-17929-cov-7.592479_pt1 | contig 17929 bp, 14 predicted proteins | sample MGYA00237879_ERZ529330 | MGnify/ENA primary metagenome ERZ529330 (study PRJEB26372, sample SAMN05368345) | marine metagenome | biome: cultured habitat; feature: ocean water; material: water; isolation... | reverse complement strand
CGGGGTTTTAAACCATTTTTGAGACCAATAAAAGCCATGCGAATACCTTTACTCCTCTTCGGCCTGATCGCCGTTGCATCAAGCCTGAATGCACAGCAGTTTCGGGAAGTCACCTGTGGGCCGAATTATACCTTATCCACTTATTTTAAATTTGGGAATCAAGAGAGCATCAGCCTGGAGCACAATGCCTGGGACATTGCCTTTACCGCACAGGGCCTGCAGGATGCAGGCATCTTTCTCAATGAAGCGGCGGGGCTGGAAGGCACAGAGCTGGAATTATTCCTGATCCCCGGTGCTGAATTCGCCGACAATATCGACCTCACGCAGCTGGGCGAACGGCTCCTCAATGATGAAACCAACTGGACCAACGGAGGTGCTTTCAACCAAATGCGCGACCCCGGCAATCCGCTGGACTATGGCTGGGGGCAATACGATCCGGCCACGCAGTCTGTCGAGGGGCAAGCCCTTTTTGTGCTCAAACTGCGCAATGAGTCTTTCAAAAAACTGGAAATCATCAGCCTGGATGGTACTACCTACCACTTCCGCTATGCGAATCTGAACGGCAGCGATGAACAGTCGCATACCCTTAACAAAGCAGACTTTCCGGATAACGATTTAGTATACTGGTCATTCAGCAGTAATGCTGTGGTGGACTTTATCCCTAAGGCTGGCGAATGGGACTTGCTTTTCACCCGCTACTCCACCCCATTGGATGATAATGAAGGGAGTACCCTCAACTATCTGCTCACCGGTACCCTTTCCGGTCCTGGCGTGGAGGTCGCTCAGGTGGATGGCATCGACCCTGCCACCATTACCTTTGAAGGGTACGAAGATTCCCTGAGCACCGACCTCGACATCATCGGCCATGACTGGAAGAACTTTGACCTGGGCACTTTTTCCTGGGCACTGCCTGCCGACCGTGTCTATTTTGTAAAGGCCGCTAATGGAGAAGTCTGGAAGCTCTTCTTTGTCGACTTTGAAGGGTCGAGCACCGGCAATATCGTCTTTCAGGAAACCAATATGGGCATCGTTAATACGGTTAGCCATACCCTGTTTGACGACCTGAGTGTTTTCCCTAACCCTGCCCGGGAGAGCGCTACTGTAGCAATGACGCTAAAAGAAGCCGCCCCGGTACAGCTGAATGTGTTCAATGCTACCGGACAGTCCGTTTGGTCGGCGGTAAGTGAAGAGCCTGCCGGTTTTCAAACGGTAAGCATTCCGGTAAGCCACCTGCCCGCCGGCACCTACTGGCTGCAGGTACAAACGCCCGGCACGGCACCGATCTCCCAACCCTTAATCGTAGCCCCATGAACCGGTTTCTAATCCATTTTCTGGGCATACTTACCCTGGGGCTAAGCCTGAATGCTTGTCAAAACGCCCCGTCCGCGACCGAACAAGCCACACAGGAAGCTTCCTACGAGCGCCTCGTCTCTCTTTCCGGCTGCGTCACAGAACTGCTGTACGAGCTGGAGCAGGGCGATAAAATCGTAGGCGTTGACGTGACCAGCACTTACCCGGCGGAGCAGGTAGCCCAATTGCCTAAACTGGGGCACGTGCGTCAGCTCAACGTAGAGGCGCTGCTCAGCCTGCAGCCCGACCTGGTACTGGCGGAACGAACGGATGAAGCCTCTGCCGCCCTGCAGCAACTGGAAGCCGCCGGGGTGGAAGTCCTATGGCTCGACGGCTCCTTTACGCTGGATAAACCCCTGGTGCAAGCCGAACAGATCAGCGAAAAGCTGGGGCTGGATGAGGAACTCGAAAGCCTGCGGAAAACCTACGAAGCCGACAAAGCCAGGTTGCAGCAAGCCCGAGAGGGGATGGAAGACACCCCCAAAGTGCTTTTCATCTACGCCCGCGGTAAGGGCAGCCTGATGGTAGCTGGGAAAAACACCGCCGCCTCCGCCATGATTGAACTGGCGGGTGGGCAGAATGCCGTGCAGTCCTTTGAAGGCTTCCGCGCCCTATCCGCAGAAGGCCTGATGGAGGCACAGCCCGAGGTATTGCTGCTGTTCGACAGCGGCTTGCAGAGCCTGGGCGGCGTGGAAGGCCTGCTGCAAATCCCCGGGCTTGCGCAAACGCCGGCGGGGCAGAGGGGTCATATCATTGGCATGGATGGCTTATACCTGCTGGGCTTTACGCCGAGAGCCGCCCGTGCCGCCGCCGATTTGTCCGAACGTTTACAGGCCCTGTCTGATGCTTACACCCTGAATTAAAAAGCCATGATACAAAGCCTGCCCAAATACCGCTCGCTTTCCCGTTTGCTGTCGCCTCCCGTGCTGACGCTGTTGCTGGCCGTTTCTGCGCTCTGCGCCCTGCTGATCGGGGCGTACAGCCTGCCGGTACAGCAGGTTGGGCTGGTGATGGGCGAGCAGTTGCTGGGCCTGGAAGCCGGCTTGCCACAGACCCTGAGCTATCTGGTCTGGGATATCCGCCTGCCCCGCATCCTGCTGAGTGTATTCGTGGGCGGCGGGCTCGCCATTGCCGGGGCAGCGGTGCAGGGGCTCTTCCGCAATCCACTGGCCGACCCGGCGCTGATTGGCGTGACGAGCGGGGCGATGGTGTTTGCGGTAGCAGGCATTCTCTTTTCTGCCTCCGTTTTGGGCGCGATTGGCAGCTGGCTGGGTTACGCTACAGTCACCGTGATGGCGTTCACCGGCAGCCTGCTGACCACCTTCCTGGTCTACTGGCTGGCGAGCAGCAAGGGCTACACCTCCGTAGTGACGATGCTGCTGGCGGGCGTGGCCATCACAGCCCTGGGCGGTGCCCTTACCGGGCTGATGACCTACTTCTCTGACGAGGATGAGCTGCGCGATATCACCTTCTGGACACTGGGCAGCCTGGGCGGGGCCAACTGGCAGATGGTCGCGCTGCTGGTGCCGCTGGTACTCCTGCCTGCCTTTATCCTCTGGCGGCAGTCGAGCCAACTTGACCTGCTGTTACTAGGCGAGCGGGAAGCGGCCTACACCGGCGTGAATACGCAGCGCACCAAATGGATCGTCATCGGCTGCGCCGCCCTGATTGTAGGGGCCTGCGTGGCGGTGAGTGGGGTGATTGCCTTTGTGGCGCTGGTCGTCCCTCACCTGGTAAGACTGATACAGGGGCCGCGCCACCGCAGTTTGCTGTTAGGCTCCGCCCTGCTCGGCGGGTTGTTGATGGTCTGGGCGGATACCGCAGCCCGCACGCTGATTGCACCCGCTGAATTGCCAATTGGTATCCTGACGGCTCTGCTCGGTGCGCCGTTTTTTATCTGGCTATTGCTCAAAACCAAACGCAGCTTATGATCGAAGCAAACCACATCGGGGTACGGAAGTCCGGCCGCTGGATTCTGCGGAAAGCAGGGGTACAGGTACGTGCCGGAGAACTCGTAGCGCTCATCGGTGCCAACGGGGCAGGCAAATCGACCCTGCTGAAAGCCGTGGCGGGAGAGGTTACGCCGGATGAAGGTGCGGTAAGCATCAACAGCAAAATTTTGGCAGACTGGCCGGCTGCCGGGCTGGCAAAAGTCCGGGCTGTGCTCAGCCAATCAGTCCAACTGCCCTTCTCCATGCCCGTGATCGACCTGGTGGAAATGGGGCGCTATCCGTATCAGGGGCAGGAACCGGGCGGGCGCACCCGGGAGATTGCCCGGCTTTGCCTCAAACAGGTGGGACTGAGCGGGTATGATGACCGGGACATCCGCACGCTTTCCGGTGGAGAACAACAGCGGGCGCAGCTGGCGCGGGTACTGGCGCAAGTGCACCGGGAGAGCGAGTCCGGTGAGCGTTTTTTACTGCTCGATGAGCCCACCGCCAGTCAGGATATTGCGCAAAAGCAGCAATTGCTCAGCCTTTTGCGAAAGCTGGCGGATGAGGCAGGCCTTGGCATACTCAGGATCCTCCACGACCTCAACCTGGCGATGCAGTACGCCGACCGGGTAGTGCTGCTGCGCGGCGGGCATTTGCTGAAAAGCGGCCCACCCGAAACGGTGCTCACCCCCGAGGGGATTGCACAGGGGTTTGGGCTTAAAGCCCGGGTGGTGCGGACGCCGGGAGAAGCCTTGCCACATATTCTCACCTGCCCTACGGCGGTGGATCTTTTTCAAAATGAAGAAACAGCTATATCATGAAGACAACAACAAGCATTAATCCGGAACTACAGGCGCGATATGAAGCGCTGAAGTCAGAACAGCCCAAATTGCGCATCCGCAATGCAGCAGAGGCGCTGGGCGTAAGCGAAATGGAATTACTCGAGCTGAAATTGGGCAGCACCGCCACGCGCCTCAGCGGGGACTGGCAGAGCCTGCTGCAGGAGGTGGAAAGCCTGGGCCATGTGATGGCGCTTACGCGCAATGAATACGTCGTGCATGAACGTAAAGGCGTATACCACAACGTCTCCTTTATGCACGATGGCAAAATGGGCGTAGCGGTAAATCCCGACATCGACCTGCGGCTGTTCATGTGGGAATGGGAATACGGCTATGCGGTGGAAGTGCCTAGCCGGGGCAAAGTGCTGCACAGCTTGCAGTTTTTCAATCAACGCGGAGCGGCAGTCCATAAAATATACCTGACCAACAAGTCGGACAAAGCCGCCTACGATGCATTAGTCACCAAGTACCGGGCGGGAGACCAAGGTACGCCTGCAACCGTAGACCATAGCCCGCAAGCAGCGCCTACGGTGATCCCGGACTCGGAAATCGACGTGGCCGCTTTTCAGGAAGAATGGCGCAAGCTGCAGGACACGCATGATTTCTTCCCCTTGCTGAAAAAGTACGAGCTGCAACGGACACAGGCCCTGCGCCTGGCGCCGGAAGGCTTTACCCAAAAGGTGCCCAACGAAGCGGTGGTGAAGGTGCTGGAAGCGGCGGCAAAAAACGAGGTGCCGATTATGGTCTTCGTCAACAGTCCCGGCTGCATCCAAATCCACACCGGGCCGGTGAAAAAGCTGATCCCGATGGAGCAGTGGTTCAATGTGATGGACCCCGACTTCAACCTGCACCTCAACCTGGAGGGCATCGCGGAGAGCTGGGTGGTGAAAAAGCCGACCAAGGACGGCATCGTTACCGGCCTGGAAGTGTACGATGCACAGGGTGAGCTCATCGTGTACTTCTTTGGCAAGCGCAAGCCCGGTATTCCGGAGCTGGAAAGCTGGCGGGAGATTATAAAGAACTTGAATTTGGCTTTTGTCTGAACGGTACCGGGGATATGGCATAGCTCCCCGGCCGTTCGGGCACATTGAAATTACAAGAGCACATGAGGACGATATTTTTTGTTTGTTGTTTCTTCATTACGATTGGTACTTGTACCCCGCTGCATAGCCAAGCTTCGCTGCCGCCCGATTCATCGCTTTGGGCGCTGCAGTTGCATGATGTGATTGTGACAGCGCAGTACGCGCCCACCGACAGCCGCAACGCAGTGCACGATGTGATCACTATACGGGAGGAAGTGATTGAGCAGCGGGGCGCTACCAATCTGGAACAGCTGCTGCAGCAAGAAGCCAACATCCGCATCCGTCAGGATATGGTGTTGGGCAGCAGTATGAGCCTGCTGGGCGTCAACGGGCAGAACGTCAAAATTATGGTGGACGGCGTGCCGGTGATCGGCCGACAGGATGGCGATATCGACCTGAGTCAGCTCAACCTCAACAACATTGAGCGGGTGGAGATCGTAGAGGGGCCGATGTCGGTCAGCTACGGCACGGATGCCCTGGGCGGCGTCATCAACCTGATCACCAAAAAATCGCAGCTCGACCGCTACGACCTGAACCTCACGAGTCAGGTGGAAGCCCGGGGCGAGAACCGCTACGCTGCTGCCTTCGGTGCCCGCCTGACCGATGATGTTACCCTGCGCCTCAACGGCGGCTACGATGTGTTTGGCGGCTTTAGTGAAAACGACAGCCTGCGCTCTGTGCTTTGGAATCCCAAGGAACAGTGGTTTGCGGATGCCTACCTTGGCTACCGGTTGGACGATAAGCGCAAGCTGTTTTACACCGGCAGTTTCTTCGATGAGGAGGTGCAGAACTTGGGCAACATCCGCCGCCCGCAGTTCAAGCCCTACGCCTTTGACGACTTTTACCTGACTCGGCGCATCAACCACAGCCTGGCGTACGAAGGGCAGATTGGCAAAGACTACTACCTGCAAGCGACTACCGGCTATAATCAATTCCGCCGCTACAAGCGCACCCTACGCCGTAATTTTGAGGAAAACGAGCAGCTTGAAGTACCCGGCATGCAGGACACCGCCCGCTTCTCCTGCGCCATGCTGCGCACCACCTTCGCCAGTCAGTACGCCGACAGCCCCCTGAATTTTCAGGTAGGCGTAGACCTGCGCTACGACGACGCAACGGGCAAACGTATACAAGACAGCCTGAGCAGCCGGGAAGGCTTTTCGCAAATTGGCGACTACGCGGCATTCGGCAGCCTGCGCTATGAGCCTTGGGAAGCGCTGACCGCAGAAGCCGGGCTGCGCTACGCTTACAATACCCGCTACGAAGCCCCGCTCGTGCCTTCCTTCCACCTGAAGTACCGGCTGAATGAGCAGTGGACCCTACGCGGCTCCTACAGCCAAGGCTTCCGCAGCCCGGACTTGAAGGAGTTGTTTTTCGAATTTATCGACATCAACCACTTCATCCTCGGCAACCCGAACCTACGGGCGGAGCGCTCGGACAATCTGCAGCTAGGCCTGTTCTACGAGCAGCGCGGGGACGAATGGCGCCTCAAGGGCAAAATCAAAGGCTTCTACAACGACATCCGCGATAAAATTGAGCTATTTGAGTACATCGAGACCGACGAAGGCATTGCTCCGGCTATTGACACTTCCACCCTGCGATTCGCCTACTTCAATCAGGCGGAGTACAAAACGCAGGGCATCAACTTTTCCCTCAGCTACAGCACGCCCCGATTGGAGCTGAGTGCTAATGCCTCCACCATTGGCTACTACAACCCGGCGAGCGAAGACTTGCCACAGCTGGATGAATTCACTTACGCCATGGAGTACAGCGGCAGCGCCACCTACCGCTGGCTGAAGGCCGGTTTGAGTGCTTCTCTTTTCGTGCGCGTCAATGACCGGCAGGTCAATTTCTTCCCGACCACGGATGCGGAGGGCAACACCATTGCCGGGCAGCGCATACAAGATGGCTTTACGATGGCAGACTTTACCCTCACCAAATCCTTCTGGAAAGAGCGCATCGACCTGACGCTGGGTGCCCGCAACCTACTCGATGTACGGCGGGCCAACATACAGGGCGCAGCGAGCGGCGGGGCGCACAGCGGTGGCACCGGCAGCGCGCCGGTGAGCCCGGGCCGGAATGTGTTTGTGCGGATGATGGTGGATTTCGGGTGGAGGTAAAACAAACAGGAAACAGTATGAAATGCAAAACCGAGGTGCTGCTAATGAACGGCAGCATGAGCGTCGGGCAATGTACCGTCTGTAAACGGGTGGGCGTCCACTTCAACAACCTGCTGGCGGGCTTTAGCCAATCCGAGTTTAAGCGCTGGGCGGAATGGCTGCTGCATATTGAGTTTGCGCCCAACTCCAGCTTGTTTCACGACGGACAGTTCCGCATCATCCTGGATACGGGCAAGGCTAACTTACAATTTACATTTACGGAAAGTGAGTTTAATGTTTTTCAGGATGGGATTGCGGAGGCGCTGTTGCAGATGCGTGTGCGGGAGTTGATGGCGGGAGAGTGATAGACTCTGCCTATGAGAAAATGGGGGAATGAACAATCCGGTGTTTGGTAAAATATTCAGAAATATTTGGAACTCTGCGGGGGGGGGGTATATTTATAAGTAATCCTTAAACAGGTCAACATATGATTTGATCTACTTGCGCCTTTTTTCAATTTATGGACTGGGCGGAAGGCTTGTATATCGTCACGATAAGCAAGAATAAAGAAATACTGCACCGCCGCAAAGTGATGCTTGCTAAGTAAATTGTAAACCACAAACGTGCAGCTCCGACTCTGGAGCTGCACGTATATAACTTTGTAATATGCGTTTCTTTATCATTCTATTGTCAATTTTCACTTTTAGCATAGTGGCTGCACAATCCGTGGACACCTACAGTCAACTGCATAGCTTTGAAAGCGGTATAACAGACGAATATATTGACCTTAAATATGTTGATAGCAGCATTGTGCTTCTTTCGGGAAATTTCTGTGATTACGATACTGTGTTTAGGTCATGCTCTTACGTGTCTTCCTTTTTGCCTTCAGGGCAACATATTCAATCTCGTCTATATCCATCATTATTTCCTGAAGGAAGCAACAGGCTTGCAAGTATGGGTGATACTATCATACTCATTGGACATCCGCATGGTCTTTTTCAAGGGCGTCCAACAAGAATACACTTAATTGATTCCCACTTCCAAGATATACAGACATATGATGTCCTAAGTCCGTCTAATAACGAAACTGTGATTTGTAATGGCATGATATGCAATAACAATACAGTATACTTATACGGCAATACAGTTTCAGATGGAAGATCTCAAGTGCTCATACAAAGCGTTGATAAAAGTCATTTGACAACAAATTGGGATCGAAAATACAGAAGAGGAATTACCAGTAATAATTGCGATGACTTGCAATTCACATCAGATGGAAACTTAGTTTATATAAATAGCTATTTTGACAATCAAGGCGCTGGGGGAGAATATGGCTCTCAAATTGTAAAACTGCTACCAAACGGAGAGAAGCTTGATTCGTTTGAATTTGAAGGTCCAGTCGGCAAACCCACAAGCATGCACGTTTCTGAAAGTGGTAGTTATTACTATTTCTCTGTAGTCAATCCAGAGGACATCTGGGCTTCAGACAACGGCTGGATCAACAAATTGAACCCTGAAATGGAAGAAGTGGAATGGCGTACCCCCTTGCCGTCAGAACCGTTTTCTAACAATTGGAAGTACAATGTACTGGACTTTATCGAGGCTGCTAATGGTGATATTATTTTTTGTGGTGAGGCAACCGGCGGTGGCTGGCATCCGGACGACAGTCACAATGGCTTCATTGCCCGTATCAGCCCCGGTGGGGAATTAAAATGGACCAAGATATACCGACACCCCAATGTAGATGCACTACCAGTTGATGAATTTGGTCTTTACCGGCAGGGGAAGCTAAACAAAGTCATAGAGACCCCTACTGGTCAAATCATTGCTTGTGGACACGCCAGGTATTCCCCTTTCCAACTTAGTGCCATACAGGACTTGGAGCTGTCATCCAGGCTTTGGCTGCTTGCAGTAGATGCGAATGGTTGCTTAGCTGGTGAGGAATGCCAGGATGTTATCGTATTGGATGGTGCCAATACAGCTTTACCGATATTTGATATCGGCACCCGCTGGACCTACGAAGTAGAGACTGCTTCTGGAGGCCCGGCGAAGAGCGTCAGCTTCGAAACTTATGAAATTGTGGATACCGCAACAGTAGGCGGGCAGACTGCTTTTGCAGTAGAAGAAGGCTCAACGGGCAATCTTCAGTACCTGCGGCAGGAGGGCAGCTTAGTCTACCTCTGGGACGCTGATCTGGAAATGTACCAATTGAATTATGACTTTTCAGTCAATAGTCAGTATGGTACGCAATGGACTGGTCAGTGCAGCAGCGGAGGGGGAATTGCGATGATAGAAGTGGATAGCGTCACGCAGGAAACCGTAATGGGCGATACGCTGCCGGTACAACATTTACGCATAGAACATAATGGCACGATTGAAGGAGACCTGCTTACCAACGTATACGCTGGTATAGGGCAGCAATCGGGTGGGCTACGTCTGCCCCTGGGCTATGGATTGTGCGACCCGGTCCGGGAAGTCACTCAGCTTCGCTGCTTTGAAAATGACAGCTTGCAATATAACTTTGTTGGCTACTCTTGTGATAGTACTTTTGTCATCACTTCCACCTCAGAAGTCACGCAGGGCGCGATCAACATCTTTCCCAACCCATCCTCCGGTCTTATTAATATTGAAGGGGCTCCGCCTTCTGCACCCTACCAGCTGTAGGCAGTCGATGGGCGGCTCGTACAAAGCGGAATCATCAGCGGCAGGCAGCTATTTATAGAGCGCCCCGGTATATACTGGCTTAAAGTAAGCACTGGCAAACACTGGGAAATTGTAAGGGTGGCTGTATTGTAACCGGTCGCTTGGCAAATCAAAGTTGCCGGAGCGTGAATTTGGAGAGCAGGCGTTTTAACCCCTTTACTTTTTCCCACAGCAATGCTTATACTTTCGCCCACTTTGGCAGGGGCATGGCTCATTGCGCCCTATCTTAGTTTTGCTTTTTGAGGGGGATTGCACCGGGGGAGACAAAGGTTTATCTGCCCGCTCTTTTTCAGGAACCATGCCACCGGACTGCATTAGGATTTCCATCATTTTTCGAGCATACGGATCCTGAGCCATTTTTTCCAGCTCCATTTTGTCTTTCTGGCTGGGCTGCCGGAATTTTTTACGCTCATAATACGAGCCATCATAAGCCTCGGAGATATTTTTTGGCAATGGATTGAGGTCGGCCTCATCGCGAGGTGTATCGAATAACTCGATAATTTCCGCCCATTTGCCAACCACATCTTTCGATACGGCCCCTTCCTGATAGAGCGGTTCTATGACTGGCAACAGTTCTTTCAGGCTGAGTTCGCCGGCCGATGCTGTCATCCAGGCTATTAGGTCAGAATCAATGAGGGCTTTGTCGTCTATGTTAAGCTTGTAGTGCTCGAAGATGCTTCCGAACCAAGCGCTCACTTCCGCCAAACGCTCCATATTATGCCAGGCTATTTGAGCAACGGTAGCGTTCACCATTATTTTAGAGTGGGGGGAAACATATCTTTCCTGCATAAATTGCTGCAATTGGGGCAGCTGGCCAGAGGCGATGCGTAAAAGGCAAGGGAAAATGAAGGACTCTGCTTCTTCTCCAAACCAAAAATCCAGGAAATCTTCCTCCTGGCGCAAAACATCAAGCACGACCGGCAGGCAGTCTTCGTCGCCATATATCCCCAGGAAATGAAAGGCGTGGGGCATGAAACTGACTTGATCCTCTTGCCATACCTCCCATTTTCTGCTTTGCCGCTCAAAATACTTGTATCGCCGCAGGCCGTCTTCCAAAACCCGTTTCAGATCCTGCACCAGTGTAGTTTTCGGCAGTGCAGCTATGGCGCTTATATTTGCCTTGGGCAATGCTTCCAGATCATAGCGGTAGAAAGCCTCCATTTCGGGGTGGTGAAATACCGGGGCTTCATTTACCTGCGGATAAGGGGCAGTAACGCGGGTTTTCGCTTTGCGCTTGTTGCGCTGCGCCTCCTTCATCCGCTGCATATTCACCATCACCTTTTTGCCCAAAATGTACTCGGTAACACGTTCGGTGATGTGATGCTCAGGGTCTATTTCCAAAAGGATACTATGCCGCTCTTCCGCTCCTTCAATATCTCCTTCTTCGAGCAACAACAGCACAGCAGACTGGTAATAATTCATCACTTCGCTAACATGGAAGACTTTGCGTTCAGGGTACAAATCCTGAAGCAGCAAACGCTCGCCCATCAAACGCCGGGCGGCAGCCGTGTCCTTTTTTTCCTGTACCAGCAGGTTTGATTCATTGGTAATCCCGAACAGGTAGTTGGGGTGGTTTTTGCGGAGTTCACGGAGCAAGCGCCTGGCTTTACGCCGCTTGCCACGCATCATATACAGCGTGTAGAGATGATTCTGGGCCCGCGGTAAATGCGGGCACGTCCTTACGAGTTCTTCCAACGGCTTGATTGCATTTCGGTTGCCCGCTACGACCTCCGGATAGAGGGCATTCATCAATTCTGCCTCTTCTTCAGTGACACTAGCATCTTCCATGGCATCTTGCTCCACGGCATAAGGGATGAGGGGGTGATCGTAGGTGAAGCGGGTCTTGTATCCTGGCATAGCGTATGAGTTATATATTCGGGTGCAAAGTTACAAAACGAGTACGGATTAGCAGATCATAGCTCTCTCTTTTGACTTCCTATGGATTTCAGCAACAACGCGCAAACCCTAATGTCCTACCAGAAAAGATTGTAAAGTCATAGCCATGCGAATCAAGACTCCAAATTTGCATATTTTTTGCTAAATTTGTATTGCACTGCATTTTTATAAAGTTTTCTGCAAATTTGGAGCTTTGGACACACTGATTCCCAGGCGGCTGACGTCTCATTTGACTGCAATGAGTAAGATGTTCCCCGTGGTCAGCCTTACAGGGCCAAGGCAGGCCGGTAAAACCACCTTGCTGAAGGCTTTATATCCTAAATACCGTTACGTATCGTTGGAGAACCCTGATATCAGGCAATCTGCCAAGCGTAACCCGAATGATTTTTTGGCGGAATACAATGACTTCGTCATTTTCGACGAAGCGCAACGCTGGCCAGATTTATTTGCCTACCTGCAAACGATAATCGACCAAGACCGGCGGCCCGGCCGGTTTATCCTTTCCGGCTCGCAAAATTTTTTGCTGCGAAAGAATATATCTCAGTCTTTAGCAGGCAGAGTGGGCATTGTACGGTTATTGCCACTTGACAATGAAGAACTTCAAGAGGCTGGGTTGTCAACGGAAGAGGTGAGTGAAGCGATTTTACGGGGTGGGTATCCTGACTTAGTGAATCGCGGATTAGATACGGAACCTTTTTACAGCAGTTACTTAGCAAGCTATGTGGAGCGTGATGTAGCTGAACTAATCAATTGGTCCAATCTGGACACTTTCCAGCGTTTTTTGCGCATCGTAGCGACCTGCGCCGGGCAGACTGCCAATTACAGTAAAATGGCTAATGCCACCGGTGTCAACCTAAAGACCATTCAGGCTTGGCTGGGTATTTTGGAGCAAAGCTATATCATCTTCCGGTTGCCTGCTTTTTTTAGAAACTTTGGTAAACGCCTGATCAAAAGCCCTAAAATCTACTTCTACGATACAGGCCTGCTTTGCTACCTGCTGGAAATATTTGATACAGAGGAATACCTCCTGAATCAAAACCGTGGGGCCATCTTTGAGAACTTCGTCATTGCCGATGCACACAAATCATTTCTGCACCAAGGCCACACGCCCAATTTTTATTACTACCGTGACAATGATCAGCGTGAAGTGGATTTGCTCTACGAGCGGAGCGACGAAGCTCGTTTATACGAAATTAAGGCAGCTGCACGCTTTCGTCCGGAAATGACTAAACCCCTGGAAAAGGTAGCCAGCTATTGGGATCGGCCAACCAAGACTACTCTGATTTATCAAGGCGAAGAGGAACGGCTGGCAGGTAAAACGATGCTGCGCAATTGGCAGGATTTAAAATGGCGGCGAAAGGGCTAAGTGACGTAAGAAAATATCCGGTGGCCAGTTTCTCTTGCGCGGTGTTCCACTCCTTCCGGAACCATTTCTTTTTTTCAGCCGTTACCTGAAAAAAGGAAATGAAATGACCAAATACGAGCTGCCCAAAGACCGGATCCTCATCACTACGGATTACATGCGCAAGAAGTATGGCTCGTATGACCCAAATGTCTTCCGGCGCTGGGTGGATCAGGGGAAGGTGGAGAAGGTGCGGAATGGGGTGTACTGCAAAACTGATGTCAGTCCAAGTAGTCTGGTCGATTACTTTGTAATTGCAAACCACATTTATGAACCATCTTACGTATCTACTTACACTGCACTTCGATATTGGGACGTCATACCTGAAGTGGTAAGGATAGTCACTTCTGTAACTACAAAGAAGACAGCTGCGTTTGAGTACAAGGTGCGCATGACCTATCAGCAAATCAAACCCACCTACTTTTTCGGTTATGAATGGGTAACGTGGACAGGAGAGCCCTATAAAGTGGCAAACCGGGAAAAAGCTATGATTGATTTAGCTTATTTGGAGCCCTTATTCTCTGATCAGGATTGGCTATACGAAATGCGGTTTGACGAGGATGTGCTAAAAGAAGAATACCGCTGGGATCTTGTGGAGCATTACCTGGATATCTTACAATCAAAAACGCTGCGCAAAAAAATAGCTGCTTTACAAAAATGCTATGGCTTATGATGGAGATGAGTGAGATCGTTAAATGTTTTCCCGACTACATCAGGGAACAGGGGTTCAAGCAAGATATGCTTCGGGAATATCTTCAGTTTGAAATCCTGAAAATCATTTTTGAGTCCGAACATGCCTCAGCCTACACCTTTCTGGGCGGCACCTGCCTGCATTTGGTTTACGGCACCGAACGCTTCTCCGAAGACCTCGACTTCGACAACGTAGGGCTGTCCGCAGCCGACTTCGAGGAAACTGGCCGCGCTGTGCAAAAAGGGTTGGAATTGCTGGGCTACAAAACCATCATAAAATTCAGCCACAAGGATGCCTTCCACTGCAAAGTGACCTTTCCGGGCATTCTCTACGATTACGGGCTGAGCGGCCACAAGGAAGCACGGATTTTCATAAAGCTGGATACGGAAAAACAGGACTACAACTATCAGCGGGAACTGTTGCGCATCCAAAAATTCGGCGTGGACACGGATATCTTCGTGACGCCGCCGGATCTGCTGGCCAGCCAAAAAATCGCCGCCGTGCTGGGCCGCAAACGCCCCAAAGGCCGCGACTTTTACGACCTGACCTGGCTGCTCGAACAGGGGCATATGCCCGATTATGGTTATCTCGATACCCGTTTCGGGATTACCGAGCCGGCCGAGCTGCGGTTGCGGGTAGCGGAGCATATTGCCGGGTTTGATTTCGAGCAGCTGGCGCGGGATGTAGCGCCTTTTTTGTTCCGGGCGGAAAGTCTGGAGCTGGTGCGTGGGTTTCCCGGGTTTTGGGGGCGGGTGGGGTTGTAGTAGCCTGGGCATAAGAACGATCTGGAAATGGAATACCAAAGCCCCATAGAGCGCTCCAGGAAATTGGCAATAGAAGACCTTTCTACAACAAGCGCTCAAGTTTGAAAATGCTTTCAAATGATTCGGCTTGACCGCACCCGGTACCGGCCTCAGATTTGACCAATCCTTGTCACTTTTTCATTATAAATGGCGATCCGCCAACAAGTTGCTCACCGCAAAGTTGATTCGGTATCTACTCAGCTTGCTAAGCTGTAACCATTTTTTACCAAATCAATCCATTATGAACAACCCATTACTTTTTCCCAATCCGAACAAGACCCTAAGCCGGAGCTTACTGCTCTGGCTATTCGCTTTTTGGGGTGTGCTGTCCACCCCTTTGCTGGGTTCGGAGCTTAACCCATCCGCAAACAGCGCCAGCGATTGCCCGGCCGAAGCAGCACAGGTCGAAGCCGTAGAGGTCGGCTGTATTGCCGGAACGCTGGACCTGGAAGCAACGGTAATTGCAGAACCGGTGATCCCCCACCATTTTGAACAAATCTTTCTGCTGGCCAGTGGCGCCAATCGAACCATTATTGCGCTCAATGACCAACCCCAGTTTACCATCGATGAAGCAGGAGAATACAGCATTCATTCGCTGGTGTACCGCCCGTCTTCTTTCAATCCCAACAATATCAGTTTGGGTGATCTCCGGGTGGCCGAACTGGTGCTGTTCTTTGAACAAGGTGGAGGCGTACTCTGTGGCGCATTAGATACTCAGGGCGCTGGTTTTCACATTGGTGCCTGCCCTTGCGATGCAGAAGCAGGAACACTCAATGCTGCCGGCGTTTGTTTTGACAACAACCTCGCGGAAATTAAGTCGGCTCCGAGTGGCGATGCGGTCATCCCTGCTGGCTTTGAGATCATCTACGTCCTGACCTCAGGGAATGACCTGCTTATCGAAGGTGTCAATGAGACACCTGAATTCATTGTCAGCACCGATAAAAACTACCGCATTCACCCCCTGGTTTACGACCCTTCTACTTTGGATTTGAGTATTGTGGAGATCGGCGTCACCACCGGTTTTGAGGTCAATAGCCTTCTGCTGCAAGGCAATGGCAGCATTTGTGCTTCTCTGAATGTGGAAGGCACACAGTTTAACTTCGGGGGATGCGATGCCTGCCTGGCCAATGCAGGCACGCTCGTGGCTGATTCTGACAACTGCCTCGACGGAGCAGCTGAGCTGATTGCATCAGAAGACACCGCACCAAATGTACCGGCCGGGTTCGAAGTCCTCTACGTCCTCACTTCCGGCAACGACCTCGTTATCCAGGATGTGAACGCTACGCCTCAGTTTACCGTGGCCGAGACCGAGCTGTTCACCATTCACACCCTTGTGTATGACCCGGCGACCCTCGACCTCAGCATCGTGGAATTTGGCGTGACTACCGGCGTGGATGTCAACAACCTGCTCATTCAGGGCGGGGGCGATATTTGCGCTTCCCTGCTCGTGGCAGGCGCGCAGTTCCAGGTCGAAGAATGCCCCTGTACAGCGGACGCAGGCACCCTGATTGCCGATTCTGATAATTGCCTGGATGGCACTGCGGAATTAACTGCGGTTGAAGACCAAGCGCCGGTTATTCCTAATGGCTATGAGCGACTATTTGTGCTGACTTCAGGAACAGACCTTGTCATTGAGGCTGTCGATACCGATCCAACCTTTACGGTTGAAGAAACAGGGCTGTTTACCATTCACACCCTGATCTACAATCCATTGACCCTCGACTTGTCGATCGTGGAATTTGGCGTGACGACCGGGGTTGACGTGAACGGCTTATTGGTGCAGGGCGGTGGTGATATTTGTGCCGCTCTGGACGTCGCCGGGGCAGCATTCCAGGTAGAGCCATGCCCCACCCTGTTGGAGAAAGCCCCCTACCCTAATCCGGTTTCCGATCAGCTGTATGTTCCCGTAGCCGACTGGATGATTGGTTCGGATTTGACCATTCACCTCAATGATGCCAATGGCAAGCTTGTACGTGAAATTAAGGTTGAGGAAGCCAATGCGTTGGAAGTGATTGATATGCGACAGATGACGCCGGGTGGATATACCCTTGTGGTTTACCATTCCGATGGTACCCGAGGCATGGTTCGCCGTATTATCAAAATGTAGTCGTGATTAAAAAGATGTTTCTTCAGCAGCCTCCGCTACGCAGCGGGGGCTGCTGTTTTTTTGGGGGAATGCACAAGCGTACAGGACGGCATCGCCGCTGATCATCTGGTTTCTAATTTCCCCAATGTTCTTCACACGTTTTTCCTGTCTTTGAAGCATTTTCGATCTTCGGAAAAGCGATCTGATCAGGCATTAAGACCACCTGCTGCTTGACTATCTGTCCGGCAACCGGTATATTTAAGCGATGGCGAAGCGCAAAGAACAACATACCGGCATGCACCCCACATTGGAGCAGCCCAGGTACTTCCCTGATCTGCACGCATCTCTTAGTGTGTACACCCGTGATTGGCTGGCGCACCGCCTTCCCGAGCGTTACACTATTTCTGTGGAGCGCGGGCTGTCCATGACGGATGAATCCGGAGCCGCTAAGCAATACCGCCCGGATGCCAGTATTGACCGGGCCGAATCGCCTGAAGCGCCCTACACAGATGCCATAGTGGTGCAACCACCTTCTTTCTCCGTAGAGGTTTTAGGCCAACCCCAACGGTATGTAGCCATACGGGACAAAGATGAAAGTTTGGTCACGACCATTGAAATCCTTTCTCCTGCCAATAAAACGGGGGACGGCTACGAGGATTTCCGCCGTAAGCAGGAGCAGCTTGCCGGGAAGTGCATTCATCTGGTGGAAATTGATTTACTGAAACAGGGGAAGCGCCGCTGGCGGGACGAGCGGGTGGATAAGTCCGATTATGTGATGACGGTGCAGCGCGCCGGTAACAGCATTGCCAACGTCTGGGCAACTGCTCTTGGAGAAACACTGCCTGCCATTCCCATCCCCCTGCTTGCTCCGGATGCGGATGTGCCGCTGCCGTTGGAGTATATCTTGCAGGAGTATTTGGAGAAGAGTGGGCTGGGAAAGCGATTGGGGTAGCATGGCGCAACATCACCTGCTAATGAAAATTAAGAGAAACAGAATACTTTACCTTTTCTTTATTATACCGACGACGAAGTAGTTTGGGACCAAAC
>ENA-UENT01000634-UENT01000634.1-marine-metagenome-genome-assembly--contig:-NODE-634-length-18008-cov-3.175911_pt1 | contig 18008 bp, 18 predicted proteins | sample MGYA00237879_ERZ529330 | MGnify/ENA primary metagenome ERZ529330 (study PRJEB26372, sample SAMN05368345) | marine metagenome | biome: cultured habitat; feature: ocean water; material: water; isolation... | reverse complement strand
ATCCAATTTCAGCGGCCACTGCTTTTGCCTTGGGAATATCCTCAATGGCTTCATCTACGCCGGGCACCATGGGGATACCATAGGCTTTCACGGCCTCCTTTGCCGCCAATTTACTACCCATGACCTCAATCGCTGAAGGGCCTGGCCCAATGAAGGTAATGCCTGCCTCCGTCACTGCTTTGGCAAACCCAGCATTTTCACTTAAGAAACCGTAACCCGGATGAATCCCATCCACTTGTAAGGATTGGGCGACCGCTATGATTTTGTCTCCCAAAAGGTAAGAATCTTTAGATGGAGCTGGTCCGATACAAATGGCTTCATCAGCGAAGCGAACGTGTGGGGCATTGCGGTCGGCCTCTGAATAAATGGCAACAACCTTGATGCCCATTTTACGGGCCGTTTTCATCACTCTTAGAGCGATTTCGCCTCTATTGGCAACCAGAATTTTCTTCATGTGAGCTCAAATTTCGCAGCTAAGCTAAGAAAAATCTGCCTACTGCAATTGGAAAGAAATGGCCGCCTTTTCGGCACCATTTACTTTGATTCTAAGACAATGAATCCCCGGATAATGTTTACGCGTAGTTAAATCCTTGAAAGACTGGTTTTTAGAAAAATGATGCAACCCTGGTTTGAAAGTGTTTTCAGTGATTTGGAATACTTTTGGTGAGGTTTTTCCATTTTTCTTGACAAAGTCTATAATATATTCTAACCTGAGTTTACTTGTGTTTTTGCTTTCATTATGGAGATCAAATTGAAAGGTGAACGCGTCGCCAATTTTCACCGAATCCTTATCTAACCGAAGATTGGAGACGGAAATCGCTGCGGGTTCTTGAAATCCAAACAGTACGAGTGCTCGGGTATTGCCTTGCTTGAGAAGGCTTCTACAAGCATGTTTTACTACCCAATCAGTTTCTTTGGTCTGGCCAAACCATTGTTCTGCCTTTTCCAGCGTAACTGCTGGATTATCTTTAGTAATATCATTTAGGTTGTTGGCGACGCTTCTGCGAACATAGTCTGTTTCATCTCCTTTGAGCTTCTCCAGTATTGGCAGAATTGGGCTAGGGTCCTTCTTTAAGCTCGGCAAGGCCATGGCCCAAGGCAACCTGGGACGACAGCCCTCGCTGGCTAGCCGTCTTAGATGGAAATTTTCACTAGCTGTCCATTGGAACATGCGCTCTAATACTAGGTCTTGATGCTTCAATATATAGGGACGGATCGCAAACTCCGAACTGGCATAGGTAGTGAAGAAGGCAAGGGCATCTAGGCCAACTTCTAATTCGTCCTGCCCATAAACCTCCACGTAATCCGGGAAAAACATACGTTCTAAGGAATAGCCTTCCCGTTGGCTTATCACTTTTTTGAACAGCTCGACGGTATCAGCAAAAGGCATATTAAGTAAACGATGGAGACTTACACTAATGTGTCGCATTCGATCCTTCAACTCCCGCTGAGGCCATGCTTTATCGAAAACTAATGATTTGAAGGCATCAGCATCAAAGGTTTTATGGTGTACTTGAAAGTCTTGGATGAGCAGGGCGAAAAAAGCTTCGTTGTAGAGATTCTTTAAGGGTTCAGCCATAAGGAGTGATCATTTTTCTGGCCGAGTAAGAACCGGAATATTTTCCAATTACTAAAATCTAAAGCATACTTAAGGCCTAATCCAACTGAAAATTATTAGAGCGGGTCAGCTCGCCCTGGAATACATTAACTGACCACAGGGCAAGCTGACCTTATCAAAACTTAAGGATTGATTAGGTTTTTCTCTTCAATACCACTTGTTCAGCTTCTTTTTCAACGATCTGGTTGTAGAATTCCTTTAGGTAAGGATACTGTTCGAAGTTGAAAAATGGTTTGTCGATTTTAAATCGCACCATTAACTGAATTGTATTCTCCAGTTGTTTGACGGTATAGGTGAACCTACCGGCTTTTTCAGGTAGCATCATATTTTGTACCTCCGGCAATTCTTCGACCGCAAATCCATCAGGAAGCTCAAAGCTCATTACATAAATCTCTTCATACGGATGCGCATAATCAACAGGGTATTTGCGCTCAGCTAATTTGAACGGATTTTCATCAATGGCGTAATAAAGCATTGGTGAAAAGTAGATCATATCCCCTGTGGCCATCACTTGATCGGTAAGTTCTATATCGTAGCTAGCTTCTGCACGCTCATAGATATTATCTGAGTTTTTAAACTCATGATGACTGATGTGCAAGCCTTCTACATTATTCTGAAAGGCTTCCACATAGTCCTCAGCGCCACCTTTTCCGTAAAATGACTGGCGAAATCGATGACCGGCATAGCCACTTCTTGCCTCTTTAATATTGCCTTTAATAATTCCATCTTCTGTAATTTGGAATTTGGCTTGGATCGCTATTTTGTATTTGTCTCGAGGCTTCAGACTTACCCATGCAAACTTGTTTCCGACGAGCATAAACCCTTTGTTATTGAGGCATGACTTGGGCATGAAATTGGCTGGTACTAAGGGGTCTATGGCATCTAAAATGAGGTAGCCTTCATCTACCTTAACGGCTGAAACTACATGGTTGAATTGATCGAAGGAAGGGAGAAATTGATTAATATAACCATGACTTCTAGTGCTTACCAAAACAGGATTAGCCTCCAGTCCAGCTGCCTTTAGGAGGCAAGTCAAAGCAAAGTTTACTTGAGCTGAATTTCCGGACCCTTCCTCTACGCCTTTTTTGACATCAGCTGTACTAGCAAATCGTGCATATTTCTTATTCCACTTCACCATTTTTTTCACTCCTTCATACAGCTTTACTACCTTTTCTAGGGGAGTTGCTGCCTCACCGACTAGCTGAGCAGCCTGGCTTTCCATGAATTTAGTTCGAGCTACTGTCCCTCCAAAATCTTCTGATTCAGCAAGCTGTTGGGCAATGGATTCCCAGTTGGTTGAATAAGACTCATTGAACGAATTTGGGAAATTCGTGCGGGCTAGTTCAAACTCCACACGGCCTAAATAGTTTTTGGCAGTGGTGATATAGGCTTCTGCAGTGAAAGGGGGAATGTTTTCTGCCACCCAATGGTAATCATTGTATTGACAATCTACTCCTTGTCCCCCGCCAAGCAGTAACTTCCGAGCTGTGGTAGATTTGTCATTAGTGGTCAAATTCCCAAATTCATAGCCCTTGAAATTCGTATTAAAGATGAAATATTCCGGGATTCTAAGCTCCAGCTCACTGTGCAAAACCGGAATGGAACGCTGGAATATCCAAGGATCTATTGCATACCAAAATTCAGAACTTACCTCATACTTAACCTCTACAATACTACCTACCTTGACATTGGGCAGGGCGAATTTTTTCTTTAAATTGTTTTTGTCCACCTTTTCATCAAAGATATCCTTCCCATCCAACTTCGTCTTAGTGATTTGTCCATTCTCCAGGTTATACACGAAAGCCTTAATGGTTCCTACCTTTTCCCGAGCATTGTAATTTTTGTAATAGGAAATTTCGATGTCGGCCCAATCCAGCCCTTCTTCATCCAGAATCATGGTGCGAAAATGCCGCGTAAAGTTCGTGGTAAATCCATCCATCACGCGATAGTCCAGGTAACCGTAATCGAACTGTCGAACCGCGTGAGCACCTTTTACGAGTTCGGACTCTGGTAGCTCAAAATCTGATTTACTGATTTTTCCAAGTTTTCTAGGGCCGCTTTGAGAGAAAAGCCCATTAGAGGTGAGACTCAGTAGCAGTACTAAGCCATAAAACATGATTGTCTTTGAGTTCATGAATCGCTGTTTTGCGCGTTTGAAAATAGTATCAATTGAAAACCACCCGCTAGTAGCGGTTAGCTTCTTAAGTCCAGCTTGGTCGTTTTTCGAATGAGACGTTTATTGGTATAGAGCCGTTTTATAGAGATAGTAGATCATGCTATGCCAAAATAATGGGAGGGGCATCAGATCTATCTGAGCACATCAATTCTTCCAGGAATTAATCATGCGATTTCGCGTCCATCAACTTGTATTGGATTGTATTGAACATTTTGATTGGGTAAGCGCGCTCTTGATTGTACATCAATTGTCCTAAATCAGCTTCAATGTATTAATAACATCGGACAATTGCAAGTGCATCATACCACCCGTAGTCAACCCTTTGAAAGGAGTAACTACGGGCAGTAGTTTATGCGGTAATTAGGCCGTTACTCTGCTGGATCTGCAGCTAGCGTAAAGGTTCTACTCACTGGATTTAGTGGGGAGTCCACGGCATTGCCATCACCATCCACTAAGGTCAAGGTTACGGTGTTTTCTCCCATTGGAAGACCTTCGATGTAGTAAGGCTGCCAGGTATCAATCATATGCTCTTCTCCATTGATCTCTGCTTTTACCTTATAGTCACTGCCAAGGGTAGCGTTAGAAAGGTAGAAGTCAAGCATAACCTTTTCAGTAGCTACTTTACCCACATAATTCCCTTTGGGACGGCTGTAGAACAGCATTGGACCTTCTACTGCTTCTTCAGCAGTGATGGCCTTTCCTTCCACGGTCACTTTTTTGGCTACATGCGCAGCAGCTGTTTTAATACTCTCATGGTAAGAGCGGGACAGGAAAGCCAATAGATAGTGTTCTCCATCAGCCACTTCATGTTCAAAACTAGCTTCATATTTAGCTGCATATGGAGCATTGTCTACAATGAGGTGAATGTGTTGTCCCTTAGCAGAATTTGCACACATTTTTGCTTCAGCATCAGGTGTCTGAACCCCTAGTTCGTACGTGGTACCTCCAACTCCGAAGTTAAAGGTGCCATCTTTGTACTCCATGGATTCGATGGCCGCATCAGCAAATGCTGCGGAAGGAGTGAAAGCCGTCAATGTATACTGTTGAGCTGGTGCTTCCTGTGTTTCCTCTGAGGCTTCCTCAGTATCGGCAGAAGCGCTTGAATTCTGGCAGCCTACCGCCAATAGGGCCAACAAAAAAAATAAGCTAAGTGCTCTCATATTTGATCTAATTTAGAAATTGGTTGGTTATATTTATTAACAAATCAAACAAGAAATTCGTGAAGGATGTTGTCAGATTAAAGTTCTCTTGTGGGCATAGTTTTTTGCAAATGGAAAAACAACAAAAGAGCCGTAGTTTTGCTGCTGTTATCCATTGCCTCCACTATGAGAGGAAAGATGACTATGGTCAGTGGGTGCTATGTAAAATTCCCATAACTTTGTGAGGACGGAAATTCTGGCTTACCTTGATTATCTGTTGAAGAATGCATGATGAAGTAATGCAACTGGGGCTAAAATTACAGATTTCCGCCATTGTTGGCTAAAATTTAGGAATGAAAAAAAATATAATTACTTTAGAAGTATCGGGCATGGATTGCAACAATTGCGCCATGAGCATTAGCCGATATCTAGAGCGAAAAGGACTGGAGGACGTATTTGTTAATTTTCAGACGAAGGAAGTTCGATTCCGTGAAGATGAAAAAGCACTAAGTCTGGAAGGAGTCAAAGCAGGAATTCACAAACTGGGTTTCCAAGTCGTAGAGGAGGAGCAAATTCCTTCCTGGTGGACCTTTGAGAAAAAGCTTTTTGTCAGCGCACTTTTTACAACTCCTTTGCTAATCGGTCACTTCCTGATGATGGCCGGTATTCATATTACTTTTCTAGAATCAGCGTGGGTACAGTTTGTGTTATGCCTGCCCGTGTACATCATTGGTTTTCTGCATTTTGGCAATAGCGCATTTAGATCTCTCCAAGAGAAGGTACTGAATATGGATGTACTAATTTTCACCGGTAGTACAGCTGCGTTTATATACAGTGTAATCGGATTGTATTTGCAGGAGCCTAAGTACATATTTTTTGAAACGGCTGCCACCATCATCACTTTGGTTTTAGTTGGGAATTGGATGGAAAGAAAAGCAGTAGCTAAGACGACGACGGCAATTGAGGATTTGACAAGCCTTAAAGTAGAGATGGCAAGTAAGGTGATGCCTTCCGGAACAATTGTTCGAATTAAATCTGAAGAACTCGCTATTGGAGATATTTTGCAGGTGAATGAAGGAGACAAGGTGCCGGCTGATGGCAAATTATTGGAAGGAGAGGTTGAAGTAGATGAGTCGATGTTAACAGGTGAAAGCCTCCCAATCCATAAGCAGTTAGGTGATGCTTTAATCGGTGCTAGTTTATTGGTTGCAGGAAATATGCGCATGGAGGTCACTGCAGTAGGTAAAGAGAGTGTTTTACAGCAGATGATCGAATTGGTGAAGACGGCTCAACGAGACAAGCCTGATATTCAACGATTAGCTGATCGCATCAGCGCTATATTTGTGCCAGTAGTTTTAGGTATTTCGATATTGACCTTTTTGCTCGGTTACCTTGCATTTGGATTTAGCGCCCAGGGAGCCCTGATGAATGCCATTGCTGTTCTCGTGATTTCTTGCCCTTGTGCTATGGGCTTGGCTACCCCCACTGCCGTTATGGTAGGGGTAGGACGTATGGCAAAGCAGGGGATATTGGTCAAAGGCGGACAAACTATAGAGTTGTTGTCTAAGATAAAGCACATTGTTTTTGATAAGACAGGTACCTTAACTACAGGAAAGTTCCGCCTGAAGGAGATCCAGTATCATAGTGAAGATCAAAATAAAGTGCACACTTTGATTCACAAATTGGAACAACGATCATCTCATCCCTTGGCTCAATCATTGGTGCATGCTATGGAAGAGCTACCGAATGGACAAGCACTTTCCTTACAAGAGATAGAGGAACGAAAAGGGTTTGGGGTCGAGGCAAAGGATGAAGTAGGGAATCATTATCAGATCGGTAGTGCACGATTATTACCAAAGTCCACACAAGCATCGACGGAGCATCAGGTTTATTTGCTAGAAAATAAAGAACTCTTGGCACGCATAGCGCTAGAGGATGAAATTAGGCCAGCTGCCGCTAGCACCATCAGTCGCTTGAAAGGTTTAGGGGTGGAGACAGTGATTTTGAGTGGAGACCAACAACGCAAAACGGCAAGCGTAGCCAAATCCTTGGAAGTCGATCACTTTGCAGGGGAGCAACTACCAGAACAAAAATTAGCGGCGATCGAGGAACTGCGCTCAAAGGGCTTAACTGCCATGGTTGGTGATGGAATAAATGATGCGCCTGCACTTGCGAAAGCTGATGTCGGCATTTCACTCGGAGGGGCTTCTCAGGTTGCGATTCAATCAGCTGAAATTGTGCTATTGAAACCTAAGCTTGACAAGGTGTTTGAGGCTCTGGTCATCAGTAAGCATACCGTAAAAACGATTCGTCAAAACTTATTCTGGGCATTCGCCTATAATATCGTTGCTATTCCGATCGCAGCAGCAGGGTTCCTCAATCCGATGTGGGGTGCCCTATTTATGGCCGTATCTGATGTAATAGTTATTGGAAATTCCATTCTTTTGCGTTCTAAACGATTGAAAGAATTGGATAAATCATAGGGATTGGAGATAATACAGGATAAAAAGACTGCCTTATTGATTGGGGTCACAGGTTTGGTAGGACGAAATTGCTTACCCCTCTTGGTGACGCACCGAGCCTATCACAAGATTGTGCTGTTTACGGATCAGCCGCTCAATTTAGATCATCCGAAGATTCAAGAATGCGTTGTGGATTTCGACCGATTGGATGATTATGCCCATCTATTTCAAGGCAATGACTTCTATTGCTGTTTGGGCTCAACTCCCGCCAAAGCCACCGATCGAGAAGCTTTTTACCGAATAGATTTTGAGCAAGCCTTTACTGCTGCTAAGATTGCTGCTCTTAACGAAGTTAATCAGTTGCTACTGCTATCGGCTGTTGGAGCTAGCAGCGAGGCGACGCTTTACTTTAGCAGAGTTAAAGGTGAGTTGGAGGAGGCGGTGAAGGCGCTTCCATTCTGGTCGGCCCATATTTTTCAACCTTCTCTCTTACTAAAAGAAAGAAATGAAAACAGGTGGGGCGAAAAGTGGGCGAATAAACTGGGAAAGGTTATTGATTCCGCAACAGGTGGACTTCTGACGAAGTATAAGCCAGTAGAAGCTGAGGTGGTAGCCAAGGCTATGATCAATGCGGCCCAACAATTGCGAGCCGGGGTACATGTTTATCCTTCCCATTTTTTACAAGAACTGGCTGACGATGAGGACAATAAATTAGATATTTCGAAGTGATTGCTTGATCGATCGCTGGCGTGTGTTTGATAATTCTGATAGTTTAAAACTCTGAAAATGACTCAAGACGAGATCGTGAAACGTTCTAATATTACCATTCAAATTGGACTGGATAGGGAGCAGGTTCCTGCTAGTATTGCATGGAAGGCGGATGATAATCCCAACCAACAAAGTTTGCAGGAATGCAAAGCGATGCTGATTTCTCTTTTTGACCGAGAAAGCAAGGATACATTAAAGATAGATCTTTGGACCAAGGATATGCAAGTGACAGAAATGGATCGGTTTTTCTTCCAAACTTTACGAGCCTTGGCGGATACCTATTTCAAAGCTACACAGAATGCCAAGCTGGCATCTGATCTTCAACGTTTTGTTCAACATTTTGGAGAGCAGACGGAGATTCTACCCAAAGGTTCTTAATAGACTCGATAGGGCAGGAAAGATAACGTTTCAGAAAGAGCTCTGACCTTGACTATGATAGCTACCCGGTAAAAATGTGACCATAGGATTTGCTTTAGAATTCAAATATGTTTACATTTGCGGCCGGTGAGCGGCACACGGTCAGCTCCTTCTGAACTCCCCCAGGGCGGAAACGCAGCAAGGGTAGGAAGTTGTAGCGACTGGTGTGCTTGTTCACCTTGTTTTTTTCTGTGACAATTTGATGCTTGAATCGCTCTTGATCGAATTTTCTGAGCTCTATGAATGAAATATTGATCCCGCGATTGAGAATCATCTTCATCAAGAATAAGCACAGAATTCCGACCTATTTATGGTACGCACTTATCCCGATCTCTTGAGGGAAATCTTGGCATGTTCTGCTCTGACCATTCAAATAACTAACATTTAATCTTAGGTGTAAAAAACATTCCATCATGAAATTTTTTATTGATACTGCTAGTTTGGACCAGATCAAGGAAGCCAAAGACCTTGGAATTCTTGACGGGGTAACCACCAATCCCTCATTAATGGCCAAAGAAGGCATCAGTGGAGAAAGTAACATCCTAAATCACTATGTGGAAATCTGCAAAATAGTGGAAGGAGATGTTAGTGCTGAGGTAATTTCTACTGATTTTGAAGGAATCGTGAGTGAAGGAGAAAGATTGGCAGGATTGGCTGAAAATATTGTGGTGAAAGTACCGATGATTAAGGAGGGTATCAAAGCTATTAGCTATTTCACCAGCAAGGGAATCCGTACCAATTGTACATTGGTTTTTTCCGCAGGACAAGCTATCCTAGCGGCTAAAGCTGGCGCTACCTATTTGTCTCCCTTTATCGGAAGAGTTGATGATATTAACTGGGATGGGGTTGAATTAATCCGACAAATAGCCGAAATTTATGCTGTGCAAGGTTTTGAAACTGAGATTTTGGCTGCTTCAATTCGCAACGCAAAGCACATTGTAGATGCATCTCTTGCTGGAGCAGACGTAGTAACTTGCCCACTTTCTTCAATCCTAGGCCTACTGAAACACCCATTAACAGATATTGGGCTAGAAAAATTTCTAGCTGATTATAGAAAATCTAACACAGTGACAGCATAAGGAATAGCTGTGGCTCGTGAAAAATTTTGAGACTATCTAATACATACCAAATTAGAAGGGGCAGTCAACTGACTTGCCCCTTTTTTAGTGTCTTTGACACTAGCAAAATCACCACCTATTATGTTCCGACTGTCTTTAATTTTGTTACTAGCTGGCCTTTTGGTCCAGCCTGCTTGTAAATCCCCGCAATTGGTCATGGGTAAATGGCAGGATGGATTAGAAATTCGCAAGGTCTCTCCTGGTTTATTTATCCATACTAGCCCAATCAACCTTAGCAATGGTCAAGTTTATCCTTGTAATGGTATGATTTTTATGGATCAAGGAGAGGCAGTGGTTTTTGATACACCTGTCTATCAAAAAGATACAGAAGCATTGCTTCAGTGGTTACTTGAAGAGCAGAAGGTCAAGGTCAAGGCCATCATTCCGACTCACTTTCATGAGGATTGTTTAGGCGGATTACCTGTTTTTCATAAGGCAGGAATCCGTAGTTATGCTAATCGGGCTACCTATGAGCTGGCCAAGGACCAAGCCGAAGAGCTTCCCCAAGAGCTTTTTGAGGGGAGTCACACCTTTCAAGTAGGGAGAAAAACGGTGGAATGCTGGTATCCAGGAGAAGCTCATACCAAGGATAATATTGTAGCTTGGGTGCCCAGTAGAAAAGTATTGTTTGGAGGCTGTATGCTAAAGGCATTAGGTGTAGGGAAAGGTAATCTGGCAGATGCTAATGTAGAGACCTGGAGTGCAAGCATGGAAGCGGTCAAAAAGAGATATCCGAACTTGAAATTAGCTATTCCTGGTCATGGTGAGTCAGGAGGGATGGAACTTTTGGACTTTACCATCAAAATGTTTAATAATCAAATATCAGCTATTCACCAAGATACTGAGCACTTCTGTAATCATAAGTTCTACGGTTTTAGCAGGAGTTTTGCTAAACTCCCCGTTCGGCCGATTGGCCAAGATAGCGTTGCAGGAAAGGGCCTGGTGTCCCAATAGCTGGGCCATGCCGTAGATTGCAGAAGTCTCCATTTCCATATTCGTTATTCTTTCTTTGCCTAATCTGACTGACTGCATTTTGGAGAAGTGATCCGCTTTTAGTCTGCTGGGTAATCTGAGTTGCCTGCCTTGTGGAGCATAGAAGCCAGGACAAGTTAATGTTATGCCTCGCAAGAAGGAGGAAGGGAAATGACGCTGTAGGTCCCCCGGCGCTTTTACTAAAGTACCTGTGACTGGAAGATCGGGGATCTCCTCCATCAATTCTTGCTCCAAGGCCTGGATTTCTTCTGAACTTGCTAGTTCATAAAAGGAAAATAGGTTGTCCCATCCAATGGCATGAGAGGACAAAAGAAAACTATCCAACGGAATATCTGGCTGCAAGGCGCCTGATGTTCCAATACGAATAAAGGATACGGAGGTGAGATTGGATTTGGGAGCCCTTGATTCCAGATCGATATTGAACAAGGCGTCAACTTCATTTAAGACAATGTCAATGTTATCTGGGCCAATACCCGTAGATATTACGCTCAGACGTTTGTTGCCGATATAACCGGTATGAGTTATAAACTCCCGCTTATTAAAGGCGTACTCGATACGATCAAAATGTTTGGAAACGGCTTGTACACGATCGGGATCACCAACCGTGATGATGGTTTCGGCAAGATGTTCTGGCCGTAAATGTAAGTGATAAATGCTCCCGTCGGGATTCAGAATTAATTCCGAAGATTGGATCATAATCAATGGAGGGTTTTGACGCTCAGATGAGGTTTTAGAACAAGATAAGTCTTAATTTTGGCCGCAACAAAGACCAGCATATGAAAAAGATATATCACTTAAGTAGTTGTTCCACTTGTCAGCGGATTATTAAGGAGTTGAACAATGGGGAAGGTTTCGAAATGCAAGATATTAAGACGGAGCCTATGACAGCTGAGCAGCTAGAGGAAATGCATGCTAAAGTAGGTTCCTACGAGGCCCTATTTAGTAGGAGAGCCATGAAATACAGAGGCATGGGCTTACATGAGAAAACACTTGGAGAATCAGATTACAAGCAACTAATTTTGGAAGAGTATACTTTTTTGAAAAGGCCTGTGATCTGGATTGACGGCGAAATCTTTGTTGGCAACACCAAGAAGGTAGTGGCAGCAGCTGTTGAAAAATTAGCTGGCTTGGCATAAAATAGCTTATGACTAGAGAAGATATAGCCGATTGGTTTCGGGACTTGCAGGATGACATTTGCCAAAACCTTGAGCAGGGTGATGGTGTAGGTAAGTTTCATCAGGACCTTTGGGAAAGAACTGAAGGGGGAGGAGGGCGAACCCGAATCATTCAAGGAGCACATATTGAAAAAGGTGGAGTAAATTTCTCTGCAGTTCACGGACCGCTTCCTGAGAAAATCAGGAATGCTTTGAAACTGGATTCCGGAGCGTTTTTTGCCACTGGCGTATCCATCGTTTTACATCCTAAGAATCCTTGGGTGCCGATCATTCATATGAATGTCCGATATTTTGAAATGAGTGACGGTAAATGGTGGTTTGGAGGAGGAATAGACTTAACGCCACACTATGTAAATGAGGATGAAGCACGTCATTTTCATGGCGTTTTGAAGACCGTTTGCGACCAGCATCATGCTTCCTACTATCCTGAATTTAAGCAGTGGGCAGATGACTATTTCTATGTGAAACATCGCAAGGAGACGCGAGGTATTGGAGGCATCTTTTTTGATAGACTAAGTGCGCAAGATGGGTTTACTAAAGAACAGCGCTTTGCTTTTGTCCAATCTGTCGGTAAGGCCTTTGCCCCAATTTATTTGCGATTTCTCGAAGACAACAAAAACAGGGCTTACGAACCTCAGCACAAGAAATGGCAGTTACTTCGCCGGGGAAGATATGTAGAGTTCAACCTAGTATGGGATAAAGGAACCAAATTTGGCTTGGATACAGATGGTCGAATTGAGTCCATCCTGATGAGTTTACCACCTGAGGTAAATTGGGATTACAATGTGCAGGTAGCCGATGGTTCATCGGAAGCACATACGTTATCCTTACTCAAGAAAGGAATCAATTGGGCATAAGGAATTACTGTATCTAATTGCAGACTAGCTGGAAGGTGGGTGTCTCAATGGTGTTACTCCAATTTCCAGCTCGATCCTGAATGCGGATGGAATAGCCAACTTCTTGCGGAGCGATTCCTGGTACACAAGCCTGACCGGGGCGGCCATCTTGGGGGAGGATTACGCAGCAGACATCTCCTACATTTGGATCATTGGTAATGCGAATACTGATTTCGCCAGAAATGCCATTTTGAGCACCTAGATCTTCTACTTTTGGAAGTCGAGCCAGGATTCTAGATCCATCTCGAAGATCAAACATGTCGATATTGATGGTTGGGTCGTTCCCTTCTAATCCAAGGTCCCCATCCCCATCTGTAAAGTCCAAAACCACGAATAGGGTATCTACCTTCCCATTCACCGGCCTTTGGTTCATGCTGTTGCTCGAGAAGTACTTGAATGTAATGACCGGCTCTGCTGGATAGTCAGGCGGTTGTAAACAAGCCGTCAAGATCAAACTCAAGAAGAAAACCAAACTTATAGATTTAGCAACGCGCATGTTTTTTTAATTTTGTAACGGAAATATAGCGTTTTTTAGTTTAACTCATGTATGGTAAAGCGGCGGTATACAGACAGGTGGATTACAAAACTTAAGTCCCTTCCCAACCCAGATTTTGAAGTCTTGGCTATGGAAGCCTTCCGGTACCAAGCTATCTATAACCCCTTATACCGCTCCTATCTGGACTTGTTGCAGAAAGATCCGAAGCAAATCACACAACTTACGGAAATCCCCGTTCTCCCCATTCAATTCTTCAAAAACCAGACCATCCAGACCGAAAACTGGGAAGCCTTTACTACCTTTTCCAGCAGCAGTACCACCGGACAGCAACCGAGTTTACATCATTTGCATTCAGCTCAACTCTACGAGACAGTAAGCCGTCAAGGTTTCGAATATTTCTACGGTCCCATCAAAGATTATTGTATTCTAGCACTTTTGCCTTCTTACTTAGAACGCAGTGGATCATCTCTGGTTTACATGGCGGACTATTTTATTCGTCAATCCCGCTACAAAGAGAGCGGCTTCTTTCTCCATGATCTGGCAAGTTTGGCCCATCAATTGGAAAAATGTCGAGTCCAAAAAATCCCAACGCTGTTGATTGGTGTTAGCTTCGCACTATTGGATTTAGCCGAGCAGTTTCCTATGCCCTTAGGGGAAATCATTGTAATGGAAACAGGAGGGATGAAAGGACGAAGAAAAGAAATCACACGAGAGGAATTGCATAGTGTATTGACATCAGCATTTCAAGTGCCAGCAATTCACTCTGAATACGGTATGACCGAGTTGCTATCTCAGGGCTATTCTAAAGGAGATGGCTTATTTCTCCCCAGTCCCACCATGCGAGTGCTGGGCAGGGACATTACGGACCCGCTAGCTACCCAACAACTAGGCCAGACGGCGGCTTTGAATATCATAGACCTAGCTAATATTAACACCATCTCTTTTATTGCTACCGACGATATCGGACAAGTCTATGCAGATCATTCCTTTCGGGTGATGGGACGACTTGACAATAGCGATGTTCGTGGCTGCAATCTGATGGTGGCTGATTTGTAGATTGATCATTGCGGTCCATTTCAACGGGCACAAAAAAAATTATAGAAATTTTATCTTGACTGTTTACCTTTGACACACTAAATGTAATAAGTAGTGCAAGAATGGAAATTTGGGTAGGCCTGCTTAATACATTTATCATTAAGGCAGGCCTTTCTTTTTGCCTGTCACTAGCCTTAAAGAACTAGCTTTGACTGCAGAACAACTATTATCGGACCTGCGAAAAAAGAATTTTCAACCTGTATATTTTCTATACGGGATGGAGTCGTATTTTATTGATGAGATCTCACAATTTTTCGAGCAGAAAGTGTTGTCGGAAAGTGAGAGGGCATTTAATCAAATGGTGCTGTACGGAAAAGATGCAGACTTCCAGGCTGTTGTGGACAATGCTAGGCGATATCCGATGATGGCTCAACATCAGTTGGTGATCCTCAAGGAGGCACAGGAAATGAGAAGCTTAGGGAATCTGATTTCCTATGTTGAAAATCCGACTCCAACAACCATTTTGGTCATATGCCATAAGCACAAGCGCTTCAACATGAATACCAAATTTGGTAAAATGCTGAAGTCCAAGGCAGTGGTTTTTCAATCCAAACCGCTGTATGATAACCAAGTGCCGGATTGGATCTCGAAGTACCTGAAGAAGAAAAAATTGCAGGTACAGCCAGAAGCAGCTGAGCTCTTGGCTGAATATTTAGGCACCAGCCTATCCAAGGTAGTCAATGAGCTGGACAAGCTACGTCTTAACCTGCCGGAAGGAACGGTGGTAACCAGCAAACATATCGAAGATAACATCGGTATCAGCAAAGACTACAATGTTTTTGAATTACAAAAGGCTCTTTCACAACGGGATGTGTTAAAGAGCAATCGCATTGTCAACTACTTCGCGTCTAATCCTAAGAAAAATGCGCTACCAGCAGTGATTAGTTCCTTATACAACTACTTCAGCAAAGTGTACATGCTGCATTTTCTAAAGCAGTTACCAGAAGGAGAACTTCTCAGTGCCTTGCAATTGCGTTCAGCCTTTTTTCTGCGGGAATATCGAGCGGCTGCGCGAGCTTTTCCTCTCCGAAAAACTGAGCACGTTCTCTCCTTGCTCAAAGAGTTTGATTTAAAATCGAAAGGAGTTGATTACGTTAGTACAGGAAAACCGGATGGCCAACTGTTGAAGGAATTGATCTGGAAGATTCTGCATTAAGCTTTTAACTCACCAAAATGGTCTTGTAGGATTTGTAGAAAGTAGTTCCAACCTTGGTCGAAAGAAGAAGTGTCTTGCTCTGGATCAAATTCTTGCTGTAGTTTTATCAAGGTTCCGCCGTCTCTAGGAAGAAAGTCGATAGTAATCAGACTGTCTACACCATTGTAATTGGCAGAATAGATTACTCTACTGTAGGGGCTAACTTCTTTGTATTCTCCTAGGATGGTTGTCCCGTCCGCAAAAATAACCTTATAAATACCCCCCGGGACTGGGTTTACTTCCACTTCCTTTCCATGCCACGCCAACATGGACTCTGCATTTGTAAAAGAAGCGAATGCCTTTTCGACTGGAGCATTTATCCAAATTTCTTTGTGTATGCTATTGGTCTTCATTTTCTTCTAGTTCGGATTTGAGGGTGCTTAAACCTTTGTCCCAGAATTGATCAAAGAACTGCATGGCCTCCTGCAGCTTTGACTTTTGTAGTTTGTAGATGCGGAAATTTCCATGCTTGCGGTAGCTCACAAGTCCCGCGTCCTTCAATAACTTGAGATGTTGCGAAGTGGCAGATTGACTCAACTGCAGATTTGCTTCCAGTTGCCCAACTGTACATTCTCTTTCACCCAGCAGATGGATCATTTGCATTCGCTTGGCGTCAGATAAGGCCTTAAATATGGTCACAGCAATAGATGAGTTCATGATACAATGTAACTAGTAATATCTAGAATTGCTAATATTTAAATTAGTAAATTCTAATATAGTTGTTATCTTAAGGAAGAAAATATTTACCATCACTCGACCAAAAACAAAGTTTGATTATGAATAAGAATCCCGAAGTTGATGTTTACCTAGCCCAAAAAGCACATCCGATGACGGCTGAGATAGAAAGGGTTCGAGAAATTATCCTCTCCGCTCATGATCAAATGGAGGAGACGATCAAATGGAATAGTCCCACTTTTATGTATAAGGGAAATATGGCGTCCTTCTTTATGAATGCCAAGAAGCATGTGAGTTTGATGTTCCATAAAGGAGCTTACTTGCCTAATCCAACAGGCTTATTAGAAGGAGAAGGGAAAGAAGGGCGAACGGTAAGATTTGCAGACTTACAAGAGATAGAGTTGCGAAAAGAGGACTTGAAAACTGTCGTGTTATCTTGGGTTCATTATCGGGAAGAGACTAAATGATGGCATTCGTGCAAGATTTTTTAAAAAAGGCCTAGAGAATTCTTGTTTTTATTAATCCAATGACCTTATATTTGAGCCGATCATAAAATTTAAGATGAATTATAATACAAATACATGGCGTTGGTGGCACAAACATTCTTCCGTTCGGATGAAGTGACACGCTATGTAATGTATTACTCTATAACACAAAACGGCTTGTCGGATCATCCGACAAGCCGTTTTTAATTTTGGCAAAAGATGAATGTTACAACGGAAACTAAGATTCTGATACGGACGAAAGTACACAAGATGCTGATGGATACCTATACACCGGTATCCCTCTACTTGAAGTTAAGAGACCATTTTACCGACCCTGTACTGCTGGAAAACAACGACTTCCGTAATAAAGAGGACTGTTTCTCCTTCATGGGATTTGAGTCCATAGCCAGTTTCCAGGTGCAGAATGGAGCCATCGAGGAACGCTTTCCTTCGGGGGAGGTCGTGTCATCTAAAGTGATCGATGTTACCACGGTTCCACTGGCCTTAAGGGCTTTTGTTGATCGCTACGATGTACAGTATGAAACACCCTATGAAGGAGTGAATGGTGTCTTCGGACACACCGGTTTTGACGGGGTGCAGTATTGTGATACTTTGAAGTTTGATCCTGAAAAGCGCAAATTCGACCTTCCCGATATCAATTATAAATTGCACCGATTTGTCCTGGCTATTAATCATTTTAAGGATGAATTATATGTGCTCGAAAATCTTCCCGAAGGTGAAGAATCTCAGCTGGACAAAATTCTTCAACTGATTAAAGCTCAGACTGTTCGGACGTTTCCTTTTGCTTTGGATGGAGAAGAAAGCAGTAATCTAACGGATGAGGAATTCAAGGAGTTGGTGCGAGTCGGTAAGCATCATTGTCAGATCGGGGATGTATTCCAGATTGTATTTGCCCGGCAATTCTCACAGCGTTTTACCGGCGATGATTTCCAAGTGTATCGCGTCTTAAGATCTATTAATCCTTCTCCCTACCTTTTCTACATGGACTTAGGAGGCTACAGAATCTTCGGCTCCTCTCCAGAAACGCAGATGTCCATCGTAGACCGGGTAGCCACTGTCAACCCTATCGCTGGAACTTATCGTAGAACAGGAGATAAAGAAGACGACACCATCAAAGCCAAGGAACTGGCTGCGGATCCTAAAGAAAATGCAGAACACATCATGCTCGTGGATCTTGCCCGTAACGATTTAGGAAGGCATGCCGTCAATGTGCAGGTGAAGGAATTAAAAGAGATCCACTTCTTTAGCCACGTGATTCACCTCGTTTCAAAAGTTACGG
>ENA-UENT01000628-UENT01000628.1-marine-metagenome-genome-assembly--contig:-NODE-628-length-18231-cov-3.514837_pt1 | contig 18231 bp, 15 predicted proteins | sample MGYA00237879_ERZ529330 | MGnify/ENA primary metagenome ERZ529330 (study PRJEB26372, sample SAMN05368345) | marine metagenome | biome: cultured habitat; feature: ocean water; material: water; isolation... | reverse complement strand
TTTTTCTACTATTTCAGTTTTCAATTCATTTGGGTGGTTAAAATGTGCCATAAAGGCAATGTGGATACCAGCTCTTTTAGCTTTTTCAAATAGCTTCAACAATTCATCGGCATCGGCATCGGTAACAAACCGTTGTGGCCAATATGCCAATGCTTTACTTCCCAGGCGAACAGTGCGTAGGTTGGGAATTTTAGCGTCGATCAGCGCCTCTAAATAATTCGATAGCACTTTGGTGCGCATGATTAATGGATCACCTCCGGTAAAAAGAATATCTGTAATGGCAGGGTTGGTCCGTAAGTATTTGATCATCAGGTCTATATCCCGCATAGCAAACTTTAATTCATTCATCCCCACAAATTGTGGCCAGCGAAAACAAAACGTGCAGTAAGCGTGACAAGTTTGCCCCTGGCTAGGGAAAAAGAGCATGGTTTCCCGATATTTATGTTGAATACCGGTGAGCTTAACCTCTTCCATAATAGGGAGATTCTGCTCCATCTGACCAGCTGGATGTGGATTCAGTTCAAGGCGAATTTTATTTGCAATAAGTTTTAATTCCGCTTTCTTGGCTCCTCCAAGAATGGCATCAGCCATTTCGTGAAAATGAATCGGTTCCAGCATATCCTTTTGAGGGAAAGTCAGGATGTAAAGAGGGTCGTTTTGATAGTTTTCCCAATCGATTAATTCATTGATGACATAGTTGTTGGCTTTAAAAGGAAGGACATTGCCAACTATTTCAATGTTACGTTTTTCTTCTTCGGAAAGGTGAGCCTCGATTTGTGGAATTTCTCGAAAATTCCGAAGTGTAACAGCTTTATATTTCTCCATATTGATTTAATTGACAATTAAAATTTATGATCAAAGGCAAGAGAAGCGTTTATAGAATCACTGGTTTCTTCTGATAAAAGGCCTATTTTCTATAGTATTCTCTGAAAGAGACCATCCGTTGTTTTTCCTCATCCCACAGTTTGTTGTTGATGCACTTAAGGCTTTGGCGGAAAGTGAGCACATTAACGAACTTATTCAATACGGGATTTTCTTTAGCACACGCTTCGAGGTTATAATTGGGTATTTTGGAATTCAAATGATGAATATGATGAAACCCAATGTTACCCGATAGCCACTGAAATACCCTGGGAAGTTTATAATAGGTGCTGCCGGTCATGGACGCAAGCAGGTGATCCCACGTATCTTTACTTTTTTTGTAATTTTCCTCATGCTGGTGTTGAATATAGAAGAACCAAAAGGCGATCATCCCGAAGAACAGCAAAATGGGGATGTGAATCAACAAGAACTTCTGCCAGCCTAAAACGATAGCAAGCCCTCCGTAGAGAATGACAACCATTAAATTGTTTATAAAATAACCCCAGCGAATCTTCTTCCATCCCTTTAGGCGTACAAAAGGATAGCGTAGAGAGACGGTCAGATAAACAATCGGTGCGATAAGGAACTGCACAATAGGACTTCGAAAAATCCAGTAGCTCAGCTTCCCCCACCTTGAACGATTACGAAATTCTTCGGTCGTGAGGAAATGGATGTCTCCTAGTCCACGATATTCTAGCTGTCCGTTGTGAGCATGATGAGCAGCGTGGGTACGGCTCCAATACTTATAGGGTATGGTGCTGAAAAGACTAGATATAAAGCCTATTGCATTATTCAATTTCCTTGATTTGAAGAAGGATTGATGACCACAATCGTGTTGAATGATGAAGATGCGTACCAAAAACCAGGCAGCGATAATAGCCAGGCCGAAAGTGAGCCAGTACGACCAGTTTAGACTGAAATACATCAAAACCCATAAACCTAAAAAAGGGAGGAAGGAATTGAGAACCTGGAAGAGAGCTTTCTTCGTATCGGACCTTTGGTATCTCTGTATCATTGGCCGCCAGTATTTTAAGGTTTCTTTTAGATTATTGCTTTGCATTATTATTTGTCAATTTCCGATTGAACAGGCAATAATTCCTGCGAGGCCGACTTTCAAATAGAAAGGACCTGATCGGTATGTTTAATGATTTTAATTCAAGGTGAACTAGCTAGAGCCATTTGTAAAGAAAAAGAGGATAGACCAGCAACCTACTAGAATCCTCGAAGGGACTCACGGCGTGGTTCTTAGGTAGAATTAATTCAAGTGTCCACTTTGCCTAGCTTAAGGTGTTTATGTATTCAATGGCCTAAGTTTACTGGCTTTAATTCTGACTTCAATGCGGGGACTCATGCCAGGAGTGGAGTAGGGCCCTAATTTTCGCCGAAAATTTTTTCCCCCTTTGTACCTTCCTGATGGTCTTTGGTAAGTGTACTTAAAACAATGGTCAAAAAGATAGAGAAAATGATCTTAAATGAGACTATTGCACCCTGTAAAGAGATCATTTTCCAAATTTTTGGGATTAATTTCGGTTTACGAACGTGTTTAAAAATTGCTTTAGGAGATAGTTGGAAGCAAACTTTGTTCTGGACGAGGCAAAAAACACAGGCATATCTGGAAGATACGGCGAGGATTTTTAACGAAGTACAGGAGCAAATTTGCCCCCAATAGCCCTTATTGTAGTTTTTAAACACGTTCCAGGATTACCATCTATCTCCTCGAGGTTTTCTCTCCTTACGTGGCTCTGCTTTCTTGACGACGATAGTCCTGCCTTGCAGTTCAGTGTCGTTCAATGCTTCAATAGCCCTTTGGGCTTCTTCCTCATTCTGCATTTCAACGAAGCCAAATCCTTTAGAACGCCCTGTGGATTTATCCATAATGACATTGGCTGAAGCTACTTCGCCGTATGGTGTAAAGGCATTAATAAGGTCCTCGTTTTGAGTGTCAAAGTCGAGTTTTGCAACAAAAATGTTCATTAAAAAAAAATTAAATTAGAAAAATTGGTTTCCCTTCTTTAGGTGTGGTTTCCATAGCACTCCCGTGTAAACACACCATAGAGTGCATACAGAATTATATCTAACCTAAAAAGGCATTTCTAACAATAATAAAACTCAACAGGAAAATTCTGATTCTTACAATCTGTAAGGAGAGAAGAGAAAATCTACTTGTCAAATGATGTTAATGTCGGTAGAAATTGTGGGCCTACTTGAGGCCAACATACAATAGAACAAGCTAGGATAACAAAGAGTTCACTTGCCTGATCACAGTCGGTTAACCCTGTAGCGCCAACCGGGTCTAATCTGCCTCCAAGTCCAGTGTGTCCAGATATGCAAATTTCTTAAATGCCGGAAATGATAATTTTGCCTCCGTCAGCGTTTTAAAAAAAGCGAGTCTCCCCGCAATTGGTAATAGCACAGCGCCCGATTGTAGTATACATCCGCGGTGTGGCCAAATAGATTGATGGAATATGGAAAATACTCCAAAGCCTCTCGGGAAAACCCCTGATAGTACAAGATCCCTCCTATTTCATAAGCAAAATCAAAGGATTCGTTCAGCGTGAAATATATGTTCCAGATCTGGTGAATTGTTTGTGCCAGGCGATTACGCTCGGCAAAACTAACCTGGGTGATAAGCTGCTTCAACCGAGGGAGGGGGTTCTTAAACTTAGTCGAATCGTAAGTACTCATGCGCAATATAGCGATCAACTCCTTAAGGCTCATTTTGGCCATGTGCATATAGGTGAACCTCTTTAAACCATTAAAATCATCGGAACCAAAATTATTTACAAACCCTTGCTCGGCCGACTGTATTTCAGTATAGCTTTCACCGTCGAATAAAAATAACAGGTAGGCTAATTCCAAGTAGAAATTGGAGAAGGAAGGAAAAATACCTTCCCTCCCTGTTTTTTACAAAAACAGCCAAAGGCATGGTAATTTACCCAAATGGAAAAACTTCCGTGAGTAATGATTTCCGACATTCCTTCCTTTTCCAAATCATGGATCTCGTGGATGCCCTTATCCATCGAAATAACAACTAAGCCTTTCGTGAAAGCTGATACAGAGTGGAAATGCAATTCAGACCCTCATGGGGAAAAAAATATAGGTTTTTACAACGGAATTCCGGTAGTCTTTCAACATTTCATTAACAATCGCTTCCTGGTAGAAGTGGGGCGCGCTAAAGTTCTGCGACTGTAACCATTTCCAACAAGCGAAGTATTCGTGGAAGAAATTGTCTTTATATCCATTATGGATTGAACCCAATAGATTCCTGATGTACAGAAATTATCTCAAAATCGCTTTTCGTAACCTAGTTCGAAACAAAGCTTATTCATTTATAAATATTGGCGGCTTGGCCATGGGCTTGGCAGTGACAATGTTGATCGGTCTATGGATCCATGCCGAGTTATCATTTAATGATATCCACCGCAATCACGCACAGATTGCCCAAGTGATGCAACATCGTACAGCCGATGGGAAAATCGAGACTAGTCCTGCGATTCCTATTTCGCTAGAGGATGAATTGAGGGCTAGATATGGAAGTGATTTTCAAGGGCTAGTGACCGCCTTTTGGCCACAGGAACAAGTGCTGTCCTCAGAGGATAAAAGCTTCACGAAGCTCGGGAATTACATGGGCAAAGAGGCCATCTCCTTCTTTTCAGTGGAGATGCTAAAAGGAACCAATGATGTTTTAGCGAACCCAAACTCTATCATCCTTTCAGAATCTACTGCCAAAACAATTTTTGGAGAGGAGGGAGCCATGGGCAAGCCCATGAAGATCAACAATGAAATGGAAGTGATGGTGACCGGCGTGTATAGCGATTTTCCCAAAAGCTCCAGTCTTCATGGGCTAGCATTTATTGCTCCTTGGGAGCTCTTTGTTTCCTCAGAGGAATGGGTGAGGAATGCCCGTGAAACGAACAATTGGGATATCAATGCTTTTCAATTATTTGTCCAGTTGAGTGACCAGGCTGATGCCGAAGTCGTGAGTGATAAAATTAGATTGATTGCGCACAATCATGTAAACGCAGCGGAAAAGGATAATCGATCAGAACTGTTTCTGCATCCGATGGATGACTGGCATTTAAAGTCAAGATGGCAAAATGGGGTGAATACAGGTGGGCGGCTTCAGTTTGTGTGGTTATTCGGGTTAATTGGTGTTTTTGTCTTAATTCTGGCCAGCATCAATTTTATGAATTTGAGCACTGCGCAATCCGAAAAAAGGTCGAGAGAAGTAGGCATTCGGAAGTCCATTGGTTCGGCCAGAGGCCAACTCATCCAGCAATTTTTGCTGGAGTCATTTTTAGTAGTTTTTCTTTCTTCTCTACTGGCCATCGGGATTGTGATCTTGACGCTCCCCGGCTTTAATGCGTTGACAGATAAAGCTATTTTAATGCCTTTCGCAAGTTTGCCCTTTTGGCTAATGACGATTGGTTTTATAGGGCTTACCGGTTTGTTGGCTGGGAGTTATCCTGCGCTCTACCTTTCTGCTTTTCAGCCCATCAAGGTGCTGAAAGGAACCTTCAAAGCCGGAAGGTCAGCTTCTATTTTTAGAAAGGGGCTGGTCATTCTCCAATTTACGGTTTCAGTGGCCCTCATCATTAGTACCATAGTGGTACAGCAACAGATTCAGTTTACGAAGGATCGCCCAATGGGGTACGACCCTAGCCATACCATTATGATTTGGAGTAACTCAGCTGATTTTATCGGCCAATTTGACCTACTTCGAACAGCACTGAAAAGCAGACAGGCTATCCAGGAAATGTCCCAGGCGAGCAGCCCCTTGACCAATGTGTTTTCTCATGATGACAATTTTCAGTGGGAAGGCAAGGACCCCAATACTCGGGTTAATTTTGCGACCATTCGGGTGACCCATGATTACGGTAAGACAACCAGTTGGGAAATTGCGGACGGGCGAGATTTTTCGATAAACTACGCTTCGGATTCTTCGGCCTGTATCCTGAATAAAACAGCTATTGAATATATGGCCCTTGAGGACCCGATTGGCAAAATGATTACCCAGCAACAAGGAGAGTCTGTACGAAAACTGAAAGTGATAGGTGTGATCAATGATATTTTAAGGGTCTCCCCATTCCAGTCTATTGAACCCACGATTTATACCATTGCTGACCACCACCTGGATTGCATGGCTATCAAGCTAAATCCGAATAAAAGCACAGAGGAAGCCTTGGCAATCGTTAAAACCGTGTTTAGCGAATACCTTCCTGCTATACCCTTTGATTATCGATTTGTGGATCAGGAGCATCAACAGAAATTTGCGGCAGAAGAGCGAATAGCACATCTTTCCGGGATTTTTGCCGGGCTTGCTATTTTTATCAGTTGCTTAGGACTGTTTGGCTTGGCCTCATTCGTTGCAGAGCAACGTACAAAAGAAATTGGTATCCGAAAGGTGCTAGGGGCATCGATCTATACGATTTGGAAGATGATTTCAAGTGACTTTGTGGGATTGGTCTTACTCGCCTGTCTACTTGCGAGTCCCATCTCCTATTATGCCTTGGGGGATTGGCTGCAACGATTCGAGTATAGGACCACCATTCCCTTGTGGATTTTTGTAGCAAGCTGGTGTGGTGTAGTGTTAATATGTCTTCTGACCATAAGTTTTCATACCATTAGAGCGGCTACCAGGAACCCGCTGCAGAGTTTGAAATCAGAGTAAAAGCTGTGTACATTGGGGAGTTGCACACAATTATCACCCACGATGAAAATATCGCTTGCATTAGCTATAATGCTACTCTCCCAATTCACAGGCATTGGTCAAGCAAACCAACGATTTACTTCCTTTGAAGCGGCACTAAAAGAAGCTGAAAAAGTTAAATGGCTTGACTTGGCTTGTGAAGATGTACCAAGCATCGGCCAGCATATCGATAAACTCCCAAAACTTGAATCCCTTTACCTAACTGGATGTGAACTTGATAAACTCCCAAAAGGTATAGGACAAGTCCTGAGTTTAGAATTATTGAATGTTCAGGACAACAACTTACAATCATTACCGACAGCATTAAAGAACTTGAACAAGCTCACTGTCGTTAATCTGAGGAACAATAACTTTGGCGGATTGCCGAAAGTCCTAGCGACCTTGCCCAAGCTGAGAGAAATAGACTTTTCAGGTAATATGCAACTGAATCTCGTTGAAACTTTGGGCTTACTTTCAAAAGTGCAAAAACTCGACTTGCTATATCTCAGTGGACTAGGTATTACAACCATTCCATCGAAAATAGAGGAACTAAGACTTTTGGAAGAACTGCATTTATCAGACAATCCCAATTTGGATTTAATCAATGCATTTACTGCATTATCAAACCTGCCCAATCTGAAAATACTGGTATTAGCAGATAACGAGATAACCTCTATTCCCGCTGAGGTAAGCTTGCTTAAACAATTGAATGGATTGGTGCTTGACAATAATCCAAATATTGAAATGGAGGCCCTAACTGCTCAACTTACGCAATTATCCAACCTCAAGGTGCTACTGCTCAGAAAGAACAAATTGACTAAACTGCCTGAAAATTTGGAGGGCCTGTCGAACTTGGCAGTTTTAGAACTTAGCGAGAATAATTTCTCTGAATCGGAGCAAGATAGGATTAAGGCTGTTTTGCCAAATACAAAGGTTGTATTTTAAAGGTGAAAAAGTATGTAACGAAGGCTAAAATGAATACGCGAACTTAGCCATTTGATAGGGCATGGCAAACAAGTAAGTTCGCTGTCTCTAGTTTCCTGGGTTTGATATTCTCTTCTGCTGCCTAGGACTGATTATTGGGCTTGGCTTGATTTGTGGCAGAGTAACGAATAAAAGAAATGCTGGCAAATGAGGTAATGCTGTTAACTTGCTAAGTGATAAGAGAAAAACCTGAAATACATTATGAACATAGAAGTGATTGGGGGGAAAGCTAGATTTGGGTGGCTTGTTATGATTCTTGTGGGGGTGATTTTAGCAGTATATGTCTATATTTTTTCTAAATCTATGAATTGCTTAAATTCTAATAGAGGGTTTGCGATAGGGGAAATAAGTAAAATTAGAGGTCGTGAGAATCATGATATTGAATATGCGGAATACCAATTTTTGGTAAATACGGATAGTGCAAGGTGTTCGGGGTCAAGTATTATAATTTCAAAGGATTTACCCACAGGTTCGAGAAAAAAGGTTGAAGTCGGAGATAGATTCCTTGTAATATTTTGTAAAGAAAAAATTCTATTCGAGAGATGTAATTCAAGTACAATGCTTTTTCAAGTTCCTATACTAGACTCTATCAAGTCAATAGATGAATTAAATATTGAATTGAATGATATAAAGGTGTCATTGCGGAATCTATAATCAGTTCTTTGTATAAATTCTTTTAGTAGTACCAGATAATTGAAGAAATAAATACAAGGCGTAATGTAATAACATGCATGTCAACGAAATCTGTGTATGCCGAAGGAGTTACACCTCTTAACATCTGATCAAAAAAAAAACCAATCTATTTGATCCTAAAAGATATCCAATGAGGAATTCCATAGTATTTTCATTCTTTGTGATTTTAGTTGTCATCAGTCCGCCACTGACTATGCGAGCCTCAGAGCAAAATCTTACAGCATCTAAATCTCTAGCAAATTTGGCCAAACGGGTCAACGAAAGATTGTCTTATATGAAGGCGGTTGCGGCCTATAAATGGGAGCACAAACTAGCTATCGAGGATCTAGAACGGGAAGCCGTCGTCATTCAAAGCAGCATGGATCAAGCGGGCACCTTTGGTCTAGATTCGATATCGACTCGAATGTTTTTTGAACAGCAGATTGAAGCTGCCAAGCAAATCCAACACTATTGGTTTGAACAATGGAAACGGAATGGATTTGAACCGGACAAAAACTTTGGTGACCTGAAGACAGAAATTCGGCCGGCCTTGCTTGAACTTGGTAAGCAAATCCTGGCCAATATTAGTGAGCTGCAACTTTGGGAACTGTCGAAAGTGACAAAAAGAAGAGATCGATTAGATTTCATTGGTACCTTAACTACCGAAGGACTCCGAAAGAAAGAAAAGCAACGATTGTTCAAGGCCGTGATGCAGATTAAAGGACAGGAATAAGTCGAAGTTTTTCCTTACTCAGCAATTCCATAGGAAGAGGTGTACAGACTTGTTGTCCCCGTTTATTCTTTCTTTCCGTTTTTGTCTTTCAACTAGCCTATAAGTTTGCCAAGCAGAGCATTAAGATTTGTACTTTGTAGATAATACTTGAGATTCAATAGAGGTATTTGGCTAAATCAGTTCAAGACTAAACCGACTTATGAAGACATTTCTCAGCCTCCTTTTTGTGGTACTCGTGGCAGTGAGCGGGCTCACACAAGGTAATATCTCCATTTCAGGGCGGCTATTTGATATGGATACGCACGATGGACTAGCTTTCGTAAGCGTAGCACTACAAGCGGCAGGTGAGGAGAACATCCTGAATGGTACAGTAACGGATGAGGAGGGACGCTTTACTTTAAAGACGAACCGAAGGGGTAATTTCATTATCACTTGCACCTACCTAGGGTTTGAAACGGTGAAAACGCCAATCCTCATCGGTCAGAAGAATGACGTATACGACATTGGTAAGCTGTTTCTCAAAGAACTCACAACACAACTGCAGGAAGTAACGGTAACAGTTGAACGCGCCACCGTCGACGCTTCTCTAAGCCGGAAGTCCTTTGACATGGATGATCAGGTGGCGCAAATGGGAGGATCGGTAGCTGATGCTATGCGGGCGCTACCAGGCATTTCCATTGATCAGGAAGGCAAGGTTCTGCTCAGAGGAAGTGATCAGGTAGCCATTTTGATCGATGGCCAGCAATCGGCTATGACGGGTTTTGGTAACCAACGTGGTCTCAATAACATTCCCGCCGCCAATATTGAGCGGATTGAAATCATTAATAACCCTTCTGCCAAGTACGATGCGGCCGGCATGGCGGGGATCATTAATATCATCTACAAAAAAGAACTGCAGACCGGCTTCAATGGATCAATAGGTTTTACCTATGGTTTAGGAGAATTGACCACCCGAAAGTCAGATTTATCTACGGAACTAGGACGATACAATGTCAATTCCAAATACATTCCCAATTTCAGCTTAAACTACCGTGATGGAAAGGTCAATAGCTATTTGCAAGCTGAGGTAATCCGCCAGCGAAAGCTACCCAATAACGAGTTTACGATCAGACGATACTTCGATGGACGTAATATCATCTCTCAAGTTCCTGAAAATCGCACCCAAACTCATTCGGTGATTAAAGGAGGAGTCGATTACGAGTTGAACCCACGGAATACCTTACGCTTTTCCACCATATTTGATTATGAAAGTCATGTGGATACGGCTCAGGTGCCTTATATCAGTCTGAACGACGAGCAACGCAGTCGCTATTGGCATTGGAGGGAGGAGGAGGTCACGGGCTTTCTAAGTTTCCGAATGGATTACCAGCACCGTTTTCAGGAAGGGGGACATCAGTTGAATTTTGCAGCGCAATATTCCCGAGGTTGGGAAGACGAATCTTATTTCCTGAACGATAGCTCGGCCATCCGGCAAGCCAATGATATGACCCACCTCATCGCGACGGAACATACCACCTATTTTACGGGAGATTATGTCAAGCCATTGAGAAGCGGTCGGCTGGAGTTAGGGGCCAGGGTTCAATTTCGAACCCTCCCGGTGACCTATGAGATAAATCGCGGGCCGCAGTCCGTCATTTACCTGGGACTAGGGGAGTGGTCGGACTGGGGAGAAAACATTTGGGCGGGCTACTTTAACTACATCTTGGAAAAGCAGAGTTTTGATATCGAAGGAGGATTGAGAATTGAACAAACGGACGTATTCTACGATATTGCTCCCGAAAACACCTACTATCCCGAGAACGATGCCTACGATTATTTTGAGGTGTATCCTAATGTTCGATTCACCTTTAAGCTAAGTCCACTTAATAGTCTTTCGCTCTTCTACAATCGTAGGGTAGATCGTCCGGGCGAGCCCCAATTGCGAATCTTTCCGAAATATGATGACCCAGAATTGCTAAAAGTGGGTAACCCTTACCTACGACCTCAGTTTACCCAGACTTTCGAGTTGGCTTACAAGCGTATCTGGGACTTGGGGAGCATCTTCTTTTCCACCTATCATCGAATCATCGACGATCCCTTTACTCGGGTGTATAGCATTGATATATCTGAGCCCAATTATGATATCATCAACAAGGTCTATCAAAATGTAGGAAGTGGCTCCAATACGGGCATTGAGGTGCTACTGGATCAAAATATTGATAACTTCCTAAAGCTTTCCGCCAGTGTTAATTGGTACAATAATGTCGTCGATGCCGCTCAAGGTCTATTGCTCTTCCCGACAGAAAGGCCCTTCACCATCGACAAAACCACCAACCAAACCTGGGAGCTCAAGATCAATAATCAGATCACGCTACCCAATGCTTGGAATATTCAACTGACGGGCATTTACATGGCGCCTAAAAACATTCCGCAGGGTCGACAGCTAGCCCGTTCCTCCATCGATTTGGGGGTGAAAAAGGCGGTACTGGATAAGCGAGGAGAAATACTGCTTGCCTTCAGTGATATCTTCAATGGCTTTGGTATTCGCCAGGAACTTACCGATCAAAACTTTACGGCTGTGTATCAAAATTTCTTTGAGACTCAGGTGCTAAGATTGGGGTTTCTGTATAAATGGACTGGGCAATAATTTGAGAAGGAACAGCTTCCTAGGTTATACCTTCTTAATCACCTCCAACGCCTGATTCACCTCTTCCATGCTATTATAAATATGCACCGAATGCCGTACTAATTCTTCTCCAACTGATCTAGGCTGTAATCGGGCCTCTTGCCACATTCTTTTCTGAAGATCCGGTCCTGATATCCCAGCCACATTATAGGTGGTGAGGCCAGCAGACATCCTAGGATGGGTGGAAGAGTGAATGGTGACTTTGGAAATATCTTTTAGGCCTGCTCTTAAGTGATCCCCTAGTTGCTTAATGCGGTTAAGCCATCGGTCAGGGCCGATCGTGTTGTAGAAGTCTACGGCAGCATCGAGACCGACAACTAGTGCCTGATTCCCGGTTCCGTTTTGCATTAAGCGGAAGCCATGATCCTCCTCATTTTCCCATTGATAGCTGGCAATAGTGCCCCAGATCTTATCAATGGCATCCTTGTGAATATACAAAATACCATTACCAGAGGGGGCCAATAGCCATTTATGCAGGCTGGAATAATAAGCATCGCAGCCGATATCTTGCACATCTACTTTCACTTGACCCACCGCCTGCGCCCCATCAATGATCGTGAAAATACCTCGCTTCCGTGCTTCTGCACAAATCTCTTTCACGGGCATCACGACACCATATACAGAGATAATATGTGGGACGGCAATCACCTTGGTTTTAGGCGTAACCTCCTTAAAGATGGCATCAAATATTTGATTGGGATCATTAGCAGGTACCGGCATTTTTGCTTGCTTGTAGATGCAGCCTCTTCTTTTGGCCATGAGTTTCCAGATTCCGAAACCACCGCCATGCTCCTGATCGGTATTCACGATCTCATCTCCAGCTTTCAGATCAAGACCATTACCCACATAACTCATCCCGAAAGTGGCATTTTGGGTGAGGGCAATTTGCTTATAGTCTGCATTGATGATAACCCCAATCTTTGTGCGGAGCTCTTTTTGATCAGCATAGCCACTTAGCAATTGTGGCCCTTCTCCCTTGTAATCGGTCTCTGCCATATGGACTGCACTATAGTGTAAGTCATCAATCACCTTATTGAGGACATAACCTGACATGGCACCCATCGTACCGGTATTGAAGTAGGCTTGCCCGTCCTTAAGCGGAAACTGCATGCGTACTTGGCGCCAGTAGGCTTCTCCCTGCAAAGAGGGATCAATATTCTCTAGACGATAAGGGGATGCGGAGAAACCTGTCAAGGCCGGGATGGCCAAGCCTGATAGAGCTGTATTCTTTAGAAACTTTCTTCTGGAGTTCATACTAGTTGGTCTTAGCGTAAAACAATTCCCCGCCTTGGCATCCGAAGGATGAGTGTTAAGTAGCAGGATCGTTCTGGGTTTTTAAATTACGAAAATTAACGTGATTCCCGGTCTTTCTAATCTCCTTTCCATGGATGGCTATCGTAGTTACAGTGTTCTTGTTGTAACCGAATTAACTCCCTAGCCGTCTCATTCACTATGAAATATATATCACCCTTTCTACTGTTATTGATCCTCATCAATATTGCCCTTGGCGTGTTGGCCTTTACCGGTTTTTTCCAGGGGAAAGATCTTATGCCCGTCGTTCTAGGAGGCCTATTTGTCATTGCAGGCTTGGTTTTTCTCTTCCGTAGACGGAAAGAACTGTCCACGGGAAAGTATGTCGGTTTTGCCCTATTATTGGCTAGTTCTTGGGCCGTAAACCATTTACACTTTAATGTTTACAATGCCGAAAAAGTCAACAAATCCAGAGATAGTTCCATGGAGGTTTTGCAGGGCAATCAAGCTCCGGCCTTGACCTTCAGTCAGTCTTTTAATCAGACAAAAGAGGAGGCTTTTTCCACTTACGTGAAAAACCACGAATTCACCATCCTGAACTTCTGGGCTACCTGGTGTGGACCCTGCTTGAAGGAAATGCCGATGCTGGAGGAATTCTATCAAGAGAACCAGGATCGTAAAGTGGGTTTGATTGGTTTTACGGACTACCGAGCTCGTGGAAACCACGATACGGAGCTCCAGAAAATCAAGCATGTTGTGGACGAACTACATATCAGTTATCCCATTTTTGTGGACTCTACTACCCAGGTGCGCTTGGCTTATCGGGCTGATGTTTTACCGGCTACGGTACTGATTGATAAAGAAGGGAAAGTGTTAGATTATCAAATTGGGATAGATGGGGCGGAGAAGATTATGGCCTATGTGACTGAGCATTCAATGGACTAGAGAATTGTTACCTTAGTGGTAGAAACCGCTATCATGACAAGAGCCGAAGGTCCCATCATCCTGGAATATCCGATCAACACTTCTGTTAACAAACTCTGGTCGGCCTTGGTCGAGCCAGAGGAAATGGTGCAATGGTATTTTAATAATATCCCAGATTTCAAGGCGGAGGTTGGTTTTCAAACTCAGTTTTTGATTACCAATGAAGGTCGGAATTTTACCCATGTATGGGAAGTAACTCATGTGGCACCCAAAACAGAAATTTCCTACAGTTGGAGATATCCGGAGTATCCTGGCAAATCTATACTCACCTTTTCTTTGCTGCCAAAGCAAGATCAGCTGAAGCTGAAAGTGGTGGTCGAGGTGCTAGAAGACTTTCCCGAAGACATTCCGGAGTTTAAAAGGGAAAGCTGTATCGGCGGTTGGAATTACTTTATTGGAGAAAGGCTGACGGATTATTTGTCTTCCTCTACCTAAGGTTTCCCTTCTTTTTTTCTATCACCTTTCATAACTGAAGTGGTCGGGAAAGGTCACAGAGGATTTCCACCATTTAGCGACGGTTGTGTCATCAGCTGATGAAAAATCCAATTGCTTCCAGATGAAGGCACCTTCCATTTGTTCACCCAGCACTAATATTCGCCTGGCATTTTTAGTTTGTAAATCACTCCAGGACTGCAGAGCTTCCTCCAGCGTGGCATTTTCATTCAAAGCTTGCAGTAGGTCCTTGACGTTGTTGTAGCCTTTGAATATACCTGAACCGGTGAAGGGTTGGATAACGGTTCCGGCATCGCCGATTAGACACATCTTATCCCGATAATAGGATTCCGCATCTAGGGTGTAGATAACTTGGATATAGCTCCCATCCGTTTTTGAGATGATCTCCGCATAATAGTCAGGAAGTTGCTTGTAAAGGAAAGTTTTTAGCTGATGTTCGGTATTGGGGTGTACCCAGGTAGGAGGGATGGTGCCATTACGGATATTTCCTTCTCTGTCGGTCATCAGTTCATCCAATTGATTAGGATCCACGGCAATATAGGCTGCCCAATTGAAAATCCGTTCCCCCTCTTGTATAGAACCATCTTGGCTGGGGATGTAATACATGACATTGTGTCCCGGCTCCTGGCCATAAGATTGCCTCAGGATATTATCTCCTAGTGGGCAGTCTTCTGACATCTCTGCTTCGGGTAGTAAACCTCTCCAAAGCACATAGCCTCGGTATCGCAATTTTGAATCGGGGAACAATAGTTTACGACCCATTGACTGATACCCATCTGCGAAGAGTACCAGATCGAAGGCAAAAGATTCTTGCTGCTGGGTAGTTAGGATCACCAGCTCTCCCTTCATCTCTGCATGCACAATGGCGGTGCCAGCTCGGTAGCTATCTTCGGGGACCCTCATTCGAAGGCTCCTCCACAGGGCATTCCAGTGGAACACCTCAAAACTCATCGGCATGGCCCAGGCCTTTCTACCGTAGGGCTCAAAATCTGGGTGTTTACCGACGAAGGGCATATTTTGGATGGGAAAGGCGGGGAAGTCGCGATCTATTAGGCCATCTTCCTTCAACTGCTGGAGAAGCGCCGGTGTGGTTCCAATGCCCCCGCCTCGCCCAACTAGGGATTGGGAGGAACGTTCAAAAACAGTCACCTCATGCCCTGCTTTGCCCAACAATATGGCCGCTGAGCATCCGGCGATGGATCCCCCAACTATTCCGATTTTCATAAGCGATGTTTGAGTCTTAACTGATCAGTTGGAGCGTCTTCAACTTTTCTTGCACGATGGGAAGTCCTTCCTTGAATTCTTGCCACAGCGGATCCACATTGCAGTAGAGCACACCTGGATCCCTTTCCTCAAACGCTCTAAGGAAGTATTGGCTGGCCAATTCTGTATCCCCTAAATGATAGTAGATAAAGGAAATAAAGGAGGGGTTGACCCAGACAGTTCGACTTAGTTCTAGCATATGCTCTAGAAACTGGATCACACGCTCCCGATCACCTGTCTTGAGCGCGATTAAGTACCGACTAGCGGTGTAGATATGAATTTGACTAGGCACTTCCATATGATACTCGGCGATTAGTTTAGCCTTTTCAAGTTGGCCTGTCATCAGATAGCAGGAACCTAACATATCTCTAACCGTAGCATTGTCTGGATATTTTTCCCGGAGGTCTTCAAGTACAGCCAAGGCTCCGGCGTACTGCCCTGCGCGATAGTAAATGTCTCCCAAACTCATACAGTTGTTGACACTCATGGGCTCTAGCGCATGGGCTTTTTCGGCACAGCTAATCGCCTCATCAAGTTCGAGAATCATACTGTGGAAATAGGCTTTGATCCGATAGGTGTCGGCCACCTTCGGTTGTAACAAGATAGACTTTTCGTACTCTTGACGTGCTTTTTCCTTGTCGTGTTTGTAGTAGAAATCCAGCAGGCCTTGCATGGTATGCGCTTCGGCGATCGTACCATCTGCCTGCAGGGCTTTCCGGACATTTTCTTGCACATTGGGGAAACCCTCATTCGGTGCGTAATTCGCAAAGGTGATTTTATAGAAATAGGCGTAAGCCATGCCGGTATAAGCGGCAGCGAAGGCAGGGTCTAGTGCAACGGCTTGTTCAAAGCAGGAGAGGGCTGCTTCGACATTGATGCGCTGATCTAGATAGTTCCGACCCTGTAGATACAGTTGGTAAGCTTTGACGTTATCTGTTTTCCGGCCAATAATAGGCTGGCTTTTTTCCTTACCTAACAGAGATAGCTCCAATTTGCGCACCACCTTCTCCGCAATTTCATCCTGAATGGCAAATATGTCTTCAAGCTCTCGATTAAAGCGCTCTGTCCAAACCTGAAATCCATTGTTTGCATCTACCAGCTGTACCCCAATTCTCACTTTATTCCCCATCTTTCGGACACTACCTTCTAAGATGGTATCAACTTTTAGTGCTTTTGCAACGGCTTGTACACTCTCTTTTGAACCCTTGTACGCAAAAGAGGAAGTCCTACTGGACACTTGTAAGTTCTCTAATTGAGAAAGTCCATAGATGATTTCTTCGGTAATACCATCACTGAAGTACTCCTGCTCTGGATCAGAACTGCGATTTTCGAAGGGTAAAACAGCAATCGATTTAGTCGTATTTTGCTGTTTGAACTTTCCCTTGATTTCATTCTTCTGGGGGATCGGGAATCCTTCTTGGGCCACAGCAAACACTTCAATGGCATGCTCAACATTCTTGAACTCAAAATGACCCAAGGACACGAGATCGATATCGGGTTGATTCTGCAATTCGGTCCGCACTTTTTCCGACAATAGTACAGCGCCAGGAATGCTCATGGATTCAATTCTTGCCGCAATATTTACACTGTTGCCAAAAATATTGCCGCCCTCCATGATGATATCCCCCTGATGCACACCGATACGGACGGGCACATGAGGTTCTAACTTTAGCGATTCTTGCAGCTGAATGCAACAGTTTACCGCCCGCACTACGCTATTGAAAATCATTAAGCAACCGTCTCCATAAAACTGGATGATCTGCCCGCCAAATTTCGGGACGAAGGCTTCTAGGTCTTCTCTGAAATGCTGAAGTTTTCGTAAGGCTTCCTGCTCGTCTTTTTGCATCAAAGCCGTGTAGCCTGCAATGTCAGCAAATAAAATGGCAGCCAGTTGTCGACTATTGATCATCGAAGTTGAGCTTTTGTGTGCTTTAACTAAAATAGAAAATATCTCGGCCTTTGGTTTAACCCATGACTCTACAATCTAATCTGTATGACTACAGGAGTGGTGTTAGTGGTAAGATGCAGGGGATTTCAATAAAATGTGGACTTTTCCTCCAAAAGAAGGGATTGGTTTTCCGAAAGGGTCGAGACACTTTCCGAATGATCTGAAGGAGTTGCCAAGAGGATTGCTAAATTGCTGATCTTACTAGAATCTAGAAGGTTCAAAACCGGATTTATCTATCAAAAATCGTAGTATTATACTATGAAATCTGTACACCTACTGTTATTACTCTTTTGCCAGTCAGTCTCTTTAATGGCACAGTCCGAGCTGGCTATTGACGGTCGCTTTGAAGACTGGGCGGCTATTCCTTTAATTGTGGATGACTCGAAACCTGAAGCCGTCCAAGGGGCTATAGATCTCCTTCAGCTTGGCATCGCTGACAACGATGAATATTTGCATTTCTACCTAAAAGTAGATCAAGAAATCTTGTGGCAGGTAGAAAACCGTATCACTATTTATTTGGATACCGATGATGATCCGAGCACGGGAGAGGAGATTGGTGGAATAGGGGCGGATCTCTCCTTTACTTTTGGGGAACGGCGAGGACAACTCCTGGAAGGCAAGGATACCCTTGCTTTAGAATTCCAACACCTCGGACTAGTAGGAGCTCCGTCAACAACTAGCGCTCATTTTGAATGGGCATTCAGTTGGGGGGCAAAGGCAGAGGGCGG
>ENA-UENT01000627-UENT01000627.1-marine-metagenome-genome-assembly--contig:-NODE-627-length-18257-cov-10.485623_pt1 | contig 18257 bp, 17 predicted proteins | sample MGYA00237879_ERZ529330 | MGnify/ENA primary metagenome ERZ529330 (study PRJEB26372, sample SAMN05368345) | marine metagenome | biome: cultured habitat; feature: ocean water; material: water; isolation... | reverse complement strand
AAATTGCCGCCTGATTTGCCACGGACTATTGTTAAAACAACCCTCCATTTTATCGCCCTCTAAAACATCACCAAATAAATTAAACTCTATTTTAAACAGGAATAATCCTCTAAAAAGCACACCCCTAAACACCTGACAAACAATAACTAAAGCAACAAAAAAAGAGAAGCAACAAAAAAGTGAAAAATTATTTGTTTAAAAACTTGACAAATAAAAACATTTCGTGCATTTTTGTATACGTAATCAGATACGTAGCATATGGACCTGCCCATTTACATCAGCAAAAAAGGAACGAAAGTAGTAGCCGCTACTGAATTGCATCAGGCGCTGCAGCTCACCGACCACCACTACGCGACCAATGTGAAGCGGTGGATTACGGACATCTACGAGTTCCGGGATGACATCCGCCGGCCTGAGAAGCTTCGTGACTTCGCCAACCGGAAGATCAAGGGCAATCCAATTTTAAAGGATTATTACCTGACCGTAGAGCTGGCCAAGCTCATTTGCCTGTCGTCCAAAAGCAAGGTGAAGCTGAAGTATGCCAAACTGTTATCGCATACTGAATCGGAAGAAGCGCAAGCCAATACAGCCCGCCTCAATGAAGAAGATGTGATGAAGGTTTTGGAACTGACCAAGGCGATGAGCATGGTGTCCTGTCAGGAAGCGGCAGAAAAGAGCCACCTTAAAGTATACGAGGCCCGCAACGGCGGTCAGACCGCCAACTGGTGGAAATACCGTGCTGAGGTCCTGGGCTATTCTGCGACCGGACTGAGGCGCAAACTAATGGCGATGGGCAAACCCGCTCAGGGCAAAACGCAACGGCAAATGCTGTTGCAACTTGATGCTTATGAGCTAATCCGTACCGCTGTTATTGATCAGTTCATGGCGATGGGCAAAACCAAAACTTTTGCCTGTAGCATGGGCGATTTGGCGAAGCGTTTTGCCAAAGAGCTGCGCATTGAAGTACAGGACGACCGCGAGGGCATGGCTTCGCTTTTTGCCCCTCGTGCTAATGACCGCCTCGTGCGGGAAATCCGAAGCTTCGAGCCCAAGGTGTCTGCTATGACTGCCTGATTGTGATAGTGATGATCACAAAGTTATCTTTCAAGCGGAAGCAACCCCTTTAGCTATAAATAATTCTCCCGACGCAGATGAGCGTTGTGAAGCACTATAAACAATTTGTTCGTTTGTTTGACCCATTTTAATCTTAGTCAAATCAATACCATTACCGCTGCTGATTTTTAAGTTGCTGGCTATTTCGTGCAGAGCATATCCAAAAGGGGGGTTATAACCCGGCACGAGTCCACCCGGCTGTTCCAAAAAATTAGCGGTTAGATGCCCCACCTCCGTTCCCATTGAGGTGGGGTGTTTTTTTATACGGTAGTCTCCTCTACGCCCTCAATCAACACCTGCAAAATTTGTGAGGCCGCTTTGGCAATCTTTGTTCCAGGCCCGAAAACGCCCACAACTCCCTGATCGTACAAATACTGATAGTCCTGAGCGGGGATGACACCACCTACCACCACCATAATATCTTCGCGCCCAATGGCCTCCAAGGCTTTGATAGTAGCCGGAACAAGCGTTTTGTGGCCGGCAGCCAGAGAAGAGATGCCCAGAATATGCACATCGTTTTCTGCAGCCTGACGCGCCGCTTCTTCCGGGGTCTGGAAGAGCGGACCGATATCGACGTCAAAGCCCAGGTCAGCAAAGCTTGTCGCAATCACCTTGGCACCACGATCGTGCCCGTCCTGCCCCAGTTTGGCTACCATAATACGAGGACGGCGGCCCTCCAGTGCTGCAAAACGGTCCGCCAGCTCATGTGCCATTTTGAATTCCTGATCGGTTTTAATTTCACTAGAGTACACTCCGGATATTGACTTGGTCTGTGCTACAAAACGGCCGAAGTGGCGCTCCATCGCATCCGAAATTTCACCAAGGGTAGCCCGGACTCTTGCTGCATCTACCGCTTTATCCAGAAGGTTGCCCTCCCCGGTGCGGGCGCACTCGTATATGGCCTCCAGTGCTTTTTGAACCGCTTCCTCATTACGGTTAGCTTTCACCTCATTGATACGGCGGATTTGGGATTCCCGCACAGCCGTATTATCCACTTCCAGGATATCAATGGGGTCTTCCGTATCCAGGCGGAAAACATTGACACCTACAATCTGATCTTTTCCGCTGTCAATGCGGGCCTGTTTTCGGGCAGCCGCTTCTTCGATACGGAGTTTAGGCAGGCCATCTTCAATCGCTTTAGCCATGCCGCCCAGTTCTTCAACCTCCTCAATTAGTTTCCAGGCGCGGTTGACCAACTCATTGGTCAGGTACTCCACGTAGTGAGAGCCGGCCCAGGGATCGACCGCTTTGGTAATATCCGATTCTTTCTGGAGGTAGATCTGTGTATCGCGGGCAATCTTGGCAGAGAAATCCGTGGGCAGCGCAATAGCTTCGTCCAGGCTGTTGGTGTGCAGGGACTGTGTGCCGCCCAGCGTAGCCGCCAGCGCCTCGATGGCTGTACGCCCGACGTTGTTGAAAGGATCCTGTTCGGTAAGGCTCCAACCGGAAGTCTGACTGTGCGTACGCAGCGCCATGGACTTGGGGTTCTCCGGATTGAACTGCTTCACAATTTTAGCCCAAAGCATACGGCCAGCCCGCATCTTGGCAATTTCCATAAAGTGGTTCATGCCAATGCCCCAGAAAAAGGACAGGCGGGGCGCAAAGTCGTCAATCTTCAAACCGGCTTGCAAACCGGCGCGGATGTACTGCAGCCCGTCGCCCAGGGTATAAGCCAGTTCGATATCAGCCGTAGCCCCGGCTTCGTGCATGTGGTACCCACTGATACTAATCGAGTTGAAGCGTGGCATATGCTTAGCCGTGTACTCGAAGATATCCGCAATAATCCGCATAGATGGCAGCGGCGGATAAACGTAAGTGTTCCGTACCATGAACTCCTTGAGAATGTCGTTCTGAATGGTGCCGCTAAGTTGCTCCGGCTTCACTCCTTGCTCCTCGGCTGCGATGATGTAGAAGGCCATGACCGGGATCACCGCCCCGTTCATCGTCATGGACACCGACATTTTGTCCAATGGTATCTGATCGAAGAGGACTTTCATATCCTCTACAGAATCGATGGCCACGCCTGCTTTGCCCACATCGCCACTTACGCGCTCGTGGTCAGAATCATACCCCCGGTGGGTGGCCAGGTCAAAAGCCACGGATAACCCCTTCTGCCCTTGCTCCAGGTTGCGGCGGTAGAAGGCGTTGCTCTCCTCCGCTGTAGAAAAGCCTGCATATTGCCGGATCGTCCATGGGCGAACGACATACATGGAACTATATGGCCCCCTGAGGTAGGGCGGCAATCCGGCAGCGTAAGCCAAATGCTTTAGGTCTTTGGAAAAATCAGGGGTGACCGAAGGAGGCACTCCAATTTTCTCAGGGGTTTCCCAGGCTTCTCCCTCAGGGATCTGATCGGTGAGCAGGTCAAAGTCTAGTTCGAGCTTGCTATAATCCGGGCGTGGCATAACAGGTGGCTTTTGATACAGCTCCAAATATAACAAACAGCCGATTAGGACTCGAATGATAATTGTCAGGCTATGCCAAAAAAAGAGCAGAGCCCAAACTTCAGGCCACTGCTCTGTCGAAAAACTACCAGTAATTCTTAGTTTGTCACATGGTCAGACAGCCTGAATACAACTGGAACGATAAACTGCACATCAACAGCCCGACTCCCTGACCTTCCGGAAATGACCCATTGAATCCCCTGTTGGCGCATGGATTGCACAATACGCAACGCCTCCTCTCCCAGCCCGCCGCCAGGATCACGCACAATAGTTTCACTGCTCACTGTTCCGTCTTTTTCCACGATGAACCGGATTTTAGCTGTGCCTTCTATGCCAAGGCGGACGGCTTCTTCCGGGTACTGAATGTTTGATTGCAGGTAGGCATTCAATTGCTCCTTTGCACATTTTTCCCGGTCACTCCGGTCTGCCAGACCCTCACAGCCTGGAAAGCGGGGCATATTTGGCACCCATTTGAATATTTCACTGCAACGGATTATCGGCGGCGGGGGTGGCGGCGGGGGTGGTGGTGTCAAAAGCTTTGGGTTGCTCAAACAGGCCTGCTCAAAGATTTCCAAAGGCACAAAAAGGAATACCTCTGTGTCCACAACCTGTCCGCTGCGTTCACCCGGCGTCCACCTTATAGAAGTATCGCTAGCCATTTGCCGGAGAAGCAACCGAACAGCCCGACCGTATTCTGGCCCAATCGTCCGGACCACCTCTGCTTCCGGCTCCATCTGCCCATCTGCGCGGATGGTGAAGCGGGCAGTAACACCCGGATACTGAGGCGAAAAGCCTTTCTCTTGCGAAGGGCAGCGCAAATGGGCTCCCAAATACTCCTGAATTCGGGACAGGGTGCATTCGCTGGCGGCCCCCTTTGCAATTTTCCCATTGCAGGTTGCTAACTGAGGAACAGCATATGGAGCCGTCTGCCTCTGACCAGACATTCCAGCGCCTCTGAAAGTGAGCATCACAACTACAGAATCTTCTTTGCTCTTGTTTGCCAGATTGTTCTGTGACGCCCTCAATCTTAAAAAATGATACCCCCGGAGAGGTATATTGTAGGTCACCCGATGAGCCCTGCCAAACGATTTGAATGGCACCCAGCGCATTTTCTCAGCCTTATTGACGACTTTCAATAAAGCACTTAAAGCAGCATCCGCGAAGGAGGGCCCCAACCGGTCTATGGCAATCCGGGCGTTTTCCATATAGCCCTCAGCAGTAATTTCAAATTGCAAAACTATATAAGCTTTAGGGTTGAGGCGATCTGTTATTTCCGGGCTTACAAGATTGCCTAATAAAGCATCCCAAAACAACGATTCTGTGCAACTCCGGCGTTGCCCCTTGTCTCCTGCACATGCCGCAAGGTATGGGGGTTCGTCGCCGATGAGACAGATAGATTCTTCCTGAGCGGCAGCTTCTTCCGTCTGCCCCCAAGCTAAAAGCGGCCCTAAAAGCAAAAACAAAAGTATCCGGTGCATTCTATTGAAGTTTAAATTTGACAGGCAGGTTGAACTGTACACGCACCGGCCGCCCCCGCTGTTTGCCCGGCACTGACCACTTCGGCATTTCGGCCACCACCCGCTCCACTTCTCTGCCGCAGCCCCCGCCAATATCCCGAAGAATTTTGACCTGGCTCGCGCTGCCGTCCTTTTCGACCACAAACTGCACATAGACGGTTCCTTCTATGCCATTTTCCCGGGCTGCTCCCGGGTAGCGGATGTGTTTGTAGATGTAGCTGAGCAAAGCCGCGTCGGAGCACTTCCCCCGCTCGGCTAAAGGCAATGCAACACAGTCTCCAAAAACCGGCATTTCTTCCACGACCTTAAAGATAGGTGGAGCTTCGTCTTTGGGTTTGGGCGGTATTGGCGTGGGTTCGTAAATGACCGGTTCCGGTGTGCCAACTGCAGGACCGGGTTCTGAAACAACGGGCAGGTCAATGATTACCGGCTCCGGTGTGAATGCCGCAATGGGCTCTTCCACAGGTTCTATTTCGGCAGTAGGTAGCTGCGGTGGTTTAGGACGGGGCTGAGCGGATTGGGTGCGCACCACTTCGTATTCCAGCTCATTAGTCAGCATACGTTCTTCATAACGGTCAGGAAAGTGGTCTTCTATAGTCCAGTTAAAAGCGGTGATCACCAGACCTAAAGCGGCGATCAGGCCAAGCTGAAGATTGGCGCTGCGGGCATACCGCAGGCGGGAAATATCTGTTCTTTTCATGATGGCAATGGTTTTGCCACCGGGCCCAGTGTGGTTAATTTTTCGGGAATCGATTACAACCTGACAGATGCAGAAATGTTCTTGTTTGGTGCATAGGGCTTGATTTTTCAAGCATTTGTCAGTAAATAGCGGACAATCGCTGTGCAAGCAGTGTCCATATAGTAGTTTGACGGAAACAAAATAAGCCAGAGCAAGTGATACAATTCGAGCGGTTTGAACTCCAAAATGGCCTGAGGGTTATCGTTCATGAGGACGACAGCACCCCCATGGTGGCAGTAAACGTGCTGTATAATGTAGGGGCAAGAGATGAATCTCCGGAGAAGACCGGGTTTGCCCACCTCTTTGAGCACCTGATGTTTGGCGGCTCTGCCAATGTTTCTGATTTTGATACGCCCATCCAAATGGCAGGGGGCGACAACAACGCCTTTACCAACAATGACATCACTAACTTCTACGAGGTGCTGCCTGCCGAAAACCTGGAAACGGCGTTTTGGCTGGAATCCGACCGCATGATGGCCCTCAATTTTGATGAGGAGGTGCTGGAGGTGCAGCGCAAAGTGGTGCTCGAAGAGTTCAAAGAGACCTGCCTCAACGAGCCTTACGGGGATGTATGGCACCATATTGCCGACATGGCCTACAAGGTCCACCCCTACCGCTGGCCCACCATTGGAAAAGTGCCCAAGCATGTAGAAGATGCTACAATTGAGGATGTGAAGGACTTTTTCTACACCCATTACCGGCCTAATAATGCCATTTTATCTGTAGCAGGGAATGTAACTACTACTGAAGTCCGCCGTTTGGCCGAGAAGTGGTTTGGTGAAATCCCCCGTGGCCCAGAAAGAAAGCGGCAACTGCCTCAGGAGCCCCCACAGAAGCGGTTCGAAAAACGCATCAATGAAGCCAATGTGCCCGTGGATGCACTATACCTGGCTTTTCATATGCCTTCGCGCTACCAAAGGGATTACTATGTGGTCGATTTGATCTCTGATGTGCTCAGCAATGGCAGCTCTTCCCGCCTGTACCGCAGGCTGCTAAAGGAGCAACAGCTCTTTACTACCATTGATTGCTACGTCACCGGAAGTATAGACCCCGGCCTCCTCGTTATTGAAGGCCAGCCAGCAGAAGGGGTAAGCCTGGAAGCCGCAGCGGAAGCAATCTGGAAGGAACTGGAACTGCTCAAAGCTTCTCCAATACCGGAGAGAGAACTGGAAAAATTAAAGAACAAGGTGGAAAGCACACTGATTTTCTCAGAGCTCAATGTAGTCAATAAGGCCATGAACCTTGGCTTTTTCGAGTTGCTCGGCGATGCAGACCTCATCAATCAGGAAGCCGCTTTATACCAGGAAATTACCACCGAAGACCTGCACCGGGCCGCCAATGCCATTCTCACCGAAGAGAACTGTTCGGAGCTGTTTTATAAGGCCAAACTTGCCGACATAACGTAAAAATCAACATGCTTGATGTTAAACCAATATTAAAATTGGAAGCCCTGTTACAAAACCAAGCATAATTAGCCAAAACCACCAATGTTGGCAGAATAATAGGCTGGAAAAATCTTACCTTTATCTCATCATTAATATTAGGGCAAACTACAGCCTGTTTTACCAGGTTATTCCAACTGGCTTTAACTCTTTTCATTTTCTTAAGAAAACAATTACTGCCTTAGCCCTAATATCAAAAAGTATCCCTCTTACACAAATTACAATGAGCCTATGGCTGACGTAGAAAGTATGCCTATGCTCAACAGATTGAATGCTGACAAGGACAGGTATGCACGGTGAACGATAGAACACTTAAACCGAACCCAATGTCCAACACAACACCATTCCTTCATTCAATTGCAAAAGGGGACCTTCAAAAAAGCAAACCGCCAAGTGAGGATGAGCTATGGCTCAAAAAAGTTAAGCTGAAAGTAGAACAGCAGCTATCTACGCCTTCACTTACCGTAGATGAAATTGCCACTCAAATGCACATGAGTGAACGCCAATTTTACCGGAAAATCAAAAAAGTTACCCGCCGCACCCCTAACCAACTTATGCAACGTTGGCGCCTGGAGCGTGCAAAAGCACTCTTAGATGCTGGAAAAGTAAAAAGCATAAGCCATTTGGCCAACCTGGTTGGGTATGCGAAAACCAATTACTTCTCTAAGCTATTCGAGTCACGATATGGTTTTCGCCCCAGCCAGTCTATTGATGTTTTTTAAAGATCAGGGCTCACCATGAGAGACCAGCCAATATGCAATTAAACCAACGTTCCTGCACAGGACGTCCTTTCCGGCTTTTGTTCTGCAAGGTTGCACATTGCACACCACACAGAGCATCACGGATTTTACCAACTGCACGGAACAATCACAATCAATCACCAAAGCTATGTTATCCCCTTCAACCAAAGCATCAAAATCAAACCATTCTCCAGCGCAAAGAGAGTGGTTGGCAAGAGTTGACCGTATCATTACGAGCAACCTGAAAGACACTTCTTTTGTAGTAGCACAAATAGCGATGCGGCTATTCGTAAGTGAACGGCAATTTTACCGGAAGTTAAAAAAACTGACGGGCAAAACACCGAACCAATATATTCGCAAGGCCAGAATGCTAAAAGCCAGAGAGATTATCCGGAAAGGCTATAAAGGAGACCTCAACAAACTGGCGAAGATGGTTGGCTACCAAAGAGCGGATTACTTCTCCAGCGTGTATTATAAGCATTATGGTGTGCGTCCTAATGAAGAAATCAAGAATAACTGACTTTGGCAGAATTGTGGCACAAGGTGTCAGAATTGTGCGGAATACCTTACTTACATCTGTATTGTCCTTATGGAGGGACATACAACACTATGAATAACTGATTTAAGTTTCCGGGAAGTGACCAGCGATTGACTTCCCACTCATTATTCCCCCGCTTACAATTTTACATTTCGGCTATTCCGAACCGGCTATGCTGTCATGCATATTCCCTGAATGCTACTTGCGTGATGGAATGTGCAGATGTAGGGTATGGTATCGCTGTGCAGCACATTAAGTAGCCTGTACGGCGGCAGCCCTTTCTTTGCCATTTAGTGTGCTGTTGCATCCAGAGGCAATGCCCGAGCTATGCTTCAAAAACAGTGAACAACCATTTTTTAATAAACCTAATTAACACAAACCTTAGAACAATGAAAAAGGTAATTTTAACCGCATTTGCCCTTGTATTGGGCGTAAGCCTGGCTATGGCTCAGGCAAACAAGTCAGACGTAAATGTAGTGGGTGACGACAACACCACCACTGTAGACCAAACCGGTCAGAACAACAGTGCCACCGTTGAACAGGGAGACGCAAGCACTCCTGGACCAGCTGCACTACCTCACAATGATAACAGTGCAGATATCGACCAGATGGGTGACGACAATACAGCCGTAACTGATCAGGCAGGTGACTGGAACATCGCTACACAGCTTCAGGATGGTGATCGCAACAGCGCCTTCATACAGGGGCAGACTACATTTGGCAACACTGCTACTTCTGCTACACAAGTGCATACACAGACTCAGCTAGGTGATGACAACCTTGCTCGTGCAAACGCTCAGGGCGGCATTGATGGTAACCGTGGGTACCAGCTCCAGGATGGTGATGACAACTCCTCTATCCTGAGCCAAAATGGCTCCAATGACGCAGATTTGCGCCAAGTCGGAGATGACAACGGTATTTTCGTACGCCAATTAGGTGGTAATGATGCCGAAATTGACCAAAACGGTGGCGGCAACGAGGCAAGCACTACATCTAATGGTGCTGGTAACTCCATTGATGTTAACCAGGATGGTAACGGTAACAACGTTGGTTCAGCTCCTTTTGATGCTACTCCAGGCGGCGCTGCCAACTTCGGAATCACACAGATGGGTGACGATAACTCTGCTACTGTCAATCAGAAAGGTGACGCTAACGAAACTACGGTTACTCAGTTGGGCGATGGTAATGCCTACAGCGATTTCATGACTGGAAGCATGAATGACGATAACACTATTACTTCAATGCAGGATGGTAACGATAACAGCACCCGCTATGAGCTGCAAGGCAGCCGTAATGCAATCACTTCCAGCCAGCTTGGAGACAACAACGGTATCTTCATTAACGCTGACGGCAACGGTCTCGCCGTTCCAGTTGGTGGTTCTGGCTCCATTGATGACAACACGATAGACCTGTTGCAGGATGGAGACAACAACACTATTTCCGGTGGACTAGGTGATGGCAGCGCATTCAATGATATTGATGTTAATCAGGATGGCACTGGTAACAAAGTGACCTCCAGCAGCCAGTGGTCTCAGGATGGTGTACTCATCGGTGGTGATAACAACACAATGCTTATCAATCAGACTGGTGAAAACCACATGTCTACTAACCGCGCAGTTGGCAACGGTAACAATATCACTGTTAATCAGAACAACGGTCTTTAATCAACTGAATTGCTGAAAGTCAGATGAAGAAAGGAAATGACTATAGCAAAGTAGATCCTACAGAAACATAGCTCGGCTTTACACATCTTCATAAGGGAAGATGGTTTTTCCCTAAACTTTGTGAAAAGTCCGCTATGCTAAGAAGATCGGGAGGGCTAGTCATCAAAGGCTTGCTCTCCCATCCTTAGGATGACAACAAAAGTTTCCAAACTCTTTATCGACCATGCTTTTGCACACTTTCAAATTCAGGAACCAATGAAAAATTTATTTTTTACGGTAAGTCTGTTCTTGGTCATCCATACCTTGAGTTTTGCTCAATTGGGAAATACCTCCTTTATCAATACCCAAGGCAATGAAAACGAAGTAAGCGTCAGCCAAACCGGCAGCAACTCCGCTGAAATCAATCAGGGGATGGCCGGGCTTGGTGATGCATTCGAAGGGGAAGCTATCGTAGTGCAGGATGGTACCAACAATACCGCCCGCACCAACCAAAATGGCTCCCGAAATTCTGCCAGTACCTTTCAAACCGGCACTGGAAACGAAGCCTACGTAGATCAGATCGGTGAGGACAACAGCTCACTCATCGGGCAGATCAATGGCAACCAAAACTACGCATCAGTTTACCAAAATGGCAACAATAACGCCTCAGTTGCAGGACAGCTGATGGGGGATGCCAATGATGCACATATTTACCAAAACGGCAACGACCACCTTTCCGTCTTGGGGGACGTTGGTGGCAGTAATAATTATGCTGAGGTCCGGCAGGATGGCCTGGGGCATACCTCCCTGATCACTGAGTTGTTCGGTAACGACAACCGCTCAATGATTGACCAGGATGGTACCGGGCACTTGTCAACGATTAACATGATCGGTAGCGACAATACCATCAATATTTCACAGAATGGCAGCTTCAATACCTCTGAAGTGGGCATTCTCGGTAATATGAATATGGTAGATGTACAACAGACCGGAGCATTCAACAACTCGCATGTAGCGGTTTTTGGCAATAACAACAATTGCGTTGTTAAGCAGGGCCCTACACCATAAGATCATAATGCCCGTAGTGCAAGGTTCTTGCACTGCGGGTTTTTTCTTAACCAAGATATTCCAAACTCATGCGCAACTTCATCTTTTTCCTCGCTTTCGCATCAGCCTGGATAACCGGCTACAGTCAGCCCGTAAATGCACCTGCCCCTCAGGCCCTTTTCGACAATGGGCTCAACCTGGATGAGCTGGGGCTGTCCGAAGGGCTCGGTGTGCTACAGGAGGGCGATAACAATAACATCTTTATACAGCAGCAACAAACGTCGGAAGAAAGCCTGAACCTCCAACAACGAGGCAGTTTCAACAATATCAACTTTTCCAATACCGGGCAGGCTAATGAGCTCCTCGTCACACAGCAGGGCTTCTACAACGAGGCGAACCTTGGGGGCTTCAGTGGCGACAACAACCGGATGATCGTAGCCCAGCAGGGTGATAATAACCTTTACGACCGCTCAGGGCCCGCAGGATTCACGCCGGAAGTCGATGGCGTCAACATGATCGTTGAGCAACAGGGCAATGGCAATCAGCTGCAGCAGGTCGAAGATGGCCTCACACCGGCCACCCAAAACCCTTTCGTGGTCCGGCAATCCGGTGGTGCCAATATTCAAATCCAATTTTCCTCCTTCTATCCGGAACGGGGGCAGTAATTAAAAAACTTAAGCCATGAATTTCAGGATTACAGCACTTATCGTCTTCCTGGGACTCTTTTTCAGCACTGCCGCTGTTGCCCAAACAGAAGAAACGGAAGATATACTAGCCACCCTAAAGGTCACGAAAACGGATGGCCAGCTTGAACTTTCCGCCCACTGCACCAATAACTCCGGGAGAGACCGGTCTTTGTCCTACCAGCTCACCATGCTCAGGATAGATACCCGGCAAAACCGGTCCTCCTCCAAACAGGGCGGATCATTTGAACTTGGCCATGAGGGCGAGCGACGGCTGTCCGTCACGTCTGTCAACATCGATGATGGCAGCTACGTACTCGCTACACTGGATATTTACGAAGGTGAAGATCTTCTCGCACAGGCCAGGGAAGTTGTTGGTGAGATCCCCAAAAAAGATACCCAGCCCAAAGCGGCTCCTTCACCTACTCCGGATATAAAAAAAAATGGCCCGCAAAACGGGTACGGCTCAGCCGGACAGGACATAGAGCTCGGTGGCGGCTTCATCGTGGATGAGACCCGCACCCGCTCCGGGCAGGAGTTTTACGAGGCTTTCTATCAAAGCTGGCAGGAGCCGCAAACACAGCTGGGCTACCTTATACGCATTGAAGAAAAACCTGCTCCGGGAAGGTCTACCCGCATCAATGTCATCCTCGATGGCGAAGAGGTCTTTGCCAGAATGCTCCCGCCCAAATCCGAACTGATCCGGGAGCTTGCCGAGGCAGTGGCTAATTACATCAACCAAAAAGTAGTACAACAGGCGCAGGTCGAGCAGGCGCTCGAAGGCGACCAAACTGGCAGCGGCTTGTATTAAGCCTCACTGCTTCGGAATGATTTCCAAACTCTAAATTTTTGAAACCATGAAACCCTTTTCCTTCCTTGTCATGTTCAGCTTGATTCTGCTGGCAGGGCAATCCTCCCTGCATGCGCAGGATTTCACTTACCAGCCTAAGAACCCTGCCTTTGGCGGCAATTACCTCAACTACAGCTGGATGCTCAACTCCGCAAATGTCCAGAACGGACTCACAGACCCCGCGCTGGAGAATAATGCAGACCGGCGGAGTACAGCCAACAGCCGTAGCTCACTGGACAACTTCACGGAAACCCTCAACCGTCAATTGCTTAGCCAGATCTCCCGCCAACTGGTCACCAGCCAGTTTGGTGAATTCGGGCTGGAAGAAGGCACTTACAACCTCGGCGACTTTGAAATCACTGTGGTCCCTGGCCTGGACGGGCTCAACGTGACTATTATTGACTTCGCCAATGGAGGACAGACTCAAATCACAGTACCCTATTTCTAACCAAATCAAAGTAAAATACAGCCCCTCCCCCCTGTATTTATAAAAACTAAGCCCTTGGCTGAAAGGTAGAGTTTGGATGGCTTGGCTGCCCTGGCCTTAATGAACTGAAAGCAAGATATATTTTGTCTTCCTCTATAGGCTAGATGGGTGGCTAAGCTTTTTCCAAACACAAGGGCGCTCCAAACTCTAATCACTATGAATTTCATTTTTAAAACCTGGCTGCCCAGCCTGATCGTGATGCTCCTGCTCAGCAGTTGTGGGGCATACATGAACCAGCCCCTGAGCAGCTCCCCTGCCCGGCTGGGCGAGGAAACAGAAATCACCGATGATTTGCGGCGGTTGCCCCTGCCCAGAGAGAAAGTTGTAGCTGCCGTATACAAATTCCGTGACCAGTCCGGGCAGTACCGGCCCGCCGAAATTGGCGCCAACTGGTCAACTGCCGTCACACAGGGTGGCACCAGCATCCTTATCAAAGCGATGGATGATTCCGGCTGGTTTGTCCCTATTGAACGGGAAAATGTGGCTAATCTGCTCAATGAGCGTAAAACCATCCGCTCCAGCCGGCAGCAGTACGAACAGAACAATGCCGGCCCGGTGCTCCCTCCCCTGCTCTTTGCCGGCATTATCCTGGAAGGGGGCATCGTTTCCTATGATGCCAATATTGTAACGGGTGGAGCCGGGCTCCGCTATTTTGGAGCCGGCGCTTCCGGACAGTACCGCCAAGACCGGGTTACCGTCTACCTGCGGGCCATTTCCACTTCCAACGGCAAAGTCCTCAAGACCGTTTATACGTCCAAAACCATTCTGTCTCAGTCGGTCGATGCCGGCCTCTTCCGCTTCGTACGGTTCCAGCGATTACTGGAAGCAGAAACCGGGTTCACCTACAACGAACCTTCCGAAATGGCCGTAACAGAGGCGATAGAAAAAGCCGTCTATGCACTCGTTATGGAGGGGCTGATTGATGGACTATGGGCCGCAGACCCGGAGCAACAGAAAGCTACAGACCGGCAAGTCGCTCTCTTCAAGCAGGAGCGGGCGGAAATGCAGGAGACCCAACTGCTTGGCCGTACCCTTTATGACCGGGAAGCCAGCGCATCCATCACTGTTGCTGCCAGCGGAATGATTTACGATGGCGACTACCCCCAGTCAAGATTAAGGCCTGGTGCAGAGGTAGGCCTTGGCATTTCCCTTTCCCCACGCTTTCAGGCTCAGCTCAACCTCGGCACCAGCCAATTGGCCGTAGCTTCCGAGCTCTATGAAGAACGTATCCTGTACGGTGACCTCAACCTCATTACACGTATACTTCCGGGAGACAGGCTTTCTCCGTACCTGTTGCTTGGAGCCGGTGCAATCCTGGACCAGACCAACACCCTTTCCGCAGGCGGGACTGGACAGACTTACCTTAAGGCCAATACCGGCATCGGCATGGAATTTTATATCAATGACTGGATGGCGCTTGATGCCAGCGCTGATTATCACTTTCTCTTCACCGATGAGCTGGACGATATCCGCTCAGGGCGCTACAATGACCTCCTCTGGCGGGTACGGGCAGGCGTGAAGTTTTTCATTAACAAATAAGCAGGTATAACCATGAAGTCCATTTATAAACTCCTCCTTATTGTGCTCCTGACAGGCTTTCTGGCGGCTTGCAAGGAAGACCCTATTGAGGTCGATGCCTACGGAAGCCTTGAGGGCACCCTACTCGATGAAGAAACCTTCGAGCCTATACCCGATGCCATTATCACAACGGTCCCTACCACCAATGTTTTCATCTCTGATGAGCAGGGCAGGTTCTTTATCGACTCCCTCGCAGCAGACAACTATACCATACGTATTAAGGCGGATGGATACCGGGAAGGGCTCCAGAATGTGGAAATTGAGCCCGACCGGACCCGCCAATCTACCATCCTGATGATTGCACAACCTGAAGAAAGCGATGTACTCAGTGCCCCGGTCGAACCACAGCCACTGGATGGGCTGGAAGGGCTCGAGGTTGAATTGTCGCTCTCTTGGTCGCCGGGCAACACCACGCAGGACACTATCTACTACGATGTGCTCCTTTATTCGGAACACGACCCGGAAGGCAGGGTGGTTGCTGAGGCCACGACTGACACTTCTGTACTTTTGGAAGACCTCAACTACGGCACCACCTACTTTTGGCAGGTCAGGGCTGATAATGGAGAGCAGGAGCCCGTCTTTGGCCCGGTCTGGAAATTCTCAACCAAAATATTCCCCGATTACCGCTACCACTACGTACGGGCAGACAGCATCACGGGAGAACTCAACGTTTTTACCGGGCAGACCGGCGATTTCCAGGGAAACAGCATAGAGGAGATCCAACTGACAAGCGGCATGGGCGACTGCTGGAAACCCCGGATGAGCCCCAACCGGGAAAAAGTGGCTTTCCTCTCTTTCAGCGGTACAGCCCCGCACCTGTTTGTGATGGACCGGGATGGCAGTAACGTCCGTCAGGTAACCAATGAAATTCCTGTGATGAGCTACGAAATTGAGCAGATCGATTACGCCTGGTCGCCTAACAGCGGGCAACTTCTGTTCATGAATTTTGACCGGGCTTACAAAATCAATGCCGATGGTACCGGGATGGAATTATTTGCTCAGGCACCTCAGAACAGGGCGTTTACCGGGTTCGACTGGACCGCTCACTCTAATCACGTGGCAGCAAGGGTAAGAGGCAACAACCACTACGAGGATGAACTTTACCTGATCAACCCTGCCGGCACTATGAATATGCTCGTGGCTGATCAGCCGGGCACCCTGGGCAACCCTATGTTTTCAGTAGATGGGACGGCCGTACTCTATACTTATGACGTCAGCGAAAGCCAAAACGCCAATGGCCGGCTGATTGATGCGGAAATTTTCATTCGGAGCATTAGTACTGGCAGCACTCTTAATTTGTCAGGACAAAAGGCTGCCGGTACCAACGATGTTCAGGCCCGGTATTCTTCTACGGGGGGAAGAGTCATTTTTACCAGTATGCCCAATGACGGGGTGGGCCCCTCCTCGATTATGTCGGTTAAGCTTGACGGTACAGAGCGCCGCTTTTTATTCGAAGATGCATCTATGGCCGACATGCGATGACATTTGCAGCAGCCGAACTGGTAGTCCAAACCGTTATACTGATCCCAGTCCGGAATTACGGCACAGCGGAAATGCCAATAAGGTATAACTCGCCACGTTAGCGCTGTATGGCTTCCTGCCCTGCTTGCCGGCATCATCAGGGTTCATTTCGGGCGGCCTGCCAGTTTACGTTATGTCACACAGGGCTTGTATTGCTGTATTTTGGCAGGATTGTGGACCCAAACGTCTGGATAATAAGGAAAGGAGCGTGTAATTTTATACTGTGTATTCGGAAGAGTGCACACTACAAAATTTCAGGATAAGGTCATGGCCCGTCAAGGCGCCTTGTTCTTATTTACCCCCCTGTTTTACTTCCCGGTAATTTTATACTGGACGGCCTGTCGCAGGTCCGAGTCCTACTGATTCAGCGTAACGGCCCGGCAGACTATCTTCTACTTTCAGGTATCACAAAAAATTTGGAGGCGAAAGAGCGATAAAAGCTCTGCTATCGCGAGGACTCGCGTATGTCGCGGCTAACTGCTCATCCCTGCAAAAGGTGAAAATTCTCATTTTGTAATCAACCTAATTAACACAAACCTTAGAACAATGAAAAAGGTACTTCTAACAGCATTTGCCCTGGTATTGGGCGTGAGCATGGCTATGGCTCAGGGCAACAAGTCGGACGTAAGCCAAAGCGGTAACAATAACGGCGCTACGGTTACCCAGACCGGAGCGAACAACCTGAGTCAACTTAGCCAGGAGGTGAAAGAGAACTCTGCGGTTATTACTCAGAGTGGTGATGACAACACCCTTCAAAACTCAAAAACGCAGGCTGGCGATGCCGCCCGCCAAAGAGCAACAGCTGATTTCACCCTGCTTCAGGATGGCAGCAACAATACAATGGGCCTGTATCAGGGCAATCAAAAGAACAAGGCTTATGTTCAGCAAATTGGTATGGACAACGAAGCCGACGTAGCGCAGGTTGCTTTTGGTGGCGCCATTCCTGTAGCAAACCGCACTGACCTGGACCAGCTTGGTGATGCCAACAAAACAGAGGTGCTCCAGGGCATTAGCGGAGGCAACCACGAAGCCAATACTGCTACTATCAGCATCACAGGTAATGATAACGGCAATGCAGCCAATGGCTCAGCTGGTGATGACTGGATGACTATGGAACAGTACGGAGATTTCAACAACATTGATGTGACCGTTATGGGAGACCGCAACGATGTAGATGTAATCCAGCAAGGTGATGATAATGACGTTTTAGTTGAAGCCGGCGTATTCGGTGGAGCAAACGCTAACAGTGTGAGCTTTGACCAGGATGGAAGTGGCAACTACCTGGAAACGAAACTGGTGGCAGGCTCAGCAAATAATACTTTAGACGGCGCACAAACGGGGGATGATAACTTTTACCGCTTTGGATTTAGAGGCGACAACAATGAGGCTAACCTGGAAGTGAATGGAAACAGCAATAGAGGTTCCTGGGGTATTTCTTCAAGTTTCCCGGAGCGTTCAGATGACAACACTTTAGACATCACTGTCAACAACGGCAACAACAACTTTACAACCGGTAGCGTGAATGGTGATAATAACGATATTGATATCATACAAGAAAATGGTGACGGCAACCGTGTAGGTAGCAGTTGGTTCACTACCGACGGGGTGGAAATCACCGGAGATATGAATACAGTTGACATTCATCAGTCTGGCGACAATCACTCTTCCTTCACTTCAATGACTGGAAACCATAACGTATCGACTGTAACCCAAGGCAACTAAGAAGACTTTTAAAGGGGGGCTTATACAGATTCAAATAAGCCCTTTATTGCAGGAGGGCGGCGTGAAGCCGCGCTCCTTTCCTTTATCATATTACATTATACGCAATACGAAGTGGTCACCTACTGGTGCTGACGGCCAGCACGGGGGAACGATAAATGTTTGGCTTACAGTCCAGACATTCATCGTCTGGAAT
>ENA-UENT01000622-UENT01000622.1-marine-metagenome-genome-assembly--contig:-NODE-622-length-18569-cov-3.243202_pt1 | contig 18569 bp, 14 predicted proteins | sample MGYA00237879_ERZ529330 | MGnify/ENA primary metagenome ERZ529330 (study PRJEB26372, sample SAMN05368345) | marine metagenome | biome: cultured habitat; feature: ocean water; material: water; isolation... | reverse complement strand
CTATATTGAAGACGCCATCCAATATGAGAAGACGGATAATAAGTGAACCCCATGGCAGCAGATAACATAAAGCGCTGAAAGTCGGTCGTATTGGTGCCCAATCTTGTATTGGAGGCCAACTGGCTGGCGTAATTTGCTTGGCTGCCACTTCCCACGTTGTGGTTCGCAAAGTCCTCCGTAGCCCTGGAAACCGGGCGATTGGTATGATCTAGATAGGCCTTTGCCAAATAGGAGAAGCGAACACTAGCAAAAGTTTCCCACTTTCGACCCAATCTGAAGTTGGCATAGGTTGGTATTTCAATGTAATGCAATCTCTGGATCAAATTCAAACTGTTTAGTGGAACATTTATCGAGCTGTCTCCAGAAACAAACCTGGCCACTCCAGAAGAGAAATCTACTGCGGTAAAAGCTCCGCTGTTTAGTGTTTCCTCCAGTACCGGACTATCCATCTGATCCGTATTTGTTCGAGTAGCATTTACCTTCAGCAGGTTAGAAGTTTCAAATGGAATCATTTGTTGCCGATAATGTAACCCTACCCCAAATGACCAACGACTATTGTGCTTTTGCCATTCCTTATTTACACCTACGAAATATCCATCCAACGTCAAGAAGCTACGGGTGGAAGTGCCCATCTCTATCGTATAGCGACTATTGATTGGTGAAGCATCAACCTCCTTTTCAAGGGACATATCACGTCCCGGCAGATCAACAGCAATACCGGTGGGAAGCTCCTCCAACAGAGGCAGTAATTGCCTATTGGTTACCAACTTTTCGGACTTGCGAATGGTGGTTTTTTGTTCCTTTATTGCAGTAGCAGTTTTAGGAGTCTCCGCTACAACTTGCGAATCTTTGAGAATAGGCTTATGATCAACCCCCTCAGCTATAGCTTTTGTCTTGTATTCTACTTTATATTCTACGGAAACTGGAGAATTAGGTGTAGTGTTTATTGTCGATATAACTGGGGTTTGGTTTGACAAATTAGAAGCTGAATGGCTTGTTACATTGGTACTTTCTACAATAGGGGTTTGGCTATCGAGCTGCTGCATGTTCTGTGGACTTGCAATGGCTTTTCCCACTCCCGGAATTGGTAAAGCTTGCAAAGTAGGTGCTTGAGCTCGCGGATATAACCCAATTCCAATCAAGGTGGGTAAAAGCAGAGCAGCTGCCCACCACCACCAAGCTAAGGCCGGACGGCGTTTCTTGGATTCGACAGGCATCGCCTCATCCAGTTGCCTTCGCATGTCTTCCCAGGCCTGATCTATAAAGCTGGGCTCCAATCCGCTGTTCCTGTTATCCAGCATAATTTGTTCGGTTATTAACTTGTTGGACTAGTTTTTTCAATTTATTACGAGCATTGGACAAATGCCACTTGGACGTACCTACGCTAATATTGACGCGCTCAGCTATCTCTGCATGAGAATAGCCCTCAATCGCATATAGCCAGAATACTTCTTTGCTCGCAGCCGGTAAATAGTCCACTAACTTGATTATATCTTCCCAAAACAATTGGTCAAGGGCCGTTGATTCGTGCGGTGCGTCTCGATCTTCAATAGAAAGAAAATGCACCGATCTAGTTTGCTTCTTAAAGTGATCGGAGAGGCTATGAAATACCAATCTTCGAATCCATCCTTCTAGCGAACCAGAAAAAGAAAAGGTGTGTAGTTTCTTGAAAACGCGGAGAAAACCGGTATTGACGATCTCCATCGCCACGTCTCGATCATCTGCATAACGCATGCACATGCGCATCATAGTAGGAAAGAACCGACGAAACAGCTCTTCCTGTGCTCGCCGGTCATTGGCGACACAAGCCTCTACTAATTCTTTTTCGGACAATACCTTTTTCTTAAACATAAACAGCTAGACTTCGGTCTTTAAAACACCAGCCCAAAACGCAATGTAAGGCGCCTGTATAGTATATCTCTAATTTCCAAATCTCCATTAAAATTGGAGATGCGTTCGATGTATGCATCTTGGTATTTGACTCCTAGGTCAAGAGTGAAATTACTCCTCGCTGAAGCGCCAAAGCGCCATCCCACCGCCGGATGAATCATCCATCCTCCTTCCGCTTCAATTTGAAAAGCCTCCGTATCCCCTCCAAGTGCAAAAGCATAACCTGCATTCAGTGAATAAAAGGGCGATTGCCACTTTTTCTGAAAGTATCCCCTGGCCTGGACATATAGAGGCAGCAAAGTGGTTCCACTGCCAAATGAATTGTAGCCATCCAATCCAATGCCTACGCCCGTTCCAAAGTTCCGATTCCATTGTTTGCCCATTGCAAAATGCAATCCTACAGCAGTCTGGTCCGGTTCATCAATATCGGTATCACTGGTGAAGGTGCTCAAGGATATTTCATAATAGGTTCCCTTTTCTCGGAAGGCATAATTAAAGGGGCGAAGCATTCTCCGCCGCTGACGAAGATATCGTTTTAGTGTATTTCGATCCACCTCTTGGACAATCCTCCGAATATCCGCATCCTCTAGGAGGAATTCATTGCCAGACTGATCGTACATCTTTAGTCGATCCCCCTTCTTGTAGGATTCAATTCTACCCACGATAACTTGTCCATCATTAAGATAGACCGTTTCCTTCAGTGGGATAGAAAGATCCCCTTTTTCCATCTGCAGTTGAATCCTGCTCATCTTGAGGGCTTGCCGGGTATCCATCATCTGGGAATTAGACAATTCATTCACCCATTTGATACTATCGATATCCTCCAATCGAATCCCCATCTTCACGCCACCAGGCAAGCCCAACTTTAAGGAACGATCTTCCTTGAAGTTAGTAACTAAGCCCTCCATGATCATGCCATTTTTCAGATAGATCACGTCTAGGGAATCTTGGCCTTGGCTGTAAAGGGTACTACTACCAAATAAAATGAGGAGCAATAGTTGATAAAATTTCATAGCTAGATAGTTTCCAAACATTCGGGTGATTCAAGTCTGTCCAGCAATTTAAGTAAATGCAGACGGGCTTGCAAAATCTATGTTTGCCCTAAAATGGAATCTAAACAACTATAACTCCAATTGTAAGCTTTCTTACTGCCTGGTAAGACAGCCCACCTACCTAGAAGGGTTGGGTCATCCTCACATTTTTTCTAAAAATTTAGGGAAATATCTGGCCTTATCCCAAGAGGCAGAAGGTTTCAAGTGGTGAGGAAATACTTGATGAAGATCGGAAGAAGGCTTTACGGAGACTCTAAACCTTAATCTCGCATCCGCTTATAGGCATTGATCAAGCCGTTGGTTGATGCATCATGACTGCTGATCGATTCCTCCCCGGCCAACTCCGGCAGAATCCCTTTGGCCAACTGCTTACCCAATTCAACACCCCACTGATCAAAGCTATAAATATTCCAAATGGCGCCCTGTACAAAAATTTTATGCTCGTACATGGCAATCAGGAGACCAAGGGTATGAGGAGTCAAACGCTTTAACAAGATGGAATTTGTAGGCTTATTGCCCTCAAATACCTTGAAGGGAAGTAATTTTTCGATTTCGGCTTCAGATTTCCCAGCAGCTTCTAATTCTTTCCGCACTTCATCAGCCGTTTTTCCTTTCATCAAAGCTTCTGTCTGCGCAAAGAAGTTAGATAAAAGGATGGGATGGTGTTCACCCATCGCATTGTGGCTATTGGCTGAAGCGATAAAATCACAAGGAATCAGTTTCGTTCCTTGATGTATCAATTGGTAAAAAGCATGCTGTCCATTCGTTCCGGGTTCTCCCCAGATGATGGGACCTGTCTGGTAAGAGACTTTATTACCATTCCGATCCACATATTTCCCATTACTCTCCATGTTACCTTGCTGAAAGTAGGCTGGGAATCGATGTAGATATTGATCATAGGGTAAGATAGCCTCCGTTTCTGCCCCAAAGAAGTTGTTGTACCAAATCCCAATCAGGGCCAAGAGAACCGGAATATTTTCCTCTAAGGGAGCATTCTTAAAATGTTGGTCCATGGCGTATAAGCCACTAAGCAATTCCTTGAAGTTGTCAAATCCGACAGTGCAAGCTATGGACAAACCAATGGCAGAACTTAAGGAATAACGACCACCAACCCAATCCCAAAATTCGAACATGTTATCTGCGGCAATCCCAAAGGCTTGGACCCCTTGAGCATTGGTTGAAACAGCCACGAAGTGTTGAGCTACAAATTCTTCTTTTTCAGCAGTATCTAGAAACCAAGCCCTTGCCGTATGCGCATTCGTCATGGTTTCTTGCGTCGTAAACGTTTTTGAACTGATGATGAATAAGGTGCTGGCCGGGTCTAGCCCTTTTAGCGTTTCCGCTATATCGGTTCCATCGACATTAGAAACGAAATGTGCCTGTATTCCCTCAACCCAATAAGGCTTCAGCGCTTCGGTAACCATTACCGCTCCTAGATCAGACCCTCCAATACCGATATTGACGATATCTGTGATGGCTTTACCGGAGTATCCTTTCCACCCTCCGCCATGCAATTGTTTGGTAAACCCCTTCATCTTGTCCAGCACTTTGCGCACTGCTGACATTACATCTTTTCCATCCACTTCCATCGCCTCTTCCCCTTGATGTCGCAAAGCCATGTGGTAAACGGCTCGGTTTTCCGTCTCATTTATCCTATCACCTGCAAAGAGAGCAGCGATATTGACTGAGAGGTCGGTTTCCTTAGCCAATTGGATCAATAGATCCAGCGTTTCCTGGGTGATGCGGTTTTTGGAATAATCAAGTAGAAGATCCTCAAACTGGATAGAAAAAGTCTCAAAGCGAGAGGGGTCTTCTGCAAAAAGTGACTTCATCTCAGTCGCACCAATGGCAGAAAAGTGTTCTTGTAATGCGCTCCAGGCAGCTGTAGTGGTAGGAATCTGTTTGCTTAACATGGCGAGAAAATTATTTAAGGGCGTAAAAATGTAATATATCAACGAGAATCGGAAGAAATGTCCCTACATTCCGTTTGAAATTAAGGTTTAGATAACAGGGAATGGCTACCAGCTCCCCTTTAGCCTTTTCCATAAGTTAAGTGATATTAGCCTGTACTACGGAAGGTCCATGCAAAGGTTCGCTTCGAATACAAGTTATTCTATCCAAGCAGAAGACTTAGTCAATCCTCTATTATCCTATAATTGGAAAGTATACCTCGAAAAGGACCAAAGATTTATGAGTAAGCCACTTTAGAAAGGTCTGATAACTCAAGGAAAAGTGCGGTGAACGGTAGTTAAGGCCTATCTGAAGTAGCAAGGATGGGTACTTCCTAGGTGGCTCAGCACCACTAGATCGGTGGGCAAAATATCCTCAGGTTGGCTGCTGAGTATACGATCAAACCGGAACATTGATAGCAGGGGAGATGGTACCCTTTCCGGCACCACCTCCCTAGTTTCTTTATAGTAATTTCCGTAGTACTAAATTTCCTTTTTCTGAGTTGACCTTTAAGGCCGTGGCACCTAGCAATTCGTAGGATCCAGCATTCTCAAGTAGGCTCAACAAGTTATCTTCTTTGCCCATCTTACCAGCGCAAATTCTACGCCCCTTGGTAAACTCCGACAAGGTTAAGGTATTGTTTTCGCCCAAGGCGTAGCCCGCACTGTAACCATTGCAAAGCGATTTGCCATTCAGCTTTCCCCGTTCAAGGGAAAAAGTCATTTTCTTCTCGCCGCGCAACTTTATTTCCTTTCCATCCAATTCGGCACTTACCAATTCGTAACTACCATCAATTTCTGTAACAGGCAATACTTCTTTTGCTTCTCCTTGCGGTACTCCTGCTCCTTTTTTCACCGTGGTGCCATTCCCTCCTTCTGTACTGTCGGAACTTTGGCAAGCCACTAGTAGGCATGCACATAAAACTGTCCAAAAAAACTTCATTTTTCTTGATTTTATAGCCATTGATCTGTTTCAAATACCACCTTAAGATCGGACCAAGGTATAATCACTTCTGTGGGTCCGAATACGTAAGGTGCAATTTCATAGGTATTGTAATAAAGTAGTAAACCCTCCTTCACCAAGCCATAGTTTTGTGGCAAGGAAAATTCTTCCCCTTCGAAAAAACCAGCTTCCTCCAAGCTTTGGTTAAGAGGGATTTCTGCGGCCTTTCTAAAGGCTTTTTCAGCAATCACCTCCAAGGTATCTCTCCTCACTCCTAAATCCTGCCATTCAATCGGCTCATTATTGGATTTATTGAACATCCAAACGGTACTATAGGTATTTGGATGTGCTCCGCCTGTATAGGAATACTGAAATAATTGAACGGAAACCAATTTATCGTTTTGATAAAGCACTTGCCCTTCTGTTTCCAAGCTCCAAGGCATTGAAAAAGGTAAGTCTTCTCCATGCAACTCTTTGTAATCTTCCAAAAATTGATTCATGATCTCCTCTACGCTACCTCCCTCCTCTTCTCCATTCACATCCGCCAATGAAGACCGTAAGAATTTCAACTGGAGCCGATTAAATGCTACACACATAGCTGTAGGTCCACGTTCAGCATACGGAAATACCAGATTCACCTTAGCGCAATTACTGGAGTCCGTCTGGCAATTTGGTGATTGCTCGCTCAAGGTATCCAACTTAAACGTAAGTAAAGTTGGTTCTTTGGTTTCTTGTGTCGCCGGTTCTTCGCTAGCTGGTGTAGTGTTGTCGCCGCAACTCGCCAGCAAAACCAAGAGGCCTATTATTAAAAAGGAAAAGATCGAGGCCTTATTGGTAGCTGATAGTATGCTCTTCCTCATAGTTTTCTGTTTCTAATCGATTGTTTTTGGGAATACTCACTGAACTCGTCTTTATAAATACAGGTCAGTCAGGTTATAGTTGTTCGGTTTGGATCAAATTTCAAAGCTCGCTGGCAGTCAAGTCAATCTTAAAAATCTTTTAGGATCTAGACCGGCTTTTGCCAAGTGGCGGCAAATTTACAAAACCCTCACAGATAGTATGAGCAATCCTAAAAAAAATAGAATGATGTAGTCTTTCGAATTCCTAATCGTTGTTGAAAGCAGCTTAGCTCTACAGTGACGAGCATCATTAGAAGAGTGGGATCTGTTGATTTACAGTCTCTTCGTTTTTCGCCGTTTCTCTCTGAGGATTAGCTTTGGTAGGTTCTATCAGACGCTTAATGATACGAAGCCGGTGAGTGTATCCGCCTTTATCCTTGCTGAATATACCGTAATGATCTAGTTTATCGATGCGTACCTTGCCATGCACGTGTATAATCTTTCCTTCTGGCAACACGATGCCCGTGTGTGTGATTCTGCCTTTTTGATTTTCAAAAAAGGCGAGGTCTCCGGGTTTAGCTTGTTCCGCAAAATCCACATTTTCTCCTTTCTCCACTTGTTGGGAAGCTTCTCTTGGCAAGGGATAACCCGCAATCCCAAACACGACCTGGATTAGTCCCGGTCCATCAACCCCAAAAGGCGATCTTCCTCCCCACAGGTAGGGTGCATTAAGAAATTTGCGTGCAATCTTCAGAATTATTTCGGACCCTTGTCCCAAATCTCTGGGGAATACGGCTTGACCGGGAAAATTGAAGGTCTTCTCCCCAATCGCAAAGTGTAATCCATCGAAATTAGGCAAACGTGCACCTATAGTCAAAGGGAGAAAGGCTTCTCCCGTGGCTAATGCCTGAAATACATCCAATACAAAAGCAAAATTATCCTGATAAGCCTCAAATTCGGAAGGAGTTATCCACTCTAACTGGTTCGTAGCCACCCAGCCTACTAAGTTGTCATGCGCACAGCGAACCTTGACCCATTGCCGACCTTTCTTTTCTAGGACTTCCACCAACTCTCCATAGAGCAACTGAGAGATCATCTCACTCTTTTGGGAGGCCGAATTCCGAATAGCGACCGTACTTAGTGGACAGATTCCATGTGTCATGTACATTGCTGTTTTTGATCTTGCGCTGATCCCTGACTTAGGCTATAGATAGCATTTGCTAGAATCCAGGACCGTACTTATCTCTAATCGACTGACCAAAAGTAGAGAAAGATTTCTCAAAAGCTTTTGCCTTTCCTATGTGTAATTGTCGATAGCAGACGAAGAGTACTTTATCAAAAATAATAAATATTGGAAAAAGTCCGTTGCTTTGTAAATGAACTTGTTCAAAAATATCTTGCCGATCCTTAAAAAGAGAACCTGATCAGCAAGTTGAATAAAATAAACCTTACCTTTGGTGCTCGCAAGAATATCATAATCCTATGAGTAGAAAAATTTTACTATTCCTCCTGTTACTAGGCTTTGCTTATTGCCTTCCAGCTCAAGATCAACATTTCACTCAGTTCTACGCTTCCCCTATCAGTCTCAACCCTGCCTTAACCGGCTCACTCCAGGGAAAATATAGATTTTCTGTCATATATAGAGACCAATGGAAGAACGTTTTACAGAATCCATATGTCACGTATTCGGGGGCCATCGACTTTCGGTTTCGCATGAGTCCATATCGAAAAAAACTGGATGATTCGTTTGGAGTAGGTGTCATATTTCATAGTGACAAAGTCCCTTTTATCGGTTATTCCAATAACCAAATCTTCCTTTCAGGGGCATTCCATAAATCACTAAGTGACCAGAACAATCAGTTCTTAAGCATAGGCGGACAGGTGGGGCTGGCCCAACGTAACATCAACTACGGTAATATTAATTTTGGAGATCAATTCAATGGGGACAACGGGTACACCAATGGAACTGACGAAATCCTACCCGAGAATAATTTTGCGCATTCCGATTTCAATGTAGGAATCAATTATGCTTATGCGCCAGCGGATAAAGTTGGCTTCTTCATCGGCGCCAGCATGCATCATATCCTAGAGCCCCAGATTAGTTTTTTCTATGATAATGATAACCCTGATAAATTTCCGGAGGATCGCCTAGCAGCAAAATATGTGGGTCATGTGACTTTTCAAATTCCCATGGGGCCAAATGTTCAGATGCTCCCGAGAGCCGTAATATATAGTCAAGGTCCTCACCTGGCTATCAATGCAGGGACGAATTTCCGGTTTTTGGTGGATGATGTGAAGGGAGTCGCCATACATCTTGGCAGCTGGGTACGTCCCGTCAAGAATGAATTAGATGTATTCTTCATGGATTCAGTAGTTGGCATGGTGGGACTGGAGTTGAATAACTTCCTATTGGGTTTGAGCTATGATGCCAACATCAATGATCTCAATCAATCGAGAAGAGGGCAAGGAGCGTTTGAGATCGCCTATCTGGGTGAATATGATGATGAAACGGTACTTTGTCCAAAGTTCTAGCAACTATCCAAATTAGCTTACATAAAGAAGGCGGCAAGTACCGATGTACTTGCCGCCTTCTTTATGTATTTCAAAGATAAAGATATCTCTTAGGCACGGTCTTTATCTCCTTTCTTACCTTTCTTCTTCCCCTTACCAAAGCCTACAAACTTGCGTTTACCTTTAGTAGCCATGGCTTGTTTTACTGCATCATAGGTATTCACCAATCCTCCGGTTACACACATATCCGTAAAGGGTACCGAATCTCCATTCTCTGGATTTATGACTCGGTATTTTTGTTTGCTAGAAGACTCCATGATAATGGACTTCACCTGTGCTGCTGTCAGGGTTGGGAAGTAAGAACGAAGTAAAGCCGCTAGACCCGCTACGTAAGGGGAAGCCATACTAGTTCCCTGTAGGTTCTTGTATTTGTCATCAGGAACCGTTGAGTAGATTTCAACTCCTGGCGCAAAAACATCAACTTTATCTGCACTGTAATTGGAGAAGGAAGCCACCAAGTTTTCGTCCTCAGAGAAGGTACTCGCGCCCACTTCCAACCAATTCTTAGCATATCTAGGAGCAAACAGTCCTTTCTTATCAAATCGGTCGTTTGGGAAGTTATTAGCAAAGGTTACTTCTTTTGCATCGTTCCCTGATCCATGTACTAGCAATACATCATTCTTCAAGGCATACTTCACGGCTTCATCGACAACTTCCTTATTCGGAGATTCACCTTTGCCGAAACTCATGTTGATCACTGCTGCCCCGTTATCAACCGCATATCTAATAGCATTTGCTACATCCTTGTCTCGCTCATCACCTGAAGGAACAGTACGAATAGACATAATTCGAACATTATCTGCCACGCCATCCATTCCAATGTCATTACCGCGCGCTGCTGCGATAATACCTGCAACGTGAGTTCCGTGCTCGCTATCAGGTCCCTTCACATCATTATTCCCATAAAACTGTTCACGTGGGTTATTTACATCATCTCCCACAATATCTCTCGGGCTAAATTCAGGGTTATAGTAGTAGTTGACTTGTCCATAGTAGTAGTCATAAATTTCTTCAACTTCTGCGTAGATGCTACCGAAATCCTGTCCTTGCTCTACAAATCCAACTACGGCTTCACCTACCCTGGATAGCATTTCATCCTTGGTCTTGAAGTTCTTTACATCTGAAAGCGTGATATCGTCAGGAGATTTTCCGATGGCCTGTGCTAAGGCCGTAAAGGCTTCCAAAGTAGCACCATATAGCATCACTTGAGGAGCCAACTCTTCCTTTTTCTTTTCGATGATTTTTCCAAATTCTTCGTATTGGTCGAATTCTTCTTTTTCTTTCTTTGAAAGGCCAGCCTTATCCTTCCCTTCGTACTTCTTCTTGTACAAAGTGTATAGCCGCGTCATCTCCAAATTCTCGTGGGCTAAGTTTTTCCCATTTTTACCACCGATAAAATTCCACCCGTGAATATCATCGATGTATCCATTATTATCATCATCAATTCCGTTACCTGGGATCTCATCCTCATTCACCCACATGACGGATTTAAGGTCTTCGTGATCTTTATCAACTCCTGAATCAATGACAGCCACTACGATCGTTTGTGATGTTCTTCCTTTCAAGAGTTCTTTGTAGGTTCTTTGGGTACTCATACCTGGATAGCCATCGGTCTTTGCATCCAAGTGTGGCCAGTTTGTTGGAAGTTCTTCCTGCGCATTACCTGCTATCACTAGCAAACTGGAGAATAGAAAAGCAATTAACTGCTGAATCTTCATTTTGATTTTTTTTCTGAATTAAATAGTTTGAAACCCTCACTTTCCTGATCTGGCCTTTGCCAAAGACATTTAGGATGGAGAATGAAAGGTGATGATATAGATTGTCTCTAAAGCGTGTTCTAAATAAAAGACATCCACCCAGCCAAAGCTGAATTATCTTGCTTTTTTAAACAAACGTACGAGTTTTGGCAATTGCTGGACTTTTCGTCGGCGAAAATACTAATCCCTGCAACAGATTAGACAAAAACAGCGAGCATTATTCAAAACGGATATTGTGGCTAAGAAGTTGTTGTAGATGATGCTTTACCGTGAACTTTCATCTAGATGGATGATTTTTCCCGATTAAAATTACGATTATCTAGATATTTTGGGGATTTTTAAGGTTTGTTACTGAACCCTTCGAGATACCCTACCCCATTGGCATGGCTCAACTCATGCCATCGGGACCCTGTAATTCTGAATTCAACTTCTTATAAGGTCTCAATTTTAATACATTATGAAATCTCTTTTTCCATTTTTGGCTTTGTTTTTCCTGCATACAGCCTTGACTGCTCAATATTTTGAAGTAGGCGTCCTAGGCGGTGGCGGCAACTATCAGGGGGATCTGTCCAATAATTCCTCCACGGTCTATCTTGGGCAAACTCACTTTGCAGGAGGTGTTTTTGGTCGTTATAATGCAAATGATTTCCTCAGCGTAAGACTGGGCATCAATTACACCTCGCTTTCCGGTGCAGATGCCAATGCTCCCGTAGGTGTTTTCAGAGATAGAAATCTGCATTTTCAAACAGATATATATGAAGCCGCATTAATTGGGGAATTCAATATTTTGCGTTACCAGCCCTATAATCTGGCAAATCCTTTTTCACCTTATCTCTTTGGGGGAATAGCGTTTTTCTCCTTTAACCCAAAAGCAGAATACCAAGGTGAATTGGTTGCCTTACAGCCACTAGGAACGGAAGGGCAAGGCTTACCCGATCGCCCGGAAGCCTACCAAACGCAACAGTTTGCCATTCCTTTTGGATTTGGTCTGAAGTATGCATTGAATGATCATTGGAATCTTGGTATCGAATTGGGTATCCGCAAAACTTTCACCGACTATATTGATGATGTAAGTACTACCTACGTATCATATGATGAACTGTTGGCTGCCCGAGGTGAGCTTACCGCTGCTTTGGCCAATCGACAAGGCGAGTTATTGGGTTCTGATCCCGTGATTGTACCAACAGGCACGCAGCGTGGTGATGGTAAGACTACAGATACTTATTTTATCCTTGGACTTACCGTTTCCTACAACTTTATTGACAATGGACTAGTGGGAAGTCGAGGTCGATCTGGTAGAAGACGTAGTGGTTGTAGAACGGACTAATAGAAAGTAAAACAAGTCTATCATAAAGACCATAGGAAGTAAGCTGTAGTAAGCTTACTTCCTATTTTCTTTCTTCTAACCCAACTTTGCTACATCAATCATTTTATCCTCCACCATATGTACCAGTTCCACAAAGTGTGGATCCCTTTTGGTTTCCTTCGTACGATGGAAGGGTAAGTCTACATGGATGTGTTCAACGATTCGGGAAGGCTGAGATTTGAGAATATAGATATCATCTCCTAAATAAACCGCCTCCGCTATATCATGCGTTACAAAGATCACGGTTGGGTGGAACTTAAGCCAAATTTTGGCTAGCATATCCTGCATCTGCAATCGAGTATTAATATCTAGTGCACCGAAAGGCTCATCCATCAATAGCACCTCAGGGTTTGCCAATAAGCTCCTGGCTATAGCCACTCGTTGTAGTTGCCCCCCAGACAAGGTAGGATACTGGGCAAATTTATCCTCATGTCCTAGAAGACCTACCATCTCGATCATTTCCATGGCCTTCTCCTTTCTCTCCTTTTCTTCAATGCCTTGGAACTTCAGAGCCAAGGATACATTTTCCAAAACCGTCATCCAGGGCAAGGAAGAATACTGCTGGAATACCATACCCACCCGTTTGGTATCATCGATGGGTTTACCATGGATTAGAACTTCTCCGGCTGTCGGCTTTTGCAAACCCGCAATGTAGCGTAGCAAGGTAGATTTGCCACTACCAGACATGCCAAGGATTACGACGAATTGCCCTTGAGCCGGCTTGTCTTCCACCATAAAGTCCAAGCCTTGGATGATGAAGCTCTCACCACCATCGTAACTTTGATCAATCTGCTTTAATTCTATTATGTTCGGATTCTCCGTATCTGGAAATAAGCTCATTTGTGTTCTGTTTTACAACATTTGGAATGGGATTCACTATGCTGCCTCAACTGAGGCTCTCCGCAGGCGATACTCACCATACAGACTAATTACTAAACCAGTAATCGCCAGTATGGTAGCCAAATTACCCATCACCCCGATCGTAGAAGGGATGATCGCAGGCACTATGATGGCTAGTGTGATAGCCATTAGAATAGCCATTAAGCCATATTCCACTTCCTTGATCCCATTAATTCGCTTTTTAGCGTATTTGTGCGGAAATAGACGCCGATCCATATATACGAAAATGCGATCTTGTAAGAATCCGATCAGGATGATCACAATAAGTATCGCAAATACCTTTTCCAACTGACCCTGTCTCGCTTTCACATAAATCAATGCCCCTAGCCCACCTTGTCGATTCAATAATTCAGCAATGATGATATAAGTCCATGAAATAGCTGTCAAGACTCGGATATCATCCATTAACTTTGAGAATACCGAAGGGAAATAGACAGACCTTATCGTTTGCCAATCCGTAGCACCCAGGGTAAAAACAGTCTTTAAATAGACATCCTTCACTTCATCTATCCGCTGCACCACAACCGGCAACATGTACACCAAGATACCAAAGGCCAAGAAGGCAATCTTCATCTTATCATCAATTCCAAACCAGATGATAAACAGGCCAGTCAAGGCAGTAAGGGGAAGATACCTAAGGGCATCCACCTGTTTACTAAATAAGCCCCTAAAAAGTGGAATTAGACCGATAACGAATCCAACTACTACCGAGATCAGGATGGCCCAGAAATAACCTTGCAAGTTCCTCCAAATAGATAGCTTGGAATTATAAATCAGACGATCCTCTTGGAAGAGATCTGGGAAGGCGGCCACTACGTGATTAGGTGGAGGGAGAATAGGATATACCTTTTCAAATTCCGTAGCATTAGCCAGCTTAATAGAATCCGCTCGGGCCAAGGAATCGCGATCAATCTGCTGGACGGTAGAATCTTGCAAAATCGAAGAAGGTAGATGGGTCTCATAATCGTCGATCACTGCTCGCTGCTCGGCATTGACTTCCGCCAGGATCCACCAGACAGCAACAAGGATGACAAGACCAACTATTCCTAGGACGAGGTTCTGGGTTTTGGTTAAATTACCCCTTAGTTTGAATAAGGACATGGCTTTCCATTGGTTTCAATGCGAAATATAGGCTTTTTCAGCATATGGTTTTCATTACGAGACCTTCTTTTTGATGCTGGGCCGAAGACTGGGGTTAAACTTTAGCTGTAGTGCGATCAAGTTCTCTTATCTTGCGCCCGCAAAGAAGGAATCTATGGCAAATCAACTGGCGGTTCGATGGCAACTTCTGCAACGGTGGCTGATCTTCTACAGGAAGGCTGTTAGCTTAGGCCGTGTCCGCCACCCCTTTGTTCTAAGTCTGGGAAAGGCCTTATTCGATGATACCCGCTGGTTCTATGCCTTTTCAGATGCAGCTGGACTGAGAGATTACATCTACCAGAATCACCAGTTGATTCCGCAGAGCGAATTTGGAGCAGGCTCTCAAGTCTTGACAGACAATCAGATCCGGGTTTCTGCTCTGGGGAGGAGCGCAGCTGTAGATGAGGGGAATGGTCAACTGCTTTTTCGTTTGGTAAACTTCCTTAAGCCTGCTACGCTCTTAGAGATGGGGACCTGCCTGGGCCTATCTGCTGTCTATCAAGCCGCTGCTGCTCAAGATGCCCGCTTTCTAACCATAGAGGGCTCTCCGGCCATCGCTGAATTAGCCAAAGGCCACCTGCAAGGCTTGAAATACAAGAACATAGAAACTCATCAAGGAAGCTTTGATGCGGTATTGCCCAAGTTACTCCCTACCCTTCCCCAGCTTGACTATGTATACCTGGACGGTGATCATCGCCATGAGCCAACGCTTCGTTACTTTGAAGCCTGTCTACCGTTCTTAGGTAAGGAAAGTGCCTTTGTAGTGGCGGATATCTATTGGTCTGCGGAAATGATGACAGCTTGGAAAGCCTTACAAAAGCATCCAGAGGTTACCCTCACCATTGATCTTTACGACTTTGGCATCCTTTTCTTTCGCGAAAGCGACGAACCTAAACAACACTTTAGTTTAGTCCCAAAGGCCTGGAAACCTTGGAGTTAGCCTTTTACTTTTCCTCTTGCACATCTCGCTGTCGTTGAGCCTCCAAATAGGCATTTGCCCCCTTAGAATTGGCGGGACTCCAGGGTTTGTTGATGGAGGGTAAATGCTCTTCAGCGGCATATGCGGCAGCTTCAGTTCCTTGTTTTTTAGTCAGGTTATGCCATTCATTGGGGTCTTGGGAGTGATCGTAGCGTTCCTCGCTTCCATCTTCAAAATGAATGAACCGATATTGATCCGTTCTTATTCCATGATTGTTGCGACCGTAGGTTGTAATAGCAGGCTTGGTCCAAGCGGCCATTGGATCCTTTAGGAGTGAGGACAAACTTTTTCCTTCATTTTGAGGATTAGGGGATAAGCCACAAAGGTCGAGCAGGGTAGGATATAGATCCAGTAATTCCACGGGGCGGGTACAGACGGCCTCAGCCCCGATCCCCGGGCCGGCAAAGATCAAGGGCACTCGAGTAGCCTCTTCCCACAACGAATGTTTAGCAAACCGATTTTTCTCGCCCAGGTGATAGCCATGATCCGACCAAACCACCACTACCGTATTATCCGCATATGGACTGGCCTCCAGGGTGTTCAGAACTTGGCCAACATAGTGATCTACAAATGAAATACAGGCCAAATAGGCTTTCACCATAGCCTTCCACTCTTTTTGCTCCTTGGCCCATTCTGTCGTTGGCATGGGTAATATTTCATGTAATTGGGCGGAGATCTCAGGAATGTCTCCCTGATCATTGAGCAGATATGGAGGTAATTGAATGCTATCCAAGGGGTATAGATCAAACCATTTCTGAGGGGCATAGAAGGGCACGTGGGGGCGTATAAAACCAGCAGCCAAAAAGAAGGGGCGATCATGCTCTTGTTGTAATCGTTCGATGGCCCATTGGGCCGTTTGATAATCAATCATGTCCTCATCCTTAGCGGGATAGACACCCCAATCGGTCTGCGTTCCGGGAGGTTTGCCAAACCATTCTGGGTCATACTTGAATCGCTTTTCTGGCTTCGGGCCAAAGCCCCCTTCTCGTCCGCCCCGCTCTTCGAAAACACCTTCGGGTGCGAAATGGTGAAAAAGCTTCCCTTTGCCCATCGTTTTGTAGCCCGCTTGCTGAAAGTACTGGGGTAAAAAAACCACATCCGATAGGAGGCTGTCTGCTTGCCGGATCTTTTGATCATTAATCTGTCCATATATGCCTGTAGTGGAAGGGCGAAGGCCTGTCATCAAGCTAGCCCGGGAGGGGCCACAGATAGGAGCTTGGCAATGCGCATTGGTGAATAAGGTCCCGCGAGCAGCCAAGCGATCCAAATTGGGCGTCTTAGCATTTGGGTGGCCGTCCATGCAACCGAGCCAGGTATTTAGATCATCTATGGCAATGAACAGAACGTTCGGCGGAGAGGTCTTTTCCCCCTCCTTATCAGTAGCACTGGAAGATTGACAACTAATCAAACAAAGGCTGACCAAGGCAGCCAAAAGCGTGGGAACAGGAATACGCATAAGGTGTGTGGTTTTTCGTAATGAGCTTCTTGGAACTCCTCCTCAAGATAAAAGGTTTCTCGTGGCTTACCTTCCTGTTCCCAAAATAATCGGCACCCTAACTATTTCTAATACCAAGCGTAAATCACATTAATCTCCGCGCTAGGTCCCAATCGTTTCACACCTTCGCCAAAAGAGAAATCCATCGCCAAGCCGATTTTCAATTGGGCATTAGAGAGATTTAGGGCCTCTCCTCCGATAAAGCCAAACTCGGCATGGAAGGTCGAAAAATCCGTTGCCAAATCGGAACCTACCCCAAATCCCACCCAGGCAATCTGACTGTGCTGGTATCTTACATTTCCATCGACGCGAAATAAATGAGCAAAGGAATCTGCCTTACTCTGGCGTACCGGTAAATATCTTCCCCATCCAGAAATCTCTAAGAAGGAGGAGCCATCTCCAAAACCAAAGAAATCAAATGGGATGTATCCACCTCCAACTACGTAGTAGTGCCTCGGCTGCTTAAGAGAGTAGGCGATCTGATCTTCACCAAACTCGGAATCCAAACTAAGGAGCTGAGGAATTGACACCCCTGCATACCAGATATCCTCCTTATAGTAATAGATTCCGATACTTACATCTGGCTTCAAGACGGAACCGGGAATGATCCCTTCTTCCGGAGAATCAAAGTATTCGCTATCCGAGCCGTCGATCATGGAGCGGTTTTGTAAAAACCCGGCAGCTAAACCTATCGAAACCATTTGCTTAGAGAAACGATCCAAAGGAATCATGTAGGCAAATCGGCCGTAAAAACCTAGATTGGAAAGATCTCCCGTTCGATCCTGCAAAATATGCCCTCCCACTACGATCCTACTAAACTCCAATATACCCTCAAAATTGACCAACTGTGTATTGGGGGAATAGTCATAATTGAAACCATTTCCCAACCACTGGTGTCGATTCGTGGCAGATAGGGCAAAGGTGTATTCGTCCAGGGTATAGTTATTGGAGACACTGGCCGGATTAAGTACTCCCCATTGATCTCGGTACAGGGTGTAGGGAGTCAGCAACTGAGCTTGCACTTGATGTAGGCCAATGAAGAAAAACAAAGCGGATATATATAAAGATTTCATGATCAGTTTTTTAGGTGTTTCTATTTCAATAGGTAAACGATTCCCTTAACAACTATAGGTTTATCTCCCGATGTCGGTGTACCTTCGAAGATGAAGTAATAGGCTCCGGTATACATACTCACACCAGCGAAGTTCTTGCCATCCCAAGCTTCCAGCATATTCCCCTTTGACAAATTGTCTTCCGGCAAATATTCCTCGGAATGGATTCGTTTACCCCACCGATCTACAATGGTCAGTTTGGCCTCGGTTAAATCTCGCAGGAGGGTGATATTCCAAGTAGGACTTTTACCACCCGGTCTAAGTCCCTTCTTATATGAAATAATCTCCGTTTCCAGGTATTTGATGCTTAGGGTAATGGTGGATTGGCTACACAACTCGCCACATTCTGGGTCCACATTGCATACCTCATAGATAAACTCCAGGTCTAAATCGCCTTCTATATCAAGATCTCGTTGGTAGATCAGTTGACTAGCTTCATCATCTACGGTCAACTGGCCTTCATCCGGCTCCTGAATGATTGAGAAGGTTAAATTCGAATCCGGAATGGATTGGGTGATCTGATCAAAAAGGGCTTTCTTGTTCAATAGCAAGGTTGCCTGATTGGCTTCCATGGTA